>Ga0181533_1001795_pt1 | contig 26669 bp, 23 predicted proteins | sample PEATcosm2014_Bin_45_FD_119772 | JGI IMG/M metagenome (GOLD analysis project Ga0181533, IMG submission 119772) | Peatland microbial communities from MTU Mesocosm Facility, Houghton, MI, USA - PEATcosm2014_Bin11_60_metaG | ecosystem: Environmental > Terrestrial > Soil > Wetlands > Peat | place...
AACCTCTCGCGCAAATCGAGAGGCACTCTTGCAGTGAAGTGGGCTGGATCTCGAGACAAAATCGTCTCGCCCTCCGGTCGAGGGAGAACTTTTTCTTGACATCCCTTTTTATAGAACTCATTGACCGGGATTCCCCGTTCCCAGGGTCAATGAGGGTTACGCCTGATTTCAACAGCTAGTTCTATTTCGATTGGGTTTCGCACGCTGGAGGCGGCGTCGTCACCCCCATTTGCGTAAGAGCAAATCGGATGCCTGATGCTGATGTTTTGCTTCCTTGAAGGTAATCCACCTCGGCCGATAATCTCTTAAGCGAAGGAACGAAGGAACTGCGGCACTCGCACGAGGCCCGAGATTTCCTAGAGACCTCGCCATCCAAACTAACGCTTTGTTACCTAAGGTTTAGGGCCGTGGACACGTTTACCACTCATCCCAACCCTAGTAGTTTCTAGGAAACTCCAATCCAGAAGGCCTGCCCCGACGTGGTCTCTGTTGGGAAACAAGGGTAATGCTCATGTCTTGCAGCCGATTTCGATCGGGCCGAGTGGCCAAGCGCAAAATCAACACAATCCGGTGTCTGGGAAGCGCCCTGCTTTTCGCGTCCATGTGGGTCGCGTCCGCGCGGGCGCAGGAGGTCCGAAGTTCAGCGCCGGTCGCAGCTTTTGGGCCGACTTACGACGTCAGCGTCGGCTACAGCTACCTGTTGTCCGCCATTCCTTCCTCGGGACAAGTGAACCTGTTCGGCTTCGACGCCGGCGGGCGCGCCGACTTCGCACCGCATTGGGGTATCACCGTTGATGCAGGTTACGTCCGCACCTCCGACGTGCTCAGCACCGGGCACAGCGGTTATGTTCTGACTTTTCTGGGAGGCCCTGTCTACTATCCCTTCTCGCACGCGCGCACCCGCTTGTTCCTTGACGGGCTCGTGGGCGCCGGGTTGGTGGACGGCGCCGTGCCCGTCAGCGGCACGACCTTCCTGCACGGCTTTGCCGGGCGTCCCGCGTACTCTCTGGGGGGAGGCTTCGAGCGCTCCCTCGTGGGTCCCTTCGGACTTCTCCTTAGCGGAGATTACCTGCGCACGGCCTTTGCCAATTCCTCCGGCAACATTCAGTTACAAAACAATCTCCGCATCACCGCCAGCATCGTCCTCCGGCTGCACGGCGGATGGGTCCGCTAGGGGGCGCCCGGGCCTCATCGTCGGCAGCGTAGAAGCGGGGTGGGCCGCGGAAAAGCCGTTTGAAAGGATGGTGGAGCTAGTCGGGATCGAACCGACGACCTCATTGTTGCGGACGATGGCGTCTTGGAAAGTGAAGGATTTGAGCGGGATCAGGAAGTCAGAATCCGAACTGCGCTTCACAACATCGACGGGCGTTTCCCAGCCGTTAACGATACCAAACAGTAGGTCGAATTGTCGTAAAATCGCGATTACGCTCATTGACCCGATCCCAGCGGCTACCCAAGGCCCGGCACGGCGATTGGCTAGCCGAGCGTTCCTGCGTATGTGAACGCTCAACATTTTATTCTCTCAGCAAATTGAAGAAGAAGGGATGGATCACCTAGGATAGCGGTAAACGTCGTCAGAAATCGAACACGTACGAGATCCTTGACCACAACCTGCCGACCTATATCCCACGCCCGAAGTTAGCAGTGAGTAAGGAAGCTGTCATGTTGGCAAAGTGGTACCACGACACCTTCGCCGCGCACTTCCTGCACTATGTCAGCAGAAGTGGAAGAAGCTGTCGCCGTCGCATCCCAAGAGATTGGACGAAGCGTTGGCCAGTGGTACTTCAGAAAAGGCTGGATCTCACAAACTTGAATACCGTGGCGCAGCAGCTTCGGCAATTCGCTATAGACTTTAGTGAAGGAAGATCGAGCAGATTTGTCCGAGGGCCTCAATGCTTACCTTGGCCCGAGCCAGAGCGGAAGGACACCGCTGTCCGCGTAGCCAACTCCCCGAACGAACCCGGCGCGACGGCCCCGTCTGGTTTGCCTAAGCCGTTAGCTGAAACACCACTCGAAGCTGCTCAGATATCCGAGGTCGGTACCACAGAAAACCCTAGTTGATGCGTCTGGAGGTGCCCAGCCGCACACGCCGCAGGCCGCAGGCGACTCGCAGCAGCGCAACGCGGACGCTGGGGCAGGAGTGAAGAGGGACAAGGAAGCGTAAGCATTCGAGAGCAGTCTAGTGGCCGAGTCGCAGCACATTGCGTTTCCTTAGCTGCTTTCCTTCCAGCAGACTCTTGAGCGGTGAAACGCGGCTTGCTTCTTCAGCCACGCTTGTCATCTGTTGCGCCATGTGCACGTAAATCATCAGAGTGTTGAGGTTTCTGTGCCCAGTGATTTTCTGAAGGTTGTGTAACGTTCCTCCGTTTGCCAGATACAGCGTGCAGAAATAATGTCGCACCGTGTGACAAGAGATTGTGTTATCTCCCAAGATTTTGTCCAGGCCAGTACGCTTCAGATTGTCAGTGAATGCCTGCCTGAAGGTGTCAGGTGTGCAGGCACCTCCGAACCTCGTGATGAACAGCTTCTTGCATTCAGGGTGTGCAAATTGAATACGAGCACGCATCCAGTTGCGAAGCAGTTGTCCTGTGGTCTCTGCACTGTATGGAACTAGGCGTTCACCTGTCTTGCCATCGAGGTTCACCAAGTTCACGTTCGTCTTGAAGTCGTCCCACTCCAAGTTGCAGACTTCCCCGATGCGTGCACCTGTGTCCAGCATGAAGCACAGCGCTGTGTAATCACGCAGACCCCACACCACGGTCTGGTCAAAACCTTGCGCGAATGCTTCCATCTGCTGCTGCGATGGGATGAACGAACGGCGCACTTCGCGGCCTATTTTCGGCATGATGTGTTGGTAGCCATGCATACGTGCAGCGCGGCAGTCTGGGTCTCTGTCCACCCAACGGAAGAATGCCTTCAGGGAGATGAGATATTTTCTGACTGTGGCAACAGCCCAGCCATTTGATTGTAGGTGCTCAAGGTATTGAAGCACGAGGTTGTCAGTCAGTTGGTTGTAGTGCTCAACTTGTCGCGCACGCATGAAGTTGAAAAACTGTCCCAAGTCCCATTTGTATTCCTGAATTGTTCTGGGTCTCACGGCCTTGGCTGCACCAAAGATGCCCAGCTTGCGACTACGCAGGAATGAAGTCTCTGCTTCTTCCCACGACAGTCCCAGATTGTTCTTCCCAACAGACCACGAGCCTTTGAGGTTCTGTGCGCGACGTGCAGGTGCTTTGCGTCCTTCAGGCTCCATGTTCCCTCCCAGCGGCACACCGTCTGGCGTGCCTGATTCGGTTCTGTTTTGGTGGTCACAACCGTCTGTGCAACGTATCTTGTACGGTGCGCCTTGCAAACTATTGTGAACACTCAACAGTACGTCTGACCACAACCGTCTGGTAGATTACCGAGGTGCCTGTAAGTGATTGAAAAATCTGGTTACTAGCGGAACCTGTTCGTAGCCAGACGCTCTATCCAACTGAGCTAAGGGCGCGAATGCGGTTGGCAGGAAAACTCCTCCCGATTATAGCGAAAGATCTCTTCTGCTCAAAGCTGCCGTCGCTGTGGGTAGTGGCATAATTCGCCTTTGTTTCACCACGGAGTCACGGAGTCACGGAGAAAACCTCAAGACCTGTAAGAAACCCAAGGGGGGTGCCAAGCAGTTGGGTTTCTCTGTGTCTCTGTGGTGAAGGAACTGTTAGGACACGATTCCAGAAATCAGCGACCAATCACGGCCCAAGCTGCATGGCGACAAGAACTCGATGCATTGCGATAAGACCTGGCGCTTGCACACATCAGGAACGCTAGCCACATTTTGTAGCAACGCCTGGTCGCAATTCGGCGAAACCCCGACCGAATTCCTCTTTACTAGACTCCTCCTTACCAGATGCGCACCCGCTCCTCCGGGGCCAGGTAGAGTTTGTCGCCAGGTTGAATGTTGAACAGGGCATACCAGGCGTCGATGTTGCGCACGGTCGCGGCGCGGAACTGGCCGGGGGCGTGGGGATCGGTCAGCACCTGCTGGCGGAGCGCACCTTCCCGCGTCTTTTCACCCCAGTTCTGGGCGAAGGCGATGAAGAACTGCTGATCGCCGGAAAACCCGTCCTGCGTGGGCGCGGTCTGGCCGCCGAGGGAAGCGCGGTAACCGTCGTACGCGGCGGAAATGCCGGCGACATCGGCGATGTTCTCGCCCAGCGTCTGCTTGCCGTTCACGGCCAGATCGGGGAAAGGTTTGTAGGTGTCGTATTGCGCGGCGAGCTTGGCCGTGGCTGCTTCAAAATGGGCGAGATCGGCAGGCGTCCACCAGTTGCGCACCCGTCCCTTGGAATCGAAAGCCGCGCCTTCGCTGTCGAAGGTATGGCTGATTTCGTGGCCGATGACGGAACCGATGGCACCATAGTTCGCGGCAGCCGGGGCCTGGGGATCGAAGAACGGCGGCTGCAGGATGGCGGCGGGAAAATTGAGGCCATTGTGCAGCGGAAGATTGACCGCGTTGACCGTCTGCGGCGTCATGCACCATTCCTTGCGGTCGGTGGGTGATCCCAGGCGGGCGACAGAGTAGTGGTAGTCGAAAAGCACGCCACGCCAGACGTTGCCAAAGGCGTCGTCGGCTTGGACTTCGTAACCGGTGTAGTCACGCCAGGTCTCGGGATAGCCGATGCCCACGTAGAGCGTATTGAGCTTGGCCTGAGCTTCGGCTTTCGTGGCCGCGTCCATCCAGGAGAGCGCGTCAATGCGGCGCCGGAACGCGGTCATGATGTTGGCCACCATCGCCTGGGCCTGCGCTTTGGCTTCCGGAGGAAAGTAGCGCTGGGCGTAAATCTGGCCGACAGCGTCGCCGAGTTGGTCGCTGACCAGCCCCACGCCGCGCTTCCAGCGGGCCCGCTGTTCGGGAACACCGGAAAGGGTTTTGCCGAAGAAGCCAAAGCGCTCGTCGACAAAGGCTCTGGGCAGCACGCCGGCGTAGGCTTCAATCAGGTGGAACGTCAGCCAGTCTTTCCAGGTGTCGAGCGGAGTTGAGGCCACCAGCGCCGATTCCCCGGTGAAGGCGCCGGGTTGCCACACGATGAAGCTTTCCTGCTTGTCGAGTCCGGCGCCGCGGAAGTACTCGACCCAGTCGAGACCGGGAGCCTTGGCGGTAAAGTCGGACTGCTTCCAGTAATTGTTGGCCTTATGGATGTCTTCGCAGTCGGCCAGGCTGAGATGCGTTTCCGCGATGGCGTGTTCCAGCGCGAGAATGCGGGCGGCGCGAGCATCCGTATCGGTGAATCCAGCCAGTTTGAGCGTGGCGGAAATGTGCGCCTGATATTTGGCGCGCAGGTCGCGCATCCGATCGTTTTCTGCCAGGTAATATTCGCGATCGGGCAACTGCAGCCCGCCCTGCATAAGATAAGCGGCGTAGTGGTCAGGATCGTTGAAGCCGGGCGCGGCCCAGAGTCCAAAAAGATTGGGAGTGTGGAAGTTCGTGTTGTTCAGCGCGTCCACATCGGCGCGCAGGCTTTCGCCCAGCGCGCGGGCCAGTTCACGCTTGTCGCGAATAGCGGCGATGGCATCGAGATGAGGACGCAGCGGGGCGAGACCTTTGGCCTCGATTCCGGCTTCATCCATGAAGGAGTTGTAGAGGTCGGCGATCTTGCGCGCGCTCGAGCCGGCGGGCGCGTTGCTCTTGGCAGTTTCTTCAATCAGCGCGGCGGTGCGTTTCTCGCTCAACTCGGCGAGGATGGAAAAAACGCCGTACCGGCCGCGGTCGGGCGGGATTTCTGTGCGCTTGATCCAGGCACCGTTGGCATATTGATAGAAATCGTCGCCCGGCTTGACCGAACGATCCATGTTGGCGACGGCGATGCCGTGAGTGGCTGGTTTCGGCGCATCCTGCGCGTACGCGGCAGGCAGAGAAATGATCATGAGGAAGCAAAGGGCAGCGCAGACAGGCAAGAGGCTGAGAAACTTGGTTCTGAATCTCATGAACGGTGCTCCTGGGGGCCAGGTGGGCAGACGTACTTAGACGTTGTGCAACGGAAGAGGGTAGCACGAACGCGGGGTTGGGAGACGGGTGCCAGTCCCGAGAGCATTCTGACGCCCCTCCCATTTGGGTCCTACGTGCGGTATCCTTTGGGGCAAGTTCCGGAGGTACCCATGCCGAACCGGCCTTTCTTGGCAATCGCTTCAGCGACGTTCTTTGCATTCGCCTTTTTCTCTGTTTCCTCTGTCGACGTCTTGGGCCAGACTGCGCCGTCGGAAGATCAGGCCGGACGCACGCAGTACTTTCCCGACACCACCGACGGCATCCATCTGGAGATGGTCTTCAACTACAACGTCGCCCATCCCAAGATTGAAAAGGGAAAGGTGGATATGGTCTGGGGATCGAACTACGCAACGCAACCTCGCGGCGTGTACAACACGAGCTATATCCCATACTCGGTCGACAATTTCACCAACACGGTGGCCTGGTATCAGACGAACCATCCGGACTGGCTTGAGTACTTGTGCGACCAGAAGACCCTGGCCTTCGAGTTCGGGACCACGACCCTGGCGCCGCTGGACTTTGCTAATCCCGCGGTGCGGGCTTACCAGTGGGCGAACTGGGTGGACGCGCCGCTGGCGCAGGGTTTCGGCGGGATTGCAGTGGACACGATGTCGCTGACCAACGATTGGCAACGCTGCGGACATTTCGATAGCGGGGACCAGTGGGTGCAGCAGTATACGGGACAGTCCGACGATCCGACGTTTCGCCACGACGTGCTCGGCTGGGAAATGGATACCTACGAGCACGTGCATCACTATTCAGAAACAGCCACCATGCAAGTGAACGTCTCCTACGCCTTTGGGGAGTCGAACGCCGACAACCTGCGGCTGATGACGACCACCGACCTGTTGTTCGACGAGCGCGGATTCACCAACTGGGGGACAGCGTCACAGAACGTTTCGACGCCGACGCAATGGGAAGGCATTATGGCCGCACTCAAGTATGTGGAGTCGAAGGGACTCTGCTACATGACCAATGGCGAGGAACCGCAGCCGACCAAGAGGATCACCCAGGCCGAGCGGCTGTGGGTGCTGGCGAATTACCTCTTGGTTAAGAACCACTGCACGTACGTCTACATGACCGGAACTACGGACGGCCAGCAGGAGTACGGCAGCCTCTACATCTTCCCGGAGTACTCGATTCCGATCGGCCACCCGAGCGGCCCCATGACCAAGAAGCAGGGCTTTTGGGAAAGATGCTTTTCCGGTGGCTTGGCGTTGGTAAACCCCTACAACAAGACCGCAACCGTTACGCTGCCCCCGGGCGATTACACGGATGTGAACGGGAATCCGGCTGGCCCGACAGTGACGATGACTCACCAGACTGGATTGATCCTACTGCGGCAGTGACGGTACGGCCAAGAACGCAATCGGAAAGAATCTTTCCTGAGCGCAGCAGTCATTCGTCAGGGTGCAGCTTACTTTGGTGACTTCGCGGGTTCGGGTCAGGTGTTGTTGCCGGACATTTTCTGTTAATCTCGACGTTGCCCTGTTGTTTCTGTCAATCGCCCGGAGAGTCTTCCCGGATACCGAGCCAGCGCGCCATGCCAAAGGAAGGTCCGCAGCACGATGTGTCCGTATTGTCGTCTTCGAAGTCCGGATTGGTTTACCTTACCGCCAACGATTGGACGCTGATCGCCGACAAGGCAGTCCGATTGCAATTCAAGACGGGCGATCACATCATTCAGCAAGGCAAGCGGACGCACGGAGTTTTTGTGCTGGTGAAGGGGAAGGCGTCGGTGCAGATTCCTTCGCAGGAGACGCTGCCCGCGCTGGGGCCCGGGGAGGTGTGCGGCGAGATTTCGTTCCTCGACGAGCAGCCTGCCACGGTGAATGTAGTCGCCAACGAGGCGGTTGAGGCTTACTACCTGGAGCGCCCGACGCTGCAAACCTTGTTTGAACTCTATCCGCACCTGGGTTCGCGGTTCTATCATTCGCTGGCTTCCAGCATGTCGCGCCGCTTGCGGGAACTGATCGGCCACGCCGCGCTGGCGAAAAAGCAGTAGGTGTCTCGGCAAAGCCCCGCGCAGAATCCTTCCCACGCCTGAAGAAAGCGGCGGTTCGGTGTAACCCATCCGAGGAACCGACCTTATAGCCATCCAAATAGCCATCCAACCTGCACGGTTACGCGGCTGCTTGAGCCCGGGCGAGGCCACCTGTGCTAGCCTAGTAGTTCTTGCATCCGGCGCTTGCGTGAAAAGATGGGGCGCGCACGCCCAACCCCGCATGGTGGATTCCGGCAATCTTCGACTGGCGCTGGCGTCGGCGGCGGTGCTCGGCTTCCGGCACGGCCTCGACTACGACCACATCGCCGCCATTACCGACATTACCAGCGTTCAGGCGAGGGCCCGCGACGCCATGCGTTACGGTCTGCTCTACGTCTCCGGCCATGCCACGACGGTAGCCGTGTTGGGGGCGATCGCCGTGGGCTTCCGCGTATCTTTGCCGGCGGCCAGCGATCGCTGGGCGGAACGTTTGGTGGGCATTACCCTGCTCACGCTGGGGATCTACGTGCTGGGCACGTTCTTCCGACCATCCGCGCACAACCACAACCACGCCCGGCCCCGCACCCGCATCACCCTGCTGATCAACGGGATGCTCTGGGTGTATTGGCGGCTGAGCCGGATCTTCGGCGGCACCAGGGTGGAAGCTCCGCAGGTCTTCAAGGACGGGTATGGCACCAGCTCGACCTTCCTGGTGGGAGTAATCCACGGCCTCGGGGCGGAGACTCCGACCCAACTGCTGTTGTTCCTTTTGGCGGCGAATCTGGGAGGAACTGCGGCGGGCCTGCTTGGCCTGTTCATGTTCATTGTCGGCTTACTTGTAATGAATACCCTGATGTGCGCCTCGGCCGCGGGGCTGTTCTCCTCTACGCTCGCCCGGCCGGCGGCCCTGCGAGCCCTGACCTTGGCTACTTCGGCCTATAGCATCGTGGTAGGAACGGTTTTTCTGCTTGGAATCGCGGACAAGCTTCCCTCCCTGACCGGGTAGGGGTTGCAGCCCAAGCTGAGCCGCACGAGAGGCTTAACCATAACTTTGGCCGCCCCTTCCGCATGTCCTGCCCAGGGCACGACCTTCCCTTTAGCTGCCAATGGGTTACCGCCGTAATCTGGGTTCGGGGATTACCGTTGACCGGCTCCAGCCCGTCTCCTTAAATTGCCAGAAGGGGGTAGTATGAAGGATATTCATGAGGTCCTGCGGCAGAAGCAGGCGAAGTACGCCCAACTTGGCAAGCAGATTGAGATGCTGCAACAGGCGGCGGAAAAGTTGCGGGAAGTTGCCCCGTTGCTGGCTGAAAACGACGACGAAGATAACGCCGTGCTGGCAGAAGTGGACGACATCACCGGCGCAGCCGATGCCATGGCAGCAAAGGCGGGCGCAAGTTCCAGCGCTGCTTCGGCTAAACCGGCTCGGCCGGCAGCGCCGCGCTGGCCTTAATCTCGAGGGTGTAGGCCACTCCATTTCGTTATGACGCTGCAAGCCTTACTGGTTTCGACGGACGACGCCGCGGCCGATGTTCTGGGCCGCGTGCTGCCCAATTTCGGCATTGCCATGGATCGCTCCAGCGATCCCGAAACTACTATCGCCCGGATTCAGCAGCAGAAGTTCGACGCCATCGTGGTGGACTTTGACGACACCAACTTGGCGGAGGCAGTTCTCCAGCAGATGCAGCAGATCCGTTCCGACTGCCTGAGCGTGGCTCTGGTGGCTGACTCCACGAAAGTGCGCGACATCCTTAGCGGTGGGGCTCACTTTGTTCTCTACAAGCCGGTTTCCGAGGAAGCTGCCAAGGCCGGCCTGCGCGCCGCGGCAGCCTTGTTGAGCCGGGAGCGGCGGAGCGCCTTCCGTGTACCGGTGCAGGCTCCGGTGGAGATTTCGCTGCCGGACACGCGCAAAGTCGACGGCATTCTTCTCGACCTGAGCGAAACTGGCATGGATGTGCTGACCCCGGAAGCGCAGCCTCAGGAAGCATTGCTGGGCTTTCACTTTCAACTGCCCGATGGTGATCTGGAGGTCGAGGGCCATGGACAAGTGGCCTGGGCTAATTCCAACGGACAAACTGGAGTTCGCTTCCTCGATCTGCCCGAAACCATGGTGGCCGAACTGAAGGTCTGGTTGAAGGCTGCGGCGACCAGCATGGGCGCGGCTCCCGAGGAGAACGTGCCGCACTGCAAGCTGACCGACCTGAGTCTGGGCGGTTGCTATGTGGAAACGGATGCCCCGTTCCCGGAGCGGGCGCTGGTCGATCTTTGTCTGAAAACGAAGGAACTCGAAGTGCACACCGAAGGTATGGTGCGAGTGAATCATCCCGGGCACGGCATGGGAGTGGAATTTCCTTCCCGTACCGCCGAACAACGCGCCCAGGTCGCCAACCTGATTGATGTCCTGCGGAGCAGCCCGGACGGCGCACCGGAGCTGTTGATTTCCCCGCGCGCGCTGGTCGCCGATCTCACCCAGTTCGAATCCACTGCCTCGCCAGCCGACGGTTCTGCCCCAGAGATGGAAGAAATGGAAGATCCGTTGCTCGAACTTCTGCGTCGGGGATCTTCGCTGCAGCAGGATGACTTCCTGATCGAACTCCGCCATCAGCGCAGTCCGGAAGAAGATCACGCGTCGGTTGAGTAGGCCCCTCTCCGCAACAAATCACGGTTGTTTCCTAAAGCTTCGGGATTTTTGGCGTTGGGTCGTAGGTGCCAGGTCTTGGGTCATAGGCCTTCGGCCTATGATAAAACCCTAAGACCGAAACCCACGACCTAAGACCCTCCAGCCGAATAACCATCATGTTCGTACCCATCAGCCAGAAACAAAAGCCTCCCGTGGCAGGTCATTGGCGGAAGGTTTGTCAGGAGGAGTTGCGGGCAGGGCGGCGAAGCCAGAGCGAGAATGTGGAGGCGAGAGGCTTTCGGGTGTGCGATCGTTTTCGAAGAATCGAAGAACCCGAACCCCGTCTCTGGTCCGGGTTCTCCAAACTCTTTGCGGTCTGTTCCACCCCTATGGCGAACCAGAGTAGCCAAACTGGATTGCGCCATGATTTCAGCAATATTAAATGTGGGTTAAATATACTGAGAGCGATTGCCAACCTAGGAAGATTGGGCTGCTCAGGGAATGTTGGATACAGGAACGAGCGCAAATACTAACGATTCGATTAGCGGGAAGCCCCAGGGAGAAAATCGCGGAGCTGCGCAGCGGCCCCGGTGGGCGCCACTCTTAGGCATCGCGCTGGCCGCAGTCGCCGTAGAGATCCCTTTCTTTTTCAATGGCATGCCCTCCGGACATGATGTGGAGTTCCATCTCTATTCGTGGCTCGAGGTCCTTTCGCAATGGAAACTCGGCGTCTTCTTTCCGCGCTGGGCAGCGTGGGCGAACCTGGGCTACGGTGAACCGAGGTTCTTGTTCTATCCGCCGGCGTCGTGGATGCTCGGCAGCTTGATCAGCGCGATCTTTCCCTGGAGACTGGCTGCCGGCATTTACACCTGGAGTGTGCTGGTGCTGGCGGGAGCGTGCATGTTCCTGCTGGTCCGCCGATGGTTCGATCGCCGCGATGCGATCTTCGCGGCTGCTCTGTATGCTGTGAACCCCTATCATCTGGTGGTTGTCTACTGGCGGAGCGCGTTCGCCGAATTGCTGGCCAGCTGTCTGGTGCCTTTGCTGCTGTTGCTTGTGCTGAAAGCTGCCGAGGAAGGCTGGCGCGTTCTGGTTCCTTTGTCCCTGTTGCTGGCAGCGGCATGGCTCACCAACGCACCGGCCGCGGTGATGATTCACTATTCGCTGGCGCTGCTGGTTCTGATCCTCGCCTGGCAGCGGCGTTCGCTGCGCCTTCTGCTGATAGCGGCGAGCGCGGTCGCGCTGGGCGCTTGCTTGTCTGCTTTTTATCTGTTTCCGGCGATCTACGAACAGAAGTGGGTCAACATCGCGGAGGCAATCTCGTCGGGGTCACGGCCGCAGGATAACTTTCTTTTTATCCACACTACTGACCCTGATCACGATGCCTTCAACCGGATCATTTCCTGGGTCGCGGTGCTGGAGATTGCCGTGGCGCTCACGGCGGCGTGGGCGGCCAGGGCTTGGCGGGCGAAGAATCGTCAGCTGTGGAATGCGCTGTTCGTCTGGGCAGCAGCCTCGAGCGTCCTGATGTTCCCCCTGACGGCGCTCCTCTGGAAGCTCCTACCCAAGCTCGAGTTCATGCAGTTTCCTTGGCGCTGGCTGCTGTGCCTGAGCCTGATGTTCTCGATCTTTCTGACCGTGGGTGTGCGGCGCTGGTGGGTGCGAACCGCGATCTGTGTGGTCACAATCGCCATCATCGTCGTGGCCTGGCAGCGCATTCAACCGCCGTGGTGGGACAACGTCGCCGATCTGCGTGAGATGCAAGACAACATGTCGGACGGCATTGGTTATGAAGGAGTGGACGAATACACGCCGGTCGGAGCTGATCCTTCGACGATCGACAAGGATGTGCCCCAGGTCGCAGTGGATGGGGCTGCGCGCGCGACGATACAGGTCCTGCACTGGGGGCCGGAGTTCAAACTGTTTACGGCGGAGATGTCCGCGCCGGATCAGCTGGCCCTGCGGCTGTTCCGCTACCCGGCGTGGCAGGCCCAGGTCAACGGCCGCGTGGTCGAAACCGCGGCGCGTCCGGACACGGGACAGATGCTGATCCCGGTCGCAGCCGGAATGAATCGGGTGCAGGTGATTTTTGTGTGCACGTGGGACCGCACCGTAGGTGGATGGACCTCCTTGATTGCAGCAGTTTCGATCGGGATTTGGGCTCTGTTGGTTTCACGACGGCGTCGGACCTCGGACCTCAGGTGTCCAAGTCTGCGGTCTAAGGTCTGAAGTCCGAGGTCCGATTTATGCGACGAATTCTGATTGCCACCTCGAATCCCGGCAAGCTGCGAGATTTTGCCGGGGCTGCCTCTGCGCACGGCACCGAAATCGCCGGCATCCCGGGCTTCGCTTCCCTTCCCCCGGTCGTCGAAGACGGACTGACGTTTGAAGAAAATGCGCGCAAGAAGGCGGAGGCGTACAGCCGTTATGTGGCGGGAGAAATTGTTGTTGCCGATGACTCAGGGCTGGAAGTCGATGCGCTGAACGGAGCACCGGGCGTGCATTCCGCTCGCTACGCCGCTCCCGATCTCCATGACCCTGATCTGCATGACAAGGAGCCGCACGAGGCTGACGAGAATACTGACGACGAGGCCAACAATGCCCGCGTCTTGCGGGAACTGAGAGATGTTCCATTCGAGAAGCGCACTGGCAGGTTCGTGTGCGTACTGGCGGCGGCGCGCGACGGAAAGACACTGGCAACGTTTCGCGGCGTCGCCGAAGGAATCATTCTGGATGCACCCCGAGGGTCGAACGGTTTCGGCTACGATCCGCTGTTTTATTTTCCGCTGACCGGCAAGACATTCGCCGAACTCACGGCTGAGGAAAAGGCGCGCTACAGCCATCGCGGCGCGGCGTTTCGACAATTTCTGGAGTGGTGCGACCGGCGGGGCAATTAGCCTCCCCCGCGGTTGTCATTTCGAACGGCTTTCAGCCGTGAGGAATCTGCTTCTGTTGTGGGGCAAACGAAAAAGCAGGTTCCTCGTCGCTGCCCTCCTCGGAATGACAAACTTCTCGGGATTAAAGAATCGTCATCCGTTGCTGCCGCCGCGGCGACCTCCGTATGCTCTTTCTGACCACTGGCCATTAATCCCCGACCACCGCTTTCCTTGACTTCACTTCTCGCGCGGCAAGATAATGTCAGATTGTTTTTTCATCGCGAATTCATAAGGAGTCATTCGTGGCATCGGCAGCCAGTTCTCCGGCTCAACCAATAAGACAGGGTGTGGCTCCCCTGCGAGCCGACGAAGGTTATTCCTTCCTTTTGCGCCGCCTGCACTCGCTCACGGGCATCGTTCCCATCGGGTTGTTTCTTCTCGAACATTTCATTTCGAACGCCGAAGCCTTCAAGGGCGTAGAGGCCTACGGCAAGCAGGTCGCGTTTCTGAACAGTCTGCCGTTCGTGGTCGGCCTCGAATTGTTCGGCATCTGGATCCCGATTCTCTACCACGGCTTGTATGGCATCTGGATCTGGTATCGCGGCGATACCAACGTGGCCTCTTATCCGTGGACCGGCAACTGGATGTACACCGCGCAGCGCTGGACCGGCATCATTGCCCTGGCCTACATGGCGCAGCATACATACCACTTGCGCTTTACCGGCGTGCATCTGCCTACGCATCCCATGCTGGCTTTCGCGAAAGTGCAGAACGAATTTCAGAATCCCTGGATGGTCGCCTTCTACGCCGTCGGCATCATCGCGGCCTCCTGGCATTTCTGTTACGGATTGTGGCTGTTCGCCGCGAAGTGGGGCATCACCACCGGCGCGAGGGCTCGGCGCTGGTTCGGCTATGTTTGCCTGTTACTGGCGCTGGGACTGATCTCGATCGGTGCGGCCAGCATGTATGGATTCCTGAGCCATCCGGTGGAACCGCTGAATCCGAGCGCGCCGGAGACGATCGTGATGATGAAGTAACTTTATTCCCGATTTGTCGATTTCCGATTGCCGATTGGGTTCGTTGCGGGCGCGATCGAAAATCGGCCATCGACAATCGCAAATTGCAGAATCAAAGTCAACTGAGAATCGGACTTCATACAACATGGCAGCTCCCAAGATTATTGTGGTAGGCGGCGGATTGGCCGGACTTTCCGCTGTCATCAAGATCGCAGAGATGGGCGGCGACGTTGATCTCTTCTCCATCGTCCCGGTGAAACGCTCGCACTCGGTATGCGCCCAGGGCGGCATCAATGCCGCCAAGAATCTGAAGGGCGAAGGCGACTCGACCTGGAAGCATTTTGACGACACGGTCTACGGCGGCGATTTCCTGGGCAACCAGCCTCCGATTAAAGACATGTGCGAGGCCGCGCCCGCAATCATTGACCTGCTCGACCGCATGGGCGTTCCTTTCAACCGCACGCCGGAAGGGCTGCTCGATTTCCGCCGCTTCGGCGGAACTTTGTACAACCGCACCGCCTTTGCCGGTGCGACCACCGGCCAGCAATTGCTCTACGCGCTCGACGAACAAGTCCGGCGGTACGAATCCGAAGGCAAGGTAAAGAAGTACGAGCACTGGGAGTTCCTTTCGGCGGTGCTCGACGGAAACCGCGTCTGCCGCGGCATCTGCGCCATGGACCTGCGCTCGATGGAAGTGCGCACCTTCCCGGCTGACGCCATCATCATTTGCACGGGCGGCATTGGGGCGATCTTCGGCAAGTCCACCAACTCGGTCGTGTGCACGGGATCGGCGCAGTCCGCGCTTTATCAGCAAGGCTGCTATTACGCCAACGGCGAATTCATTCAGGTTCACCCGACTTGCATTCCTGGCGAGGACAAGCTGCGGCTGATGTCGGAGTCGGCCCGCGGCGAAGGCGGGCGCGTCTGGGTGCCGAAGACCACGGGCGACAAAAGAGAGCCCAAGGCGATCCCGGAAAAAGAGCGCTGGTACTTTCTCGAAGAGTGGTATCCGAAGTATGGGAATCTCGTGCCGCGCGACGTGGCCACCCGCGCCATCTTCAAGGTCGTGTACGAAAACAACCTCGGCATTGACGGCAAGCCGATGGTCTACCTCGACCTGACCCACATTGATCGCAAGATTCTCGATAAGAAGCTGGAAGGCATACTGGAAATTTACGAGAAGTTCGTGGGCGACGATCCGCGCGACACGCCCATGAAGATTTTCCCCGGCATGCACTACACCATGGGCGGCCTCTGGATTGACTACAAGCAGGCCACGAACATCCCGGGCATTTACTCGGCGGGCGAGTGCGAATACCAGTACCACGGCGCGAATCGGCTGGGCGCGAACTCGCTGGTGTCGTGCATCTACGGCGGATTTGTGGCTGGTCCCGCAGCTATGCAATATGCGAAGAGTTTGCAGACTGCGCCATCGAACGGCCACTTTGACGTTGAAAAAAAGCGCCAGGAAGAAATCAACTCGAACCTGATGAAGGCCGATGGCACAGAGAATCCGATCAAGCTGTGGCGCGAACTGGGCGAGTTGATGACCAAGGATTGCACGGTTATCCGCTACAACAAGCCTCTGCAGCAGACGGACGCGAAGCTGGTCGAGATGCTGGAGCGCTATCGCAAGATCAACCTGAGCGACCGGACTCAGTGGGCGAACACGACGGTGGTCTTCTCGCGGCAGCTTTACAACATGCTGCAACTGGCGCGGGTGATCGCGCAGGGCGCGCGCATGCGTGACGAATCGCGCGGTGCGCACTACAAGCCCGACTTCCCCGAGCGTGACGACAAGAACTGGATGAAGACGACGAAGGCGTATTTCGCTCCGGATGCGGATGAGCCGAAGTTTGAGTTCGAGCCGGTGGACGCGTCGCTGATTCCGCCGCGTCCGAGGAAGTATTGAGCAACGAAGTAAAAATGGACATGGAGAGGCGGACGCCCTCGTCCGCCCGGCAGATCGACGCTGCTCCCCCGGACGAGGGCGTCCGGGGCTCCAGGAGAAGAACCGGGAAATGGCTGATAAATCCGTCATCTTAAGAATCAAGCGTCAACTCACTCCCACCTCCAAGCCGTACTGGGAGGAGTTCTCAGTTCCCTACCGGCCGAACATGAACGTGATTTCGGCACTCATGGATATTGCCGCCGACCCGGTCACGCGCGAGGGCAAGGCGACCACGCCCATCACCTACGACTCGAACTGTCTCGAAGAAGTCTGCGGGTCGTGCGCCATGCTCATCAATGGCCGCGCCCGCATGGCCTGCTCCGCGCTGGTGGACGATCTCGATCAGCCGATCCGGCTGGAGCCGTTTTCAAAGTTTCCGGTCGTCCGCGATCTGGCCACCGACCGTAGCGTGATCTTCGAGAACTTGAAGGCCGTGAAGGCATGGGTTCCCATTGACGGCACGTACGATCTCGGCGCCGGGCCGCGCATGTCGGCGGAGGATCAGGAAGCCGCCTATCCGATCTCGCGCTGCATTTCCTGCACTTGTTGCATGGAGGCGTGCCCGCAGTTCAACCAAGACACGGGCTTCGTGGGCGCGGCCACGATCGCGCAGGTGCGGTTGTTCAACACCCATCCCACGGGCAAGGCGCTGAAGCGCGAGCGGCTGGCGGCGCTGATGGGCGATGGTGGCATCCAGGAGTGCGGCTACGCCCAGAACTGCGTTGAAGTTTGCCCCAAGGATATTCCGCTGACCAAGTCCATTTCCGAAGTTGGCGGCCAGGTCATGAAGCAGGCCCTCGGTGACCTTTTGCGGCGCTGATGGTTGACATAACTGTGCACATTGCCTCAGCCGGGCTGCCGTGAAGATTACCTCGAATCCTGCCAAGTTGTTGCTGGCAGAGCGCATAAGCAGGCTCTCAGGCGGGATCAGGAATGGTCCGCAAAGTGCCCGTATTAAGTGCGCACCTGTACGCTTGCTAAGGCCGGTAATAAAGAGGTAACCAGCGCGGGCAGGGGTTGATTGGGTACGCAAGTAACCGCCCATGGCCGATCCCGGTTTGGGCCGCTTGACAGCTTGGCTTAGAATACGGCTACTCGCGCTTGAGAATGCGTTGCTGGTAGGTAATCGCGGGCAAAGTTGCCCGCCAGAGACGGAAGCCACTTCGTGAGACGTTACATTGGTCTCCAATTCGTTGCGCTGCTTCTCCTGGTGGGGATGACCGCGCCGGCGTTTGCCGTGAAGCACGTGACCGTGCATCACGCCCGCCGCCATTTTCGCTGGGTGCGCTGGCATCCCATGTTTAAGCCGTCGCACGAATCGCTGTTGATCCAGAATGCCGAAATTGACCGCTTGGAACTGCCGCGCATTCAAGATGAAACCGAACTGGAAGCGTTGAAGGCTGACGGTTCGCTGGTCCCAATCATCCCGAGCGAGACTCTCCGTATTGAACCGTCGCTTGATCCCTCGCGGCGCTACTGCCGGCCCTGGACGCTGGATTTCGTCGACGACATCAGCCAGGCTTACTACAACCGCTTCCACCAGCAGATTCAGGTGAACTCGGCGGTGCGGACGGTGAAGGTGCAACGCAAGTTGCGCCGCCGCAACCGCAATGCGGCGCCTGCCGAAGGCGACACGGCTTCGTCACATCTGGCCGGCGTCACCGTGGACTTGCAGCGCCGGGGCATGACCAAGGAGCAGATCCTCTGGATGGAGCATTACCTCTTCTACATGAAGGCGCTTGGCTTGGTCGAACCGGAAGAAGAGCGACGGCACTGGTGCTTCCACATCATGGTCAGCGGCCACTATTCGGAGTGGCGCGAGACGCAGAATATCGTCCCGCTGGAACGTCCTGACAACGACCATCCAGACAGCGACCCGCCGCAGGCCCAGGTTGCTCTGGGTAGCGGATCGAATTAGTTTCCTGCCACTGAGATTCTGCGATTCCTATACAATCGAAACTTTGTTCGCAACATCTCCGGGGTTCAGACTATGCTAATACGTATCCTGACCGTTTTCATGTTGTGTTCTTTTCTAGCGGCTGCGCAGACTTCCAGCGCGCCATCGAGCGTGTCTGACGTTGTCGTCAGCGCGCGGGCCCGTGCCATTCACGACTCCGCTATTGTGGTCGACACGCACGCCGATACCACGCAGCGCTTTCTCGACGAAAACTTCGACATCGGTTCCACCGATCCCAACGACGTTGGCCACCTCAGCCTGGACAAGGCGCGCCGGGGCAATCTGGGCGCGGAGTTCTTTTCCATCTGGGTCGATCCGGAGACGCACAAGGGCCATTTTGCCGAGTACACGTTCGACCTGATCGACTCCGTTTACGAGCAGGCCGCCCGTCATCCTGACCGCATGATGATGGCGTTCTCGGTGGCCGATATCGAGCGGGCGCACCGCGAGCACAAACTAGCGGCGCTGATGGGAATCGAGGGTGGGCACTCCATCGAAAACGACATGCGCCTGCTGCGCGACTACTACCGGCTGGGCGTGCGCTACATGACGCTGACGTGGTCGAACACCAACGAGTGGGCGGATTCCTCGGGTGATATGGACGACGCCAAGGTGCAGCATCACAACGGGCTGACCGACTTCGGCAAGCAGGTGGTCGTGGAGATGAACCGCCTGGGCATGATGGTCGACATTTCGCACGTCGCCGATAAGACTTTCTGGGACGCCATTGCCACTACGAAAGCTCCCGTCATCGCTTCGCATTCCTCGGCCCGCGCGCTGGTCGATGCCCCGCGCAACATGACCGACGACATGCTGCGCGCGGTGGCCAAAAATGGCGGTGTGGTGCAGGTCAACTTTTTCAGCGGGTTTGACGACGAGAATTACCGCAAAGCGGAAGCCGCGCAGGCCAAGGACCAGGCCGCCGCCATCGAACAGTACGCTGAGCAGATGAAAGCCGCGGGCAAGAGCATCACGGCTGCGGATCGCGACCGCATCGAGCGCGAGCGGCTGGCGAAGATTCCCCGGCCGCCCTTCAGCTCGCTCATCGATCATATTGACCACATTGCCAAAGTTGCCGGAGTGGATCACGTCGGCCTGGGCTCCGATTTCGACGGCGTCAGCGGCCAAACGCCCCAGGGCATGGACTCGGCTGCGGACTTGCCTAAGATCACGCAAGCCCTGCTGGATCGCGGCTACAGCCCGGAAGATATCAAAAAGATTCTGGGTGGCAATCTGCTGCGCGTCTTCGGCGAAGTGGAGCGCGTAAGCCGCGAGATGCAGGCCCAAGCGACGCCAAAATAACCACGTGGAGACAGCCGCCCAAGCCTGCCCTGAGCGAAGTCGAAGGGGCTGTCCAATCGAGCGAAGCTCGACAGTTCATAGCAAATTGTGAGCCGGAAAGAACCAAACAGACTGGTAGTGGTGCATGAACTTCTCGGATGAGCCCTTTGCGGCCTTCGCGAATCCTTGGCGTACTTCGCGGTTTAAGACCTTTTACCGCAAAGCTCGTAAAGAAAGGCCGCGAAGTTCGCAAGGGAGATTCGGAAACTGAACGAATACCAACAGCTGATCCACAGGAAACCACGGTCGCCGGTGTCGTACAATCAAACGTTACCCGCAATCAGGCCACTATCTTCAGATCTGAGGAGCAGCTATGCGCAAGGCATTATTAATCCTGATGCTGATGTTGATAACGGCCTTCGTGGCTTTGGCGCAGACCAGCAGCCAAGCCGCGCCCGCTAAACCCAGCGCCGCGGCCCAGCCCGCCGTGCACGCGCCTGCCCGGCCCACCGCCATCATCGACACCACCGCCGGCAAGATGACTTGCACCCTGTTTCCCGACAAGGCGCCGATCGGCGTGGAGAACTTCATCGGACTGGCGACCGGCACCAAGGACTGGAAGAATCCGGTGGGAACCACCAAACACGGCGTGCCGCTTTATGATGGCACGATTTTTCACCGCGTCATTCCGGAGTTCATGATTCAGGGCGGCGATCCGGCAGGCACCGGCTCCGGCCCCGACCCAGTTCCGCCGTTCAAGAACGAGGTATCATCCGACCTGCTTTTTGACCGCCCCGGCCGCCTGGCCTATGCCAATGCGGGCCCGAACACCAACAGTTCGCAGTTCTTCATCACCGAGGTAGCCACGCCGCACCTCAACGGCGGCTACACGCTTTTCGGCCAGTGTGATGATGCAACCGTAGCACTGGTGAAGCAGATCGCCCGTATGGCGACCGACCCGCAGAACGACCGGCCATTTCGTCCCGTGAAGATTAATCACATCACCATCGTGAAAGGCTCGGCTGCGGCTAAGCCGGCCGCGACCACAGCCAAGCCTGCGACCGGGGCTACAAGCCCGAAGCCTGCCGCCACTCCGAACTGAATGGACGGCCGTTCGTGTTAAAGGCGGGCTTCGCCCGCCCGGACGGCCGAGGGCGGCCGTCCCCACATGAGCAGCCAACAAATCGAAAGGACCTTATGACTCGCCAACCCGGACTTTACGCCACGTTTGAAACCAGTGAAGGCACCATCGTCTGCCGCTTGTTTGAAAAAGATGCGCCCAAGACCGTCGCCAATTTCGTCGAATTGGCCGAGGGCAAGCGCGAATGGACGCATCCCTCGACGCACAAGAAATCGAAAGACCGCCTCTATGACGGGACGATTTTACATCGCGTGATCCCCGACTTCATGATCCAGGGCGGAGACCCGCAGGGCACAGGCACCGGCGGCCCGGGCTATCAATTCGAAGACGAGACCAAAGGCTCACCGCACATGTTCGACAAGCCGGGCAAACTGGCCATGGCCAACGCCGGGCCGAATACGAACGGCTCGCAGTTCTTCATCACGGTCGTCGCGACCACGTGGCTGACCGGTAAGCACACGATTTTCGGCGACGTCATCGAAGGCCAGGACGTGGTGGATAAGATCACAAAACTGCCGCGTGGGCGGAATGATCGGCCGAGCAAGGATGTGGTGCTGAAGAAGGTGGGGATCGAACGGGCGTGAGGCCTAGGATGGGAGGGTTGCCCCACCCTTCGCGGTTTTCGAAGGGTGGGGTCCCGTCAGATTCCTAGACGTTAATCACCCCGCACAGCTCCTTCACCGCCGCGGCGCTCTTGTCGAGGGCGGCTTTTTCTTCCGGCGTCAGCTTAATCTCGATGATCTGCTCGATGCCCTTCGCGCCGAGCTTCACCGGCACACCGACGAAAAGTCCATTGATGCCGTACTCGCCCTGCAAATAAGCCGCGCAAGGCACAATCTTCTTCTTGTCTTTCAGGATCGCCTCAACCATCTCGGTCGCCGCAGCCGAGGGCGCATAGTACGCCGAACCGGTCTTCAGATACTTCACGATTTCCGCTCCGCCATCACGCGTGCGTTTCACCAGAGCGTCGAGCTTCGCCGGTTCGATCAGTTCGGTGATCGGAATGCCGGCAACGGTCGAATAGCGCGGCAGGGGGACCATGGTGTCGCCGTGGCCGCCGAGGACGAATGCCGTGACGTTCTCCACGCTGACCTTCAGTTCGTCGGCAATGAAAGCGCGGAAGCGGGCTGAATCGAGAATGCCGGCCATGCCGATCACGCGCTCGCGGGGGAAGCCGCTTAGCTTATACGCGGTCTGCGCCATTGCGTCCAGCGGATTCGACACGATGATCAGAATACAATTCGGCGAATATTTCACCACCTCGCCCACTACCGATTTCATAATGTTGTAATTGGTGTTGAGCAGATCGTCGCGGCTCATGCCCGGCTTGCGCGGAATGCCGGCCGTGATGACGACGATGTCGGAATTCGCGGTGTCTTTATAGTCGTTTGTGCCGCTGACATAAGAATCGCGCTTCTCGATGGGCATGGCCTGGAGCAAGTCAAGGCCCTTGCCCTGCGGCACGCCTTCAATGATGTCGATCAGCACTACGTCGGCCAGTTCTTTCGAAGCAATCCAGTGGGCCGCTGTGGCACCCACGTTTCCCGAACCTACGATCGTTACTTTGGGCATAGTTTCCTCTCTTATGAATACGAAGATAAAACCGAAACCACAGAGGACACAGAGTTTCACCGAGGACCTCTTTGCGCCTCCGTGTCCTCTGTGGTGAAAGCTCTTTACTTCACTCCGGCAAGGACACCGGTCTCCATGTTCTCGATCATGTATGCGGCGAACTCGCTGGTCTTGACTTTGGTGGCGCCTTCCATCAGTCGCTCGAAGTCGTAGGTGACTTTTTTCTGCTCGATGGTGCGCTCCAGGCTTTGCTCGATCAAGTCGGCGGCTTCGTTCCAGCCCAGATGGCGGAACATCATGGCGCCCGACAGAATCAGTGAGCCCGGGTTGATCACGTCTTTATCGGCATACTTGGGCGCGGTGCCATGCGTGGCTTCGAAGAACGCATACCCATCGCCGATGTTTGCTCCCGGCGCGATTCCGAGTCCGCCCACCTGCGCCGCGCAGGCGTCGGAAATATAATCCCCGTTCAGATTGGGCGTGGCCAGCACGGAATATTCGTCGGCGCGCGTCACCACTTGCTGGAAAATCGAGTCGGCGATGCGATCGTTGACCATGATCTTCTTTTTCCAGGCGCCCTTGCCGTGAGTTGCGTAGATGGCGTCGAGCACACCCTTTACTTCCTTTTCGACTGCCTGGCGGAACGCGGGCGGAGCGAATTCCATGCCCGGCTCGACCATTTCGGCGTTCTGCGCGATGGTCAGGTTCGGATTTTTGTCTTTATTGTCGAGAATCCAACTCTCGCGCTCGGTTACGACCTGGTTGCGGAATTCTTCCGTGGCCAGTTCGTATCCCCACTTGCGGAAGGCGCCTTCGGTGAATTTCTGGATGTTGCCTTTGTGCACAAGCGTGACGGTCTTGCGGCCGGACTCGAGCGCGTGCTGGATGGCCTTGCGCACCAGCCGCTTGGTTCCGGTCACGGAGATCGGCTTGATGCCGATGCCGGAATCGAGCCGCACCTGCTTCTTCCCGCTCTTGAGCATGTCTTTGTTAAGGAATTCGATCAGGCGCGCGCAGTCCGGTGTTCCCTGCTCCCACTCTATGCCGGCGTAAACGTCTTCCGTGTTCTCGCGGAAGATGACGACATCCATGCGCTCGGGATGCTTCACCGGCGAAGGCACGCCCTTGTAATACTTCACCGGGCGCACGCAGCAGTACAGATCAAGAATCTGCCGCAGGGTCACGTTGAGCGAGCGAATTCCCCCGCCGACGGGCGTAGTCAGAGGCCCTTTGATGGCCACGCGGAATTCGCGCACCGCTTCAACGGTGTCGTCGGGCAGCCAGGTATCGAATTTCGCCTTCGCTTTTTCGCCGGCGAACACTTCATACCACGCCACTCGCCGCTTGCCCTTATAGGCTTTCTCGACCGCCGCATTGAACACCCGCAGCGAGGCTTTCCAGATGTCGCGGCCGGTCCCGTCGCCTTCGATGAAAGGAATGATGGGATTATCCGGGACCTCATACTTGCCGCTCGCGTAGTTGATCTTCTTCCCGTCCGCCGGTACCGCTACGCCGTTATAAGTGCCCGCCATGTAATGCCTCCGCTAATTGAGGATTCCCCGAACAGTTTAAAAGACCAACAATTATAAAGAATTTGGACTCAGGCCTATTGCGATTTTACTCATTCATCGCTTCATTTTTCGTCAGTGGTTTTTTGTCTCCGAATCAGAGGTCGGATTGACCTTGCCCAGTCACGCCAACTTTATGCGGATTGCCGGTATGCAGGCGTGATCTCAATCACTTTCTACGGTGATTCCGCCCACAAAAACCGACGCAGTTCTGAGTCTTGCGTCTTGTGGGATAATTCGGGTGCTGATTTCGAGCATCGGCCGCTGGTTGGGAGGCTGCTATGGACTTCAAGCTATGCCGGGCGTCGACATTGCTGTTGGTAGTCGCTATTTCTACTGTGGCCTTTGCGGACGGCTCGCACGACCGTACTCACGTAGGCAGCAACATCAATGTCGGCCCCGATGAGCAGGTCAGTGAGGCGACGTGCTTTGGCTGCAGTATTCGGGTTCGAGGACAGGTGTCAGGCGACGTCACGACCTTCGGCGGCAGCATCTTCATTGAGGGTCAGGGGCAGGTCGGCGGCGACGCCACCACCTTTGGCGGCGACATCCGTCTGGACAAGGAAGTGAAGGTGCATGGCGACGTAACGGTATTCGGCGGCCGGATTCGGCGCGATCCTGCAGCCACCATCGGCGGCGATGTCACCAACATGGGCGGCCCGGCCTGGATTGTTCTGATCTTCGTGATTCCGTTGTTCTTCTTCGGCCTCTTTGTGGCGCTGATCGTCTGGCTACTCCGGCTCCTGCTTCGCCCCGCGAAGCCCGCCACAGCCTAGGCCACCCGGAAGGGCCTGGCAGCAGGACTACCAGCGCCGCGTCCCGAACGTCTTGCGCACGCCTACCGTCATGTAGCGGCCCCACGGTCCGTTATTCCCCAGATCAGCCAGCCCGAGATTGGTGTCGCGCGCGCCCAACCGGTCGAACAAGAAGTGCTGGGTTATGCGAAACTCGAATCCTTTCTCGATGTAGATACCCGCGCCCCAGGAATGCTCGATGCCGATGGCATCGGGCGACCAGGTGTAGAGGGTCTTGGGCACGTTCTTGCCAAAGAGAAAGGTGGGCGCGCCGAACACCATGAAGCGCCGCAGCGGACCCCGGCCAAAGGGACGGACCTCCAGAATCCCCGACAGCATGTAGCGGGCAAACATGCTGCAGGGCGCGTTCGCGCCACCGTACTGCCCGGCATTGCCGGCACAAAGATTGGGATCGACCTCATTGTGTGGAGGCGCCAGATCCAGCTGTGCCCAGCCCCACAGCATGTCACGGGGAAAGAACATCCGATCCCCGGCGCCCGCGTCGTGCCAAGTCCCGCTGGAACTATCAGCGACAACGGCGTTGCCCGCAACGTGGTTCTGGTTGAGGGAAAAAGGCGTCTGCGCCCCTGCCACCGAGATTAGTACGAGAAGTGCCGGAACCCACACCCATCGTCTCATTTCTCCTCCGAAGTTGTATGACCAGAGATGCCGGGGCGCGGCTTCATCCCCTGCTTGCGGCAAATTGGGCTGCCGGGGAAAACCACGATCCGGATGAACAGAGTGGAACATTGTAACCTGCCGTGTGGCGGGACCGGACGTCGCGGTGCGGTTCGCGATCGGCCGGCGGAAAAGTGCTGCGGCTAGGGCCGCCCATGGTCTTACTCGGGCGATTTCCTTCCAGAATTCATATCCGACTTCCCCGTTTCTTCCATTCATAGTACGTTCCACTTACTCAGAATCCCGAAAACCCTGCCATAACAGGGGTCTACGTTTGGCTCACGGATTGCACCCAAGATAGGCACAGCAAAACTTGAAATTACTATGCCCCAGGAGATTTCAGTTTCGTACCAGGCAATCAAGAGCAAGGTTTACCGGTTGATCGACGCCCTTGTGGTTGGAGAAAAGAACGAAGCCGAGGTGCAGGAGTCGATCCGCCGCTGGTGGAGTCTGATCCATCCTGCCGATCGGCCCGTCGCCCAGAAATACCTGCTGATGGTGCTGGGTCGCTCGACTTCGGCTTTGGACGCCGTCGAAGTGGCCATGCTCTCGGTGGGCGGCTCCCAGGCGGCACACTCCCAGCTAGCCGACTCCGCCTTCGCCAGCCGCCGCGTTCGCCTCGTGGAGCGCATCATCAAGGAGTCCGGCGCTCGGCAGACGGTGTAACCCGCCCAGTCATAGTCCCTTCCTGTGGTTGGCCCAGCTTGTCCCAGTCTTAACTCTCGACGGTACCCCGTCCAAGCTTTGCTTGGGCGGCGTTTTGATGTTCATCCGTCATAGACATAGGGGGCTGGCCCAGGTTTGCCCCCGTATGTGCCATCACGAGACTGGCTGCCCCAGCCTTCGTGGTGTTCGAAGGCTGGGCATTCGTGCCGATGGTAGTAGGAGATTCTTGAACTCCCAAAGCTCAAGGGCTCAGCGCGGGCGTCCGAAGACCAAAATCTCTCGCTTTCGGCAGCATCGTGCCCATGCTTCGAACACCGCGAAGCGTGGGGCAGCCTTCATTATGACGGTACCGACAGAAATCGAAGGTGGGCCAGCCCCCCTATTCCATTCCGCAAAGGCTGGACATCCCGTGGTAAGTTGGCGGCATCTTCAAGGCGAAATCACATTGGTCTGAAACGCCTTGGGAGGACGAATGCGCAGACTACTGGTGGTGCTTCTTGTGGTTGTCGTCTTTAACCTGCCGATGTTGGGTCAAAGTGGCAA
>Ga0181533_1001797_pt1 | contig 26620 bp, 21 predicted proteins | sample PEATcosm2014_Bin_45_FD_119772 | JGI IMG/M metagenome (GOLD analysis project Ga0181533, IMG submission 119772) | Peatland microbial communities from MTU Mesocosm Facility, Houghton, MI, USA - PEATcosm2014_Bin11_60_metaG | ecosystem: Environmental > Terrestrial > Soil > Wetlands > Peat | place...
GCGAGGCCTCGGCGACCTCGGCGCCGGCGAGGGAGACTTTGCTCATCACCGCGCCGACCACCGCGCAGACGCGCTCGCGCTCGATGAGGCGCGAGAAGGCGATCTTGCCGGCCACCGGATCGCCCTTGTCATCCTCGACGATGAGCTGGAGCCTGCGCCCGAACAGCCCGCCGGAGTCGTTCGCCTGCTCGATCGCCAGCCGGACGCCGTTCTCGCAGGAGATGCCGAACGTCGCGGCCTCGCCGGTCTTCGGCGCGACGGCGCCGATGAGGATGTCCTTCGCCGCCTCGCCGGCCTTCGGCGCGGCGGGGCCGGCCCCTTCCTTTTTCCCGCAGCCGGAGAGGCCGAGCGCCAGCGCCGCCGCCGCGATGAGCCCGAGCGCCCTGTTCATTGTCCGCTCCTCCTTCGCCCTCCGCAGCAGCCCGTAGGGCTACGAAGGACGGCTCCTTCAAATCCAGTCGCGATCTCTCAAGGAAGCGACGAGTTCTTCGGCCGCGGAAATCTGGCAGGCGGTGCGGAACGACGCCTTCTTGTCTGCAGCGACCCGCAGCATGTCCTCGAAAGCGATCCGGATGCGGTCCTCGACGACCTCGAACGTCTCGTCCTTGTCGGTGATCGAGCCGCTCTTGGCCTGGCGCCATTCGACGTAGGAGGCGATCACGCCGCCGCTGTTGGCGAGGATGTCGGGCACCACGGGAATGCCGCGCTCGTTGAGGATGACGTCGGCCTCGGCGGTGGTCGGGCCGTTGGCTCCTTCGACGATGGCGGCGGCGCGGATTTTGCGGGCGTTGTCGCGGGTGATCTGGTTCTCGCGGGCGCATGGCGCGAGGATGTCCACCTGGGCCAGGAGCAGTTCGTCGTTGGAGATGCGTTTGCCGGGCGCGCCGTCGAGCGAGCCGTTCTGCGCGGCGTAGGCGAAGAGCGCGGGGATGTCGAGCCCTTTCGGATCGCACCGGCCGCCGGTCAGGTCGCTCACGGCGACGACCTTGACGCCGGCCTCGTGCAGGAAGAGCGCGGTGTAGCTGCCGACGTTTCCGAATCCCTGCACGGCGGCGGTGGCGCCCTTCGGGCTTTTCTTCAGGGCATCCTCCAACGTCAGGAGGGCGGCGTGGCTGACGCCGCGTCCGGTGGCTTCGCGCCGGCCGGGAAGCCCGCCGACGCGCGGGGGCTTGCCGGTGACGCACTCGGGGATGTGCAGCTCGCCGAAGATGACCGCCATGTCCGTCGCGTCGGTGCCCATGTCCGGCGCCGGGACATAGAGGCCGTTGCGCAGGTCGAGATTCAGGACGTGCACGTATTCCTTGATGACGGCGGTCTTCTCGAAACGGCTGAGCTTCTTCGGGTCGAGGGCGATGCCGCTCTTGCCGCCGCCGAAGGGGATGCGCGCGAGGGCGGTCTTCCAGAGCATGCGCTCGGCCAGGTCGCGCGTCTCGTCGAGCGTCACGTCCGGCGCCATGCGGATGCCGCCCTTCGCCGGGCCGCGCACGGTGTTGAAGTACACGACGTACGAATCCGCCTGGATGACCTTGTCCGGGCTGATTTTCAGGCTGAGGTTGAAGCAGGTTTCCTTCTCCGGGCGGCTGAGGAGCTGTTCGGCGGTGGCGCTGATGGAGGTGTACTTGCGCAGGAGGGGATAGTCAATGTTCGACATGTTGGCTCCCTTCTGATCGTAATCTTACTCGTAATCATAATCTTACTCGTAATCGTAATCGCCGTTGACAGCGGTTCGCGTGAACAATACGGCGATTACGATTAGGATTACGATTACGATACTGATCGTGGCGGCTCCTCGTGCTTTTCCGCTCTGATCGCAATCGTAATTTTACTCGTAATCATAATCTTACTCGTAATCGTAATCGCCGTTGACAGCGGTCCGCCTGAACAATACGGCGATTACGATTAGGATTGCGACTGCGAAGCTTATCCTTTGATGACGCAGAGCGGGCGCATGCGGCAGACCTTTTTGGCTAGGCCCGCGCCGTGGATCACGTTCACCACAACGGCTACGTCTTTGTAAGCTGCCGGCTGCTCTTCGTCAAGCCCTCGGCGGTCGCGGGAGAGTGCGAAGATGCCCTTCTGCTCGAGTTCTTTGCGGATGGAGCGGTTCTGGGCGGCGCGGACGGCGGCGGTCCGCGAGAGCAGGCGGCCGGCGCCGTGGCAGGCCGAGCCGAAGGTCTCCTCCATCGCGCGCGGCTGGCCGACGAGCAGGAAGGAATAGCGGCCCATGTCGCCGGGGATGATGACCGGCTGGCCGATGCCGCGATAGACCTCCGGCATTTCCGGATGGCCGGGCGGAAAGGCGCGCGTGGCGCCCTTGCGATGGACGCAGAGGGCGCGCTCGACGCCGCCGATTTTGTGGCGCTCGATCTTGGCGATGTTGTGCGCGACGTCGTAGATCAGGTCCATGCCGAGGTCGCGCGGGCTCATCTTGAAGAAGCGCTCGAAGACCTGGCGGACGAGGTGCATGAGCACCTGGCGGTTGGCCCAGGCGTAGTTGGCGGCGCAGCGCATGGCGCCGAGGTAGCGCCGGCCCTCGTTGGAATTGACCGGCGCGCAGACGAGCTGCCGGTCCGGGAGCTCGATGCCGTATTTGCCCGGCGCGCCCTGGAGCGAGTGGACGTAGTTGTCGCAGATCTCATACCCGAATCCGCGGCTGCCGGAATGGATCATGACGGTGATGCCGCCGGCGGACAGGCCGAAGACACCCGCGGCGTCGGCGTCGTAGACCTCGTCCACCGCCTGCACTTCGATGAAGTGATTTCCGGAGCCGAGCGTGCCGACCTGGCCGCGGCCGCGTTCGTACGCGCGGGGGCTGACGGCATCCGGATCGGCGCCCTCGACGCAGCCGCCGCTCTCGGTGCGCTCGAGGTCCTCGGGCCGGCCGAGCCCTCTGCGGACGATCCAGGCGCAGCCCTCGGCGACGATATGGCGCTCCTCGGCATCGGAGAACCGGATCGCTCCGGTGGCGCCGACGCCGGCGGGAATGTCGCGGAACATCGCGCCGACGAGCGGCTGCAGGCGGCCGGCCACCGCCTTCTCGTCCAGGTTCGTCCGCAGCACGCGCACGCCGCAGTTGATGTCGTACCCGACTCCGCCGGGCGAAACCACGCCGCCTTCGGCCGGGTCGGTCGCGGCGACCCCGCCGATGGGAAAACCGTAGCCCCAGTGAATGTCCGGCATCGCCAGGGAGGCCCCCTGGATCCCCGGCAGGAAGGCGACGTTCGCCACCTGCTCGGCGGCCTGGTCCTTGCGGATGGACTCGACGAGGCGCTCGTCGGCAAAGATGATGCCGTCGGTCCGCATGCCCGGCTTGTACTCGCGCGGGATGCGCACGCGCCACGGGTCCAGCCGCTCCAGCGGCCCGTTCCAGTCGTTCGCCATGGCGGCCTCCCAGTACGGATTGTAGATTGCGGAGTGCGGAGTGTAGATTGCGGAGTCAAACAGAAGCCAGCAAGCTCTTCATTCCGCAGTCTGCACTCCGCAATCCGCATTCCGGACTAGATATCGAAGTAAACCTCGGCGACCCAGCTGGAGGACGTTTTCGCGACGCGCGCGCCGTAGTACGGGACGCCCTTGATCTCCGCGCGCAGCTCCTGCCGCGAGCGGTCGAGCGGTTCGCCCTTGAGCGTGGCGGTCAGGCGCCATTCGGCGACTTCGCTCACGCGCACCTGCGCGAAGGCCCGTTTCCGCGCCTCCGAGCGCAGAAGAATTTCGTGCAGCCACACGACCAGCAGGTCCACGGCATCCGCGCCGGCGACGACGACGGTCTCTTCTTCGACCGGGCGCACCGAAGCCGGATCGAGGAGCACCTCGAGCATCCCGCGCGCGGCGTTCTCGTACAGCTCCGGCAGCGCGCGGCCGAAGGCGCGGATGCCGACATCGGCGGTGTGCTCCAGGATCTCGAACGGTCTGTTCATGGTCCTCATGCAGTGTAACGCGGGCGCCGGCCCGGACGCAAGAAGGCGCCCCGCGTTCGCGCGCAGGCTTGATTTCCCGAGCGCGGGGCGGATAGACTGGCGGGGTCAGGCCCATTTTCCACCCTAAGGAGGCGCACCCTATGGAACGCTCGGCGCTGGAATTTCTGAAGAAGCTGATCGAGACGCCCAGTCCGTCCGGATTCGAGCAGCCCGCGCAGAAGCTGGTCCGCGACCGCCTCAAGGATGTGGTGGACGAACTGCGCACCGACGTGCACGGCAACGTGATCGCCGTCAAGAACCCGGACGCGCCGCTGCGCGTGATGCTGGCGGGCCATTGCGACGAGATCGGGCTGATGATCACGCACATTGACGACAAGGGCTATCTCTTCTTCGCGTCCATCGGCGGCATTGACCCGTCCATCCTGGCCGGGCAGCGCGTCGAGATCCATGACGCCCGCGGCCGCGTGGATGGCGTCATCGGCAAGAAAGCCGTGCACCTGATGGAGCCGGAGGAGCGCGGCAAGCCGTCGAAGATCAGGGAATACTGGATTGACATCGGCGCGAAAAGCCGGAGGGACGCGCTCGCGGCGGTGGCCATCGGCGACCCGATCACGCTCTCGCGCCGGTTCTTCGAGCTGCGCAACGGGTTGGTCAGCGGGCGAGGGTTCGACGACCGCGTCGGGGCGTGGACCGTCGTCGAGACCCTGCGGCGCGTCCGAAACGTGAAGCTCCACTGCGGAGTCTACGGCGTGAGCACGGTGCAGGAGGAAATCGGCCTGCGCGGCGCGAAGACGGCGGCGTTCGGCATCGAGCCGCACGCGGGCATCGCGGTGGATGTCGGATTCGCCAGCGACCATCCGGAAGTGGACAAGAAACTCGTCGGCGACGTGTCGCTGGGCAAGGGGCCGATCCTCCATCGCGGCGCGAACATTAACCCGGTGCTCGCCACGCTCATGGAGAAGGCCGCCAAGGCCGCGCGCATCCCGTTCCAGATGCAGGCGGAGCCGGGCGCCACCGGGACCGACGCGAACGCCATTCAGGTCAACCGCGCCGGCGTCGCCGCCGCGCTGATGAGCGTCCCGAACCGCTACATGCACACGCCGGTCGAGGTCTGCTCGCTCAAGGACCTGGACAACGGGGTGAACCTGCTCGTGGCGACGCTCCGCGCGATCAAGCCGTCGCAAAAGTTCATACCCTGATCTTCCACCGCGAAAACGCGCAGGAAGTTAAGGCAACGAATTTTGCCGCAAAGAGGCGCAAGAGGAACGGCGAAAGGCAACTGCGGCGATAATTTCGTTATGACGCAGCAGCGCCTGTTTTGTAGAGCGTAAAGACGTTTCTGCCGTAAGAACGCCGGCCCGCAGCGCGCAGGCGAGGGGTGGATTCGGGGATCGGGTCGCGGAGGTCATGCTGGAGGATGACGACGCAACCGGGCTTGAGCAGCCGCCGCTGCGCGAATTCGTCGAGGAGCGCCATGAGCGCGGCCCGGCCGGAGGGATCCTGCAGCAGCGGGAATGGCGGGCCCGCGAAGGCGATGTCGGCCGGACGGCCGAGCTTGGCCAGGGCGTCCGCGCAGCGGAAAACATCGCGCAGAAGCACGTCGGCGCGGTCGGCCAGGTGCGTGCGCTCGAGGTTCCGCTCCAGGTATAGCTTGTGCGCGTTGGAGCGTTCGACGAAGACGCACCACGCCGCGCCGCGGCTCAACGCCTCAATCCCGACGGTCCCGACTCCGGCGAAGAGGTCGAGCGCCGTGGCGCCTTCCACGGCGTCGCGGAGGATGTTGAAAATCGCCTGGCGCGCCATCTCCGGCGTGGGGCGGACTTTTTCGCCGCGCGGGCAGTCGAGCCGCGTGCCGCGCGCCGTGCCTGCGACGATGCGCATTACCGCTCCACCCGTTTCCTGAAGTACTCCAGCGTCGGGATGAGGCCGTCGCGGATCGCGTAGCGGGGTTCCCAGCCGAGGAGCTTGCGGGCCTTCGAGATGTCCGGCTGGCGCACTTTCGGGTCGTCCTGGAACTGCGGCGGGAACGGCTGCGTGACGATGCGGCTCCGGCTGCCGGTGATCTCGATGAGCAGGCGCGCGAACTCCGCGATGCTGATCTCCTGCGGGTTGCCGATGTTGACGGGCTCGGCCTCGTCGGATTCCAAGAGCTTGAGGATGCCCGAGAGCGTGTCGGCGACATAGGTGAACGAGCGCGTCTGGGAGCCGTCGCCGAAGACGGTGAGGTCCTGGCCGCGGAGGGCCTGGCAGATGAAATTCGGCAGCGCGCGGCCGTCGTCCAGGCGCATGCGCGCGCCGTAGGTGTTGAAGATGCGGACGATGCGCGTGCGGACGCCGTGGACGCGGTGATAGGCCATCGCGAGCGACTCGGCGAAGCGCTTCGCCTCGTCATACACGCCGCGATAGCCGATCGGGTTGACGTGCCCCCAATACGTCTCCGGCTGGGGATGGACCTGCGGGTCGCCGTAGACCTCGGACGTGCTCGCCAGCAGGAACCGCGCCCCTTTGGCCTTGGCCAGTCCGAGCGTCTTGTGCGTGCCGAGCGAGCCGACCTTGAGCGTCTGGATCGGCAGCTTCAGGTAATCAATCGGGCTGGCGGGGGAGGCGAAGTGGAGGACGTTGTCCACCGGCCCGTCAAGGAAGATGTACTCCGTCACGTCGTGATGGACGAAACGGAACTTGCGGTTGCCGAGGAGGTGCGCGACGTTGTCCGAGTTGCCGGTGATGAGGTTGTCCAGACAGATGACCTCGTCGCCGCGCTGGAGCAGCGCATCGCACAGATGCGACCCGAGGAACCCGGCTCCGCCGGTGACCACCGAGCGCATGACGCCTCCTTTCGTTCCCCGCGACGATGGACGCGGCCGACCGGAACGGATTCTAGGGTGAGCGCCGGCGCCTGTCAAGAACGCGCGCATGAGGAATATGTTAGATTGACATTACGGCCGAGCGACGGTTAGACTGACGGCCGCCGGCTGACGCGACGCCGACGGCCAATCCTCTTTTGCGGCGCGCCGGCGGTTCTCACTGCCGGGATGGGCGTTCCCGCTCGGGCGAATCCTGAAAAACGAAGGAGGGCCTGATGCGTTTCAGATTTTTCCCCCAGGAATTCAAGTTCTTCGACCTGCTGGAGCAGCAAGCGGACTACGCCGTCGCGGCGGCGGTCTTCTTCAAGGAAGTGGTCGCGAGAGGCGAACTGACCGTGGACGACTTGTCGAAGATGCGGGATATCGAGCATCGGGGAGACGAAGCGGCGCACGGGATCATAGACCGGCTGAACAGGACTTTCGTCACGCCGTTCGACCGGGAGGATATCTACGCCTTGACGAAAGAACTGGATGACGTCACCGACATGCTGTACACGATTGTCCGGCGGTTGTCCGTTTACAAGCTGTCCGGCGTTGACAAGAGGCTGACGGAATTCGCATCGGTCATTGAGGAGTCCGTCCGCGCCGTGGCGCTCACGGTCAAGGGGCTGCGCAACATGAAGGACGCCAAGGCCATCCTGCCGTCGTACGTGGAGATCCACCGCCTCGAGAATGTCGGCGACAGCATGAGGGACATCGTGCTCGCGGAACTCTTCGAAACCGAGAAGGACCCGATCATGGTGATCAAACGGAAGGAGATCTACGAGGATGCGGAAACGGTCCTCGATATTTGCGAAGACGTCGCCCACGTGGTCGAGTCCATATTTGTCAAACATGCCTGAGTCATGACCGTCACCATTGTCCTGCTGGTCGCGCTGGCTCTGGTTTTTGATTTTCTGAACGGATTTCACGACTCCGCGAACTCCGTCGCCACGGTCGTGTCCACGCGAGTGCTCTCGCCCCGCTTCGCCGTGCTCTGGGCGGCCTTCTTCAACTTCGTCGCCTTCCTCTTCTTCGGGCTTCATGTCGCGAACACCATCGGCAAAGGGATCATTGACATTACGATCGTGGACAACGGCGTCATCTTCGGGACGCTGACGGGCGCGTGCGCCTGGGACGTCTTCACCTGGTATTTCGGCCTGCCGACGAGCTCTTCGCACGCGCTGATGGGCGGAATGATCGGCGCCGCGCTTGTGAAGGCGGGGACCGGCTCCCTGGTATGGGGCGGCATTCTCAAGACGGTGGTCTTCATCTTCGTATCGCCGATCATCGGCCTCACGCTCGGATTCCTGATGGGTGTGGTCGTTTACCGGCTGTCCGCCCGAAGCGCCCCGGCGAAAGTGGATTCTTTCTTTCGAAAAGGGCAATTGGCCTCCGCCGCGTTGTACAGCCTGGGCCACGGCGCCAACGACGCGCAGAAGACCATGGGCATTATCGCCAGCCTTCTGTTCAGCGCGGGGCTGTTGGGCGCCACGTTTCACATTCCGCTGTGGATTGTGCTATCCTGCCACGCGGCCATCGCCCTGGGAACGATGTTAGGCGGCTGGCGCGTGGTGAAGACGATGGGCCAGCGGGTCACCAAGCTCAAGCCGGTGGACGGGTTCAGCGCCGAGAGCGCCGCGGCCGTCACGCTGTTCAGCACCTCCGGCTTCGGCATTCCGGTGAGCACCACTCATACGATCACCGGCGCGATCATGGGCGTCGGCTCGCTCAAGCGGTTGAGCGCGGTGCGCTGGGGCGTCGCCGGGCGCATCATCTGGGCGTGGATCCTGACCGTTCCGTGCGCGGCGGGAGTGTCCGCGCTGGTCTATTGGCTGGTTCGACTGGCGCAGGGCTGAGGCCCGACGCGCCGAGGAGACATTCGATGCCTATTGTGGACATGCCGCTCGAAAAGCTGAAGAAGTACCGGGGGATCAATCCGCGCCCGAGGGATTTCGACCGGTTCTGGGAGGACGCGCTGGCCGAGATGCGCTCGGTGGAACCGAAAACCGACCTGGCGCCGGCGGCGTTCCAGGTGCCGTTCGCCGAGTGCTTCGACCTGACCTTCACCGGCGTCCGCGGCGCGCGCATCTATGCCCAGTACCTGCGTCCGCGCCGGGCGCCGGCGCCGCATCCGGCGGTGCTCCTGTTCCACGGCTACTCCGGTCGCAGCGACGACTGGACGCAGAAGCTGGCTTACGTCGCGGCGGGTTTTTCCGTGGCGGCGCTCGACTGTCGCGGCCAGGGCGGACGCTCGGAAGACCTCGGGGGGATCAAAGGGACGACGCTGCGCGGGCACATCATCCGCGGGCTGGCGGACGCGCCGGAGAACCTGCTGTTCCGGAGCATCTTCCTCGACACGGCCGAACTGGCGGGAATCGTGATGGGGATGCCGGAGGTGGACCCGGCCCGCGTCGGCGCGGCCGGGGGCTCGCAGGGGGGCGGGCTGACGCTGGCCTGCGCGGCGCTCGAACCGCGGATCAACCGCGCGGCGCCCGCCTTTCCGTTCCTGTGCGACTATCGGCGCGTCTGGGAGATGGACCTGGCGCTCGATGCGTACGACGAGCTGCGGTCGTTCTTCCGCACGTTCGATCCGCGCCACGAGCGCGAGGAGGAGATCTTCACTCGCCTGGGCTACATTGACCTGCAGAACCTGGCCAAGCGCATCCGCGGCAAGGTGCTGATGGCGGTCGGGCTGATGGACAAGATCTGCCCGCCCTCGACGCAGTTCGCGGCGTTCAACAAGATCGTCGCGCCGAAGGAACTGGCGATTTACCCGGACCACGCGCACGAAGGCCTGCCGGGCTGGTCGGACCGCGTGTTCCAGTTCATGCTCGAGATGGCCGCGCCGGAGGCCGCGCCAAAGAAAAACCTTGCGAAGGTTCGTAATAACCTTCGCAAGGTTTAGTCGCCGCCGCAGCGGCCTTATTCGCGCTTGCCGAGCTGGCGGTCGAGCATGAACATCGAGCCCTTCGAGTCGCCGATCATCCGGAGCTGCTGGACGATGAGCAGCGCGTTGGCTTCTTCCTCGACCTGCTCGTTCACGAACCACTGCAGAAAAAAGGCCGTCGCGTGGTCCTTCTCGGCCTGGGCCAGGTCCACCAGGCCGTTGATCAGGCCGGTGACTTTCTGCTCGTGCGCGTAGGCCGCCTCGAACGCCGCCAGCAGCGTGGGCCACTGAGTCTGCGGCTTGGCGATCGGGTCCAGCACGACCTTGCTGTTGCACTCGAGGATGAAGTCGTAGAATTTCATCGCGTGTCCGAGCTCTTCCCTGGCCTGAACGCGCATCCATTTTGCGGCCCCGATCCAGTTCTGCGCGGTGAAGTTCGCCGCCATCGAAAGGTAAAGGTAGGCGGAGTACAGCTCGGCATTGACCTGTCCGTTGAGCGCTTTCTCCATCTTCTTGCTCAGCATCGGCATTCTCCCCGTTTTCCGAAGAAATGGAACCCCGCTTGTTTCGGTCACCTGCGCTTGCTGGAAACCCGGAGGCGCGGCGCCCGCTTGCGTTCAGACGAGGCCGGGCTGCGAGATGCCCAGACCTTCGACTGGGCGACCTCGCCGGGGCCGTCAATCTCGCGGACGATCCCGACGCGTTCCAGCTCCCCGAGAATCCGTCGGACGGCGTTACGAGAGAGGGCGGGCGATCTCGCCCGAAGCCGGCAGTCTATTTTATCCACCGTTGCTCGATCGCCGGAATGGGCGATCTCGCGGAGCACTTCCAATCGCAGGCGAGTCAGTTTGAGGCCCGCCTGCCGGCAGATATCGCTCAACAGTTGCATCAAGTCGCCCGATGTCGCGTTTTTTGAATGGGACATGGCCCCCCCAGCCTGTCTGAAGCTCGCGCCTTGAGGAGCCGAGACTCTTTCACGCTCACGGCGACGAGAAAAAGACGGCCTTGCCGACTCTTCTCGACTTGCGACCTGCGTCCTTCACTTACCGCACGTTTACTGTCGAGAGGAGCCGGCAAGGCCCGATGCAACGCCTTCGCTTCCGACTCGGCCGCTTCCTTCGCACCATTAGAAGGATATCCCACGACCGCGGGCTTGTCAAATTTTTTTCCGTTCTCCCGTTTCCGCTCAATCTCGGGCGGAACGCGGGGCGCGTTCCGATGGGCTTCGCAACGCTATTCTTCCTCTTCCTCCTTGGGCAGATCGCTGATAATCGCGTCGGTCGAGAGCAGAAGGGCGGCGATGCTGGCCGCGTTCTGGAGGGCGCTGCGCACCACCTTCGCCGGGTCAATGATGCCGGCCTTCATCATGTCCGCGTACTGGCCCGTCTCCGCGTCGAAGCCGACGTCCTGTTCCGATTCGATCACCTTCTGGAGGACGACCGCGCCGTCGTAGCCGGCGTTCTCGGCGATCTGGCGCAACGGGGCGCTCAATGCGCGGCGGACGACGTCCACGCCGGTCCGCTCGTCGCCGGAGGCCTTCACCTTGTCGAGCGCCTTGAGGGCGCGGACGAGCGCCACGCCGCCGCCGGGCACCAGGCCCTCTTCCACCGCCGCGCGCGTGGCGTTGAGGGCGTCCTCGATGCGCGATTTCTTCGCCTTCATCGCGATTTCGGTCGCCTCGCCGACGCGGATTTCGGCCACGCCGCCGGCGAGCTTCGCCAGCCGCTCGTCCAGTTTCTCGCGGTCGTAATCGCTGGTGGTCGTCTCGATCTCGCGCTTGAGCTGCTCGATGCGGCTGCGGATCTCCTTCAGGGAGCCGGCGCCCTCGATGATCGTGGTCTTCTCCTTCTCCACGCGCACCTTCTTGGCGCTGCCGAGGTCCTTGAGCTGGACGTTTTCGAGCTTGATGCCCAGGTCCTCGAAGAGGGCCCGGCCGCCGGTGAGCGTGGCGATATCCTCGAGCATGGCCTTGCGCCGGTCGCCGAAGGCGGGCGCCTTGACGGCGCAGACGGAGAGGACGCCGCGGAGCTTGTTCACGACCAGCGTCGCCAGCGCCTCGCCTTCCACTTCCTCGGAAATGACCAGGAGCGGTTTGCCCGCGCGCGCGACGGTTTCCAGGACCGGCACGATGTCCTGCACGGAGGAGATCTTCTTCTCGTGGATGAGGATGTACGGCTCTTCGAGGACGCACTCCATCGTCGCCGGGTCGGTGACGAAATAGGGGGAGCTGTACCCCTTGTCGAACTGCATGCCCTCGACGACCGTGACCTCGGTCTTCAGCGACTTGCCCTCTTCGATGGTGATGACGCCGTCCTTGCCGACCTTATCCATCGCCTGGGCGATCATCCGGCCGACTTCCGGATCGTTGTTGGCGGCGATGCGGCCGACGTGGGCGATCTCTTCGCTGGAACTGACCTTGACGGCCATGCGCCGGATTTCGGCGACGGCGGCCTCGACGCCGCGGTCAATCCCGCGCTTGAGGTGCATCGCGTTGGCGCCGGCGGCGACGTTCTTGAGCCCTTCATCGAAGATCGCCTCGGCCAGCACGGTGGCCGTCGTCGTGCCGTCGCCGGCGATATCGCTCGTCTTCGAGGCCACCTCGCGCGCCATCCGCGCGCCCATGTTCTCATACGGGTCCTTCAGGTCCACTTCCTTGGCGACGGTCACGCCGTCCTTGGTGACGTCCGGCGCGCCGTAACTCTTCTCCAGTATGACGTTATGGCCGGCGGGGCCGAGCGTGGACTTGACGGTTCGGGCGAGTTGCTTCACCCCGCGGCGCAGCGCGTTGCGCGCCTCTTCGTTCAGTGCGATCTGCTTGGCTGACATCACTTTCTCCCTACTCGATGACCGCGAGGACGTCGTCCTCAGACATGAGCAGATATTCCTCTCCGTCCACGGTGACCTCCGTGCCCGCATAGGAGCTGAAGAGGATCCGGTCGTTCTTCTTGACCGTAAAGGCGCCGAGCTTGCCGCCCTTGAGCAGCCGGCCGGAACCGACCGCGATGACTTTGCCCTGTTTGGGCTTTTCCTTGGCGGTGTCGGGAATCACGATCCCGCCCTTCGTCTTCGCCTCCGCCTCGAGCCGCTTCACCAGCACCTTGTCGCCGATCGGCGTCAGTTTGGTCGCCATCCTTTTCGCTCCTTTCCAAAGAAAAAGTTTCCCGGCCGCAGCCGAATCATGAATCATCCGGCTCGTAATGCCGCCGCAGAACCTCCTCGACGATGTGGCGCAGCGCGGAGATGTCGAAGGGTTTTGCGATGAACGAATCGAACTCCGCCGAAAGCGCCTCGGACATCAACTCGCGCGAGGCGTCGGCCGACATCAGGATGCTCGGCAGGCGCGCGGAAATCTCCCGTCGGATCACGCTCACCGTATCGAGCCCGCTCATGTCGGGCATGTTCATGTCCACGATCATCACGTGGATGAAGTGGCGTCGCACGAACTCGATCGCCTCGCGCCCGCACGAGGCCAGGCACATCTCGTATCCCTGCACGGCGAGCGCTTCGCGCACGGTCTCCCGGCATCCCTCGTCGTCGTCCGAGACGAGGACTCTGTACGGCCTTACCAAAAGCTCGCGCGCCACCATCTGCGACTCCTCCTTTTCAGGCCGCTCCGAGAACCTGAGGTTCCGTGTCAGCAAACTATATACCGCTGGGCGCAGTACTAGAGTAAAGTTCATCGAAAGGGGCCGCCGGCAGTCCCAGTGTTATAAACGTAATCAGTATAGTGAGTTATAACATGCGACTTTGCAGGTTTGCGCAACGCAGGCAATTCCACCGTCGCTCTTCGCTGGCAGGATGGCAGTTAACGACTGCCACATTGACAGACCGGCCTGGTGCTGCCCTTGCGAAGGGCTGGAGCGCCGGGCGATAAATCGGAGCGCTTCGGAAGGCGCCACTCGCACACAGCCGAGGAACCGGCGGCATAACAATACTCAACAGGTTTTGATTGACACGGTTGCAATAGTCTCTATGATAGTGGCGGAGGGATCGCAGGGTTTATACGCGGAGGCGCGCCATGCGCCGGGAAACGCTGGAGGTCGGCGTCGCACAGATGCCGGAGACGGCCGACCTGGGACGCAACCTCCGAGAGATCGGGCGGTTCGTGGAGCGGGCGCGGCGCGCTGGCGTGGCGCTGCTCGTCTTCCCGGAATGCGCGCTCACCGGATACGCGCCGGCGTTCCACAAGTCCTCGGCCGGTTTCGATGCGGATGCCGTCGAGGCGGCGATCGAGGAAGTGCGCGGCCTGGCGCGGAAGTCGCGCCTGACCGTAGTCCTCGGCGCGCACCTGCCGCTGGACCGAGGCTGGTCGAACAGCGCGCTGCTCATCGGCCCCGATGGCTGCATCGCGGCGCGCTACGACAAGGCGCACCTCTACGGGCTGGACACGGAATATTATCTGGCCGGGCGCGCGGCGCCCGCGGTGAAGGCCGCCTGCGGCGCAACGGTCGGCATGCAGATCTGCTACGACTTGCGGTTCCCCGAAGTCTCCCGGTGGCTGGCGCTGCGGCGGGCGGAAGTGATCATCGTCATCTCGTACCTCTTCGGCAGGAAACAGATGTGGAAGCGGCCGGTCATCGAGGCCCACATCCGCAGCCGGGCGGCGGAAAACGGCCGGTTCGTCCTCTTCGCCAACGCGGCCGGCCCGCAGCAGAACGTCCCCAGCATGATCGCCGACCCGCGCGGCTGGATCACGGCGCAGGCGCGGCGGGGCGTCCGACAGTTGCTGCTGGCGCGGCTGGACCTGCACTGCGTCCAGGACGACATACTCCGCAGCCGCAGGACCGACCTGTTCGAGGCGGAGGGCGCGCGGTGAATGAGGCCGCCCGGAAACGGTTGCTCCAGATCGCGCGGCAGAGCGTGGCCGCGGCCGTCCAGGGAAAGCCGCTCCCGAAGCTCGATGAGACCGATCCAGAGCTTCAGGGCAAGCAGGGCTGCTTTGTCACGCTCAAGAACGGCGAGAACCTCCGCGGCTGCCTGGGCCACTTCACCAGCGCCAAGCCGCTCTGGAAGCTCGTCAACGAGACGGCGCGCGCCTCGGCTACCGAGGACCCGCGCTTCTGGTCCTACCCGATCACTCCCGACGAACTGGGCCGCCTGAACATCGAGATCAGCGTCCTCAGCCCGCTCCGGCGCATCGCCAATCCGCTCGCCATCGAGCTGGGCGTGGACGGCATCTACATTCGCCGGGGCGCCGCGGCCGGGTGCTTCCTGCCGCAGGTCGCCACGGAGACCGGCTGGAGCAAGGAGGAGTTCCTCAGCCATTGCTGCAGCCATAAGGCCGGCTTGTCCGCCGATGCGTGGCGCGATCCGGAGACCGAAGTTCTGACCTTCCAGGCGGAGGTTTTCGGAGAATCGGAGTAACTTCGTTATTCAGTCCGTTTTCAACACGGAGACACGGAGGACACGGAGAAACACGGAGAGAAAGCTAGGATTTTGGATTCCTGAAAAAAGTCCTCAGTGCATCTCCGTGATCTTCGTGTCTCTGTGTTGAATTAAGAGCGTTAGAAGGAGGTTCCTGATGGCGATTCGCGTTCAGGAAGACCAAATGCTCAAGAAGCAGCCCGGCGGCGGGCAGTTGATCGGCCCCGAGCAGGGCGCAACGAAGGGCTTTTGCATCGGCATCGCATTTTACGACCGGGAAGTTTACGGCGCGTCCGGCGTGCACGACGACCAGGAAGGATTCTACGTCCTCGCCGGCGAGGGCACGGCGAAGGTCGGCGACGAGGAATTCGAGATTCGCCCCGGCACCGCCTACATCGCGCAGAAGGGCGTCCCGCATTCCGTCAAGAAGAGGCCCGGCTCCAAGCCGGTGAAACTGCTCTGGAGCCATGGGGCGGTTTAGCGGACAGTGCGGAGTGCGGAATGTTCCCCAGCCGCGTCATGAATAGCGCGGGCTGCGCGTTAGGGGCCGGGAGGCTCCGGCGGATTGCGGCTCAGCGCCGGCGGCGAGGTTCCGACGCCTTCTTCACGGCGCGCCTTGAGAGGCGTGGGGTGCCTGACCCGCCAGGCAACAAAGAGCGAGACGAAGAGGAGCAACTCGCCGGACAGGGTGAACGTGGGGCGGTAACCTTTCATGTACACTGAGAAGTAAGCGCCGACCAAGGGGCCAAGCGACCAGCCCAGGCTGTTCAGCGACGAGACGATGCCAAAGGCCTTGCCCATGCTGTCCTCGGGCGTGACCCTCCGTATGAGGGCGCTGGCCGTCGGGAAGATTCCCGCCATCCCGAATCCAAACAGGATGCGGATCAGAATGAGTTGCCCAATCGTCTGCGAGTAAGCCTGCAGGCAGGCCATGATGCCGCCCCAGACGACGCAGAACATCAGGACCCTCTTGTGCCCCCACCGGTCTCCGAAGAACCCGAACATCCAGGCCGAGCTTGCCTCGACAGGCCCCACGAGCGAGAGGATCAAGCCGGTCAAGGCCCCGGCTTCCGCGTCGCTCATCGCCGAGAGGTGCTTCACGAAATAGGGGAAGATCGGCCCCGGCGCGGTCGCGGAGAAGTTGATGAGGCACAGCGTCATCGCTGGCACCACGAACGCGCCCGTCGTCAGCAGAGGGAGGAACGAGGCCCTCATGTCGGTCTTTGCCGCCACGGAGCGCGTGAACTTCTCCTGGACGGCGAATTGCACGATGAGTCCGCCGACCAGCAGGATCCCGCCGGCGAGGAAGAACGTCGGTTCGTAGCCGAAGAACTTCGCCGAGTATCCGCCCAGGATGGGGCCGACGTATTGGCCGCTGGTCGAGGAAACGATGAGCGTTCCCAGAATGGTCCCGGCGCGTTCCCTGGGGGTCACGCTTGCCGCAAGCGCCATGCTTGCCCCCACCGTGCCGGTCAGGACGCCCTGGAGGATTCGCAGGATCAGCAGGTGCGTGATGTTCTGTGCGCAGCCCATCAGCCCGATGACAATGGCCCCGCCGAACATGGCTCGGAGGACCATGCGCTTCCTGCCGTACCGGTCAGCGAGCAGGCCCCATACCGGCGAACATACGACCATGGGCAGGCCGCCCGCCATCATGAGAATCCCGGCCCATTTGTCCGCTTCCGGCCCTTCCGGCACCGGCACAGGCAGGTGCTTGATGTAGAAAGGCAGGAACGGCATGACGAAACTGAACCCCAGCATCGCGATGAACTGAGCGATGCACAAGGCATAGAATGTCTTCTTCCACGAAGGGCCCATTCGGGCGTCCCGGTGCAAGTGCGCAGAAAAACAACGAGCGGGCGCTCCTGACTCGCCCGCTCCACTAAGTGCAGCATTTCGCAAGTCCGAACGGACTTGCGAAATGCTGCACTTCCACAGGGGTTTCGCCCCTATGGCGCTCCAAGACGCTCCTTCCCGTCGCGTCTTTCCGCTATAACCCCTTGGAGGGCCTTACGCGGCCCTCCAAACCTTCCGCGACTTACAGCATTTCAGAAGTCCGGACGGACTTCTGAAATGCTGTACTACGATTCGGATGACCGCTTCGCGCATTATACGGTGTGTGCCCGGCTTCCGGCAAATCATCGGGAGTTCTGGGTGTGGCCGCTGAAAGCCGCTGAATTTCTGCGGGCCGGTTGTGGCGCCCGCACCCCGAATCAGGTAAGCTATCCTCCGCGCGCGGGGTTTGATGACCGATTCGTCGTTCCTGCAAACGCCCGCGCACTAATGCGGCAGGTGGAGGAGAACGCGATGAGCAAGAGACATGCGGGAGGGAAGCCCCTCGTACCGCTCAAAGTGATCATAGACACCGACATCGGAGACGACATAGACGATGCGATTGCCATCGCCTATGCTGCGCGAAGGCCGGAACTTGATATCCGCGCGGTGACCACGGTCTACGGGCCGGTGAAAATGCGCGCGAAGATCGTCTCGAAACTGCTTCATGTCCTCGGGCGCGACGACATCCCCTTCGCCCCGGGCGCGGGTCGCCCGTTGGGACCGATTGCCGATGAACACCGCCTGAGTCTCGCCCCGAACCAGTTGCCCTTCGTGAAAGAGACCGATTCGCTTCGCGCGCCTGCCTGCGCCAGTGCGGAGGAACTGCTGCTCCGCGCGATTGAGGCGCATCCGAACGAGATATGGCTTGTGACCATTGGCGCGATGACGAACGCCGCGCTCCTGATTCAAAAGCACCCGCAGACGGCGGCGAAACTGAAAGGCATCGTCTCGATGGCCGGCGAAACACGCCTGCTGCTCGCCGAGTACAACATCCAGTGCGACCCTGATGCCGCGCAGATCGTCCTTCGAAGCGGCCTGATGCGGTTCCTGGGCACGTTGGACGTCACCCGGCGCATCGTCATGCGCGAAAAAGACATGGCCGCCCTGCGCAAAGCGGATACGCCGCCCTGCCGCGCGCTGATCGAGATGACCGACTTGTGGAAGCCGCACCAGTCCTCGAAAGTGCGGCCCGTCGTTTATGACATGTGCCCGCTCCTCTGGCTTTACGCGCCGCAGCATTTCAAAACTCAGCCGACGGGAGTCGCCGTCGAACTGCAAGGCACGCTCACGCGCGGCATGACCGTGCCGGTCAAGGAGGGCCCCCCAATCGCCGTCAGTTGCGATGTGGACCGCAAGGCGGTGCTGGATGAACTGGTCCATACGCTGGCAGGCTGAGCACTGCTGCCGCCGAACAATGCACGCCGCACGCCGGCGTTAAAAATGAAGCGGGGAAAGGAAGGATCCTTTCCCCGCTTCGGCATTGAAACTGGCGCGGACGGACTATGGGTTGGGCGTGGTGGGCGTCCCGCCGGAACCCGGCGGCTGGCGCCGTCCCGGATGCGGCACCGACTGGAGGTGCTCGCGGATCGCCCTGCACTCCTCGGAGAAAGTCTTCGCGTTGGCTTCCACCGTCTCGGTGGCAGTCCTAACGGCCTCTCTGGCCGCCTGGATGGCGGCCCTGTTTCCGCCCTGAATCGCCGCGACGAGCGCCTGAAGTTGAGCCACCCGATTGAGCTCCGACTGGAGCACCGCCGTCCGATCCGTCAGCGCCTGGCTCACAAGCTGCAGCGTCGTCGGATCGTGCATGCCTTCCATGATCGCGCGATGGAGAATCTCGGCGTCGCGATGGGCGCGCATGATGTTCATCTGCTCCGGAGGTGCGCCCGGCATCTGGCCGGTGGTCGCTGTGCTCGATTCCGTTTGAGCAAAAGCCGTCATTCCGCACAGCGCGCCCACCGCCACAGCTATCGTCATCAGCCTTCGCATAGCTCGGTTCCTTTCCAAAAATTGACAGCTACCGCCTTACAACGGACACGTGAGCAAACGCTGTGCCTATTCCGGCGATGACAAACCTGAAATCGTAACTGCGGCCTGGATCACGAGTTGCAGCGCAGCGCACTTTTCTCTGGAGAAACTGAACTGCCAATATGTAGGCCAGTCCATCGCATTGTGACGGCTCCTGCTACACGACGCTGGGCTGTTCGTGCGCAGACTTAGTGTGGTGTTTCAACCAGATGATACACTATCGAAGTCATGCGGAGCAGAGCGAAGCATCTCACACGCATTATTTGAGTTATGCGTATGAGACCCTTCGCTGCGCTCAGGGAGACGACCTTGCGCATGGCGTATTCTCAAGGCGCTATTGGGGCGGACAATGTAAGCCAATTCCGAAATACTGCATTAGCGGTTTCCATATCCGCTCCGCGCTTCAAACACCCCCGAAAGAATCGCGGAGCGGTCCTCCCAATGACATTCACCTAAAATAAAATGTATGGCCTATTAAACCGCCCGCGTCAAACTGGTTCTTCATCCCTTGCGAGAATTTTCTTGACTGCATCGCTCCGCAATAGTATAAGTTGCACCCTGCGCCAGGGCTGCCTCACGACGACTCAGCGCGGCAACGTGCGAGCCCTCGTAGAGGAGGGAATGTTGGCGAAGATGCGACGACATGCCGTGCTACACACTGCGCTGAACTGCGGTTCAGAACCACCGCGCGCGCGAACTGTTTTCCAAATCCGAACTCCCCAAAAACGCAATCCGGGAACTCAGGGATCCGTCATCGCAAGAACGGGCCACGCCACGCCCTTGCCAGGGAAAGGATAAATCCTTATGCATCCGTCCAATCGTCAAAGGAGCGTATGGTTCATAACCGCCGTTGTCGCCGTCGTCCTAATGGCCGCCGGCAGAAAGGCCGAGGCGCAGAACACGCTGACCGTTCAGTCCGCGCCGCCGACCGGGTTGCACATCAAGTCGAGCATGGGCGATGGCGGGACGACGAACTACATGGCGCCGGGCATCGCCTCGGGGGCGAGCGTGGACGTGGAGGCGCCGGCGACGGACCCGACCGGGTACACCTTCTCGCAGTGGACGCTGAACGGCACGGCCCAGCCTGCCGGCCAGAAGGTGTGCGACTTTCCGATGACGGCGGCCACGACGGCCGTGGCGCAGTATACGGTGAACACCTACGCGCTGACCGTCAAGTCCACACCGCCGACCGGGCTGAGCATCACTTCGAGCGCGGGGAGCGGCGGGACGACGAACTACGGCGGGACGACGAACTACACGGTGTCGAGCGTGGCATACGGGGCGAGCGTGAACCTGGGGGCGCCGGCGACGGACCCGACCGGATACACCTTCTCGAAGTGGACGCTGAACGGAACGGCTCAGCCTGCCGGGCAGAAGGCGCTCACGTTCACGATGTCCACGGCCAACGCGACGGCCGTGGCGCAGTACACGCTGAACACGTACACGCTGACCGTGCAGTCCACGCCGCCGGGCGGGGTGGGCGTCACTTCGAGCACGAGCGACGCCGGTAAGACGAACTACACGAAGCCCAGCCTCGCGTACGGGACGGGGGTGAACCTGGTGGCCCCGGCGACGGACCCGACCGGGTACACGTTCTCGCAGTGGACGGTGAACGGAACGGCCCAGCCTGCCGGCCAGAAGTTTGTCACGTTCACGATGACCGCGGACACGACGGCCGTGGCGCAGTACACGCTGAGCACGTACACGCTGACCGTGCAGCCCTCGCCGCCGGCAACCGGGATCGTTATCACTTCAACCACGGGCCAAGGCGGGACGACGAACTACACGGTGTCGAGCGTCGCGTACAACACGAGCGTGATCCTGACGGCGCCGGATACGGACCCGGCCGGCTGCACCTTCTCGCAATGGACCCTGAACGGCTCAGCGCAGCTTGCCGGGGAGAAAACGCTCTCGTTCTTCATGCCCGCAAAGGCCACGAAGGTCGTGGCGCAGTACACAGCCAACCCGTACACGCTGAACGTGCAGTGCGCGGCGCCGACCGGGCTCGTGATCACCTCGAGCACAGGCCAGGGCGGCTCGACGAACTATACGGTGTCGAGCGTCGCGTATGGGAAGAACGTGAACCTGCAGGTCCCGGCGAAGGACCCGGCCGGATACACCTTCGTGCAATGGACGGTGAACGGAACGGCGCAGACTGCCGGGAAGAAGGCGGTCACGTTCACGATGCCCGCGTCGGTCACGACGGCGGCGGCGCAGTACGCGATGACGCTGACCGTCCAGTCCACCGACGCCAACGGAAACCCGCTCCCGGAAACCCCCATCGCCGGGACCGAAACACTGAACGAGCAGGCAGTGGATATCTCGGGAACGACGAACTACACCGAGCAGATTCCCATAGGCGCCTCCGTGACGCTGACGGCCCCGGCGACGGACCTGACCGGGGACAGCTTCTGGCACTGGACGCTGAACGGCACTGCGCAGCCCATTTGGCAGCAGTCCATCACGTTCACGATGACTGCGAACGCGACGGCCGTGGCGATTTACCCGGTGAGCCCCATACTGACCGTCCAGTCCACCGACTCCAACGGGAACCTGCTTCCGACAATCGCCGTCAGCGGGACCGCAGTCCTGAATGGGCAGCAAAGGAGTATCTCGGGGAGGAACTACTACACCGAGCAGATTCCCATAGGCGCCTCCGTGACGCTGACGGCCCCGGCAACGGACCCGACGGGGGCATACACCTTCTCGCAGTGGACAGTGAACGGCGCAGCGCAGCCCGCCGGGGTGCAGGCGATCACGTTAACGATGACTGAGAACACGACTGCCGTAGCGGTGTACGGCCTGACGCCAACGTTGACCGTCCAGTCCACTGACACCAACGGAAACCCGCTCACGGGAATCTCGATTACTGGGACCGCAGTCCTGAACGGCCTGCTAGGAGTTGTCTCGGGGGCGACGAACTACAGCCCCCAGATTGCCGCAGGCGCCTCCGTAACGCTGGTGGCCCCGGTGACGGACCAGAACGGGAATACCTTCTCGAACTGGACGGTCAACGGCGCGGCGCAGCCTGCCGGCCAAAACTCCATTACGTTCACAATGACTGCGAACACGACCGCCGTGGCGCAGTACAAAGTGAACATCTACACGCTCAATGTCCAGTCCAACGACCTCAGCGGGAATTCGCTCACAGGAATTCCGATCAGCGGAGATTTCCCAGGGACGACGAACTACAGCGTGCAGGTTCCCGCGGGTCACTTTTTGACGCTCGAGGCCCCGGTCCAGATCATGCAAGGCACCTACTGTTTAGCAGGTTGGACGATGAACGGCTACTTCTGCCCCAGCCTCTACAACGACGGTTATGCACAATTCATAATGACTGCGGCGGACGCGACGATCGTCGCAAATTACATCCGGTACGACCCGTCAGGTATGACCGCCAATTTCTACGTAATGGCCCTTCAAGACGACGGGAAAGTGCTTCCAGGAATCTCCATCGCCGGGTCGGTCTACTTTGAAACGTCTGGATCCACCATAGATGCATCGGGGATGACGAACTACTACGGACAGTTTAGCTTGGTGGGCGAGACCCTAGGTGCCATCCTAGGATTGAATGTCCCGGATACGAATCCGCCAGGGTACACCTTCGTGGGCTGGTCTAACTCTCCCACCGGGAGCACCGTCGGGGACACCCAGATCACTTACAACATACCATGGGATATGGATACAGTGGGGGCCTCGTACGTCTGCCCGATAGCGCAGTATAACACGAACGTTACCTACACGCTGAACGTACAGTCCACCGATTCCAACGGGAATCCGGTCTCATCATTGTGGGTCTTTGGGACCGAAGGCAGCTTCACGAGCCTTTCATGGGCGCCTCCCTACACGGTCCAGACTGACGAAAACGCCCCTGTGACGCTTACGGCCTGGGCGACGGACGTGAACGGGGACACTTTCTCGAACTGGACGCTGAACGGAGTGGCGCAGACTTCGGGTCAGCAATGGATCACGTTCACGATGACCGCCGACACGACGGCCGTGGCGGTGTACGCGACAGGGAACACCTACATGCTCAGCGTTCAGTCGTCCGCGCCGGTGCCGGTGACTGGGGTCGTTATCACTTCGAGCACAGGCGACGGCGGGACGACGAACTACACGGTATCCAGCGTCGCGCAGGGCACGAGCGTGAACCTGGCGGCCCCGGCGCAGGACCCGAAGGGGTACGCCTTCTCGGAGTGGACGGTGAACGGCGGGTGGCAGACCCTCGGGCTGAAGTCCATCACGTTCACGATGACCGCGGTCACGACGGCGGTGGCGCAATACACGCCGGTCTACACGCTGGCCGTGCAATCCACGCCGCCGACCGGTATCGCTATCACTTCGAGCACGGGCCAGGGCGGCTCGACGACCTACACGGTGTCGAGCCTCGCGTACAATACGAGCGTGGACTTGGCGGCCCCGGCGACGGACCCGAAGGGGTACGCCTTCTCGCTGTGGATGGTGAACGGCGAGACGCTTTACCGCGGGGCCGGGAAGGAGATTACGCTCTTCATCAACTCTGACACGACAGCGGTGGCGGTGTACACGCCGAACCCCACGCTGACCGTCCAGGCTACCGACCCCAACGGAAACGCGCTCCCTGGAATCTCCGTCACCGGGAGCGACATACTGAACGGGCAGCTAGAGGATTTCTCGGGGACGGCGAAGTACACCAGGCAGATTTCCAAAGGCGCCACCGTGACGCTGACGGCCCCGGATACGGACCCGACCGGCTACACCTTCTCGCAGTGGACGGTGGGCGGCACGGCGCAGGCTGCCGGGGTAAAGGCCATCGTGTTCACGATGAACGCCGACACGACGGCGGCGGCCCAGTACACGCTGAACACGTACACGTTGACCGTGCAGGCGATGCCGCCGAACCGGTTGGTCATCGGCTCGACCACTGGCAGCGGCGGGACGACGAACTACACGGTGTCGAGCGTCGCGTACAATTCGAGCGTGAACCTGACGGCCCCGGACACGGACCCGACCGGGTACACCTTCCTGGAATGGACGGTGAACGGAACGGCGCAGACCGTCGGGCAAAAGGCGGTCACGTTCGCGATGTCCGCTCAGGACACGACGGTGGTGGCGCTGTACACGATGACGCTGACCGTGCAGTCCACGCCGCCGACCGGAATCGCCGTCGCTTCGAGCGGCGCCTGCGGCGGGACGACGAACTACACGAACACCGGCGTCATGGAGTTCTCGAGCGTGAACGTGCAGGCGCCGGCGACGGACCCGACCGGGTACACCTTCTCGCAATGGACTCTGAACGGCGTGGCGCAGACCGCCGGGCAGAAATCCGTCACGTTCGCGATGGCCTCGCCCACGACGGCGGTGGCGAAGTACAAGCTGACCCCCTACACGCTGACGGTGCAGTCCACGGACATCATCGGAAACCCGTTGCTCGGAATCTCCATCACCGGAAAGTATCGCGGCAGGACGACCTACACGGTGCCCAGCGTCGCGTATGACACGAGCGTGAGCCTGGCGGCGCCGGCGAAGGACCCGCTCGGGTACACGTTCACGCAGTGGAAGGTGAACGGAGCGGCGCAGGCCGCCGGGCTGAAGTCCATCGCGTTCCCGATGACCGCGGCCACGACGGCGGTGGCGCAGTACACGCAGAACAGCTACCCGCTGACGGTGCAGTCCACGCCGCCGCCGGGGATCGTTATCGCTTCGAGCGGCGCCGACGGCGGGACGACGAACTACATCGTATCAAGCGTTGCGTACGGGACGAGCGTGAGCCTGGCGGCGCCGGCGACGGACCCGACCGGGTACACGTTCTCGAAGTGGAAGGTGAACGGCGCGGCGAAGACTGCCGGGCATAAGTCCATCACGTTCACGCAGACTGCGGCCACGACGGCGCTGGCGCAGTACACGGCGGACACGTACACGCTGACCGTGCAATCCACGCCGCCGACCAGGCTGCGCATCGGTTCGAGCACAGGCGATGGCGGCACAACGAACTACACGAAGAGCGGCGTCGTGTACGATACGAGCGTGAACCTGCAGGCGCCGGCGACGGACCCGACCGGGTACGTCTTTTCGCAGTGGACGGTGAACGGCACGGCGCAGGCCGCCGGGCAGAAGTCCATCGCGTTCGCCATGACCGCGGCCACGACGGCGGCGGCGCAGTACACAGCCCTCCCCACGTCGAGTGTGATGTTCGCGCCGGCGACCGGGCTGAGCGTCGGTTCGGGCACGGGCAACGACGGCCCGACGAACTTCAACGGCGGCGCCGCGGAGGGGGCGGGTGTGAATCTCCCAATCCCGGCCGCGGCCACGACGACCGTGGCGGCGAACACGCCGGTTTGCATGCTGACCGTGGAGTCCACGCCGCCGATGGGGGTGAGCATCAGTTCGAGCACCGGCGAGAGCGGCACAACGAACTACGCAGCGTCGGGCGTCGCGCAAGGGACGAGCGTGAACCTGGCGGCCCCGGATGCGGACCCGACGGGGTACATCTTCTCGCAATGGACGGTGAACGGCGCGGCGCAGACTCTCGGGCAGAAGGCGATCACGTTCATGATGGAGGGGGCGGCGACGGCGGTGGCGCAGTACACGCTGAACGGGTACGCGCTGGGGGTGGAATCCACGCCGCCGACGGGGCTGAGCATCGCTTCGACCACGGGGCAGAGCGGCACGACGAACTACACAGTGGCCGGGGTAACGTACGGGGCGAGCGTGAACCTTCAGGCGCCGGAGACGGACCCGGCCGGATACGCCTTCTCGCAGTGGACGCTCAACGGCGCGGCACAGACCGCCGGGGAGAAGTCCGTCACGTTCACGATGGACGGGACGGTGACGGCCGTGGCGCAGTACACGGCGAACAGCGGGTACACACTCTCGGTGGAGTCGACGCCGCCGGTGGCGGTGGTCATTAGCTCAAGCACGGGGCAGAACGGCACGACGAACTACACAGTGTCCGGGGTAACGTACGGTACGAGCGTGAACCTTCACGCGCCGGCGACCGACCCGGCCGGGTACATCTTCTCGCAGTGGGCGGTGAACGGCGCGGCGCAGACGGGCGGGCAGAAGGGGATCACGTTCACGATGGACGGTGCGGTGACAGCGGTGGCGCAGTACGCGGCGAACCCCGGCTACACGCTGAGCGTGCAGTCCACGCCGCCGACGGGGGAGGTCATCACTTCGAGCACGTCCCACGGCGGCATAACGAACTACACAGTGTCCGGGGTAACGTACAGTACGAGCGTGAACCTTCAGGCGCCGGCGACGGACCCGGACGGGTACATTTTCTCGCAGTGGTTGGTGAACGGCGCGGCGCAACCTGCCGGGCAAAAGGCGATAACGTTCACGATCGAGGCGGCCACGACGGCCGAGGCGTTATATGTCAAGGACGCACCGTGAACCAGACAAATCCCGCCGGTCGGATTGTTGCCGGCGTGACGGCGATATCGTCGCCGACGCCGGCTAGTCCGGAAGAATGTTGAACGTCTTCGGCGGCAGCCCCGTCTTCAGCCAGTAGACGAGTCCAACCGCCATCGGCACGAGTCCTCCGAGCAGTTCGCCGGCGATCAGCCCGAACATCAGCGGCTTGAGCCGCTGGTACCACCACGCCCCCCCGTACCGAGTCACCAGGAGCTTGATGATCCATCCGCCCAGGAAGGAGGCCGCCATATCCCTCCCGGCCCACGTGCTCCAAACCAGGAACAGCACCGGGTGCAGCGGCCATTTCGGCCAGCGCAGACGAATCGCCGCAAACGCGAGCACCGCCGCCA
>Ga0181533_1001800_pt1 | contig 26585 bp, 13 predicted proteins | sample PEATcosm2014_Bin_45_FD_119772 | JGI IMG/M metagenome (GOLD analysis project Ga0181533, IMG submission 119772) | Peatland microbial communities from MTU Mesocosm Facility, Houghton, MI, USA - PEATcosm2014_Bin11_60_metaG | ecosystem: Environmental > Terrestrial > Soil > Wetlands > Peat | place...
CCCGGAAAGTGTTCGGCGACCAGATTCCAAATCCATTCGGCGCCGTCGCCCATCACCACCTGCTTTTGGGCACGGCTCCAGCCCCGTTTCCCGGCTTCCCGGTCAAGGCGTCGGCCGAACTCCTCGGCGGTTTCGACGGCGCCGGTATAGGTGGTGGAATCGGGAGCGCGGATCGGGTAGCCCTTCCGGTCCCACATCGTCTGCGTGAATACGCACCCCAGCTTCACTTCCCGCGTGTGGGCCGGTTGGCCGGGGGGTTTACCTTGCCGACCCCGCGTCTCTTTCTTCACCACCGGGACTCCGGTCCCATCCATGGGCACATACAGGATGGGAATCGGCGCGCCGGCCATGACGGGCAGGTCCAACGGCAGGGCTTGCGGGATTTCCTCTTGCTCGCGCTGCGCGATATCGGCGCCGATGGCCTCCGCCCTCCGCTCCACCGCTTGGCTAGTGACCTCCAAGCCGGCCAGAACTTTCATCTGTTCACGCCCGTGATCAAAGGGGGCCTCCTGGCCCACCAGCGCCTGCATGCGCCGTACCCCGGGAGAGAATTCCGTGTTCTCGATGTCCAGATCGACATCGGCAGGAAATTGGCCGGCGTGACAGTGCGGGCATAGATAGTAGGGCCGCGACACCTCCACCCTGCCCACCACGGTGAGCACGGGCTTGGAGCGTAACCCGCCGTAGTGGGCCGCCTGGCCACAGGAGCACGGCCGGGTCCGTGGGTCGGCCGCGGGAGCCGGAAATTGCAGCAACTCGGTCAGGGCCGCGGCACCGGCCCGATGCACGGTCGAGCGCACGGCGGTCTCGATCGCCTCCAGATCCGGGCGGCCGTCTTTACGGCGCTGAGCAAAGATACGGCCGAGGAGTTGGTTTATTTCTCGCGCGACCTCCTGATGGATTGCAGCAGCCGTTTTTTTTCCTGCTCGCTCCAGCCGCCCCGTGCTGGCTCCACGGGGCGATGCTCACAGATTCTTTCATTGAGGGCCACGAGTTCCGCACTGAGCTTCTGGAAGCGGTGAAACTCGGCGACCTCCTTTTGCGCTTTGCGCAAGGCAGCGGGGTTGGGGAAACTCTCGGTGACGGTTTTGCCGGCGACACGGCGGGTCAGTCGGAATTGGGGATCGTGGCCACCGTCGTTGGGCTTAGCGCAATGGCAGGTGGGCTTACCACAGCGGCGCACCACAGCGGTAATCGAGCCCGGGCGAAGATCGCCCAGGCCCAAAAACTCCTGGAGGAGTTTGGATCGGTCCGCCTCGAAAGCGGCGAGAGATTCGGACATGGGAGCCTCCTATCTGAGCATCTATATACGCTCAGAATCATAACACAAAAAAAGAAAACTCGCCGATCCTGACTTCCATGTCGTGCACCCGCCGCGCGCAGGCAAGTTGAATTGGCATGACATTGCATGTATACTTTTGCGTTTGTGCGTAGCGCTTGGTCGTAGTGTTAGCGGACGCGAGAATTTGGAGACCCAATCCGATCCCTCTGTACCTGTCTAACCTGAAACCCCTGAGGGGCATGGGGCACAAAATATTTTCCCGAATCCGCTTAGCGGGTTGGGGATCTGGATACCAGCCGGAGGAGGCCCGAGATACATGAATACTCTAATGAAAGCCGCAGTTTTCCACGGGGTAAGAGACGTGCGAATCGAGGATGTACCGCGACCCACGGCGGGCCCGGGGGAAGTTGTCCTGCGGGTTCATCGCTGTTCGGTGTGCGGGACCGACAAGCGCATCTTCACCCACGGGCAGAAGAACGTGGTGCCGCCGGCCATTACCGGCCACGAAATTGTCGGAACCGTTTACGAGCTGGGCCCGGGCGTGGACAACGGACTCCACACCGGCCAAAAGGCGGTGGTGGCGACGGTGGTGGGGTGCGGGAAGTGTATCTACTGCCGGCGCAAACAGTATAATCTTTGCGATTCTTTCACGGCTATAGGCTACGACTATGCCGGGGGCTTCGCCGAATACGTCAAGATTCCGGCGGCCGCGGTTGCGCAAGGCAACGTCATTCCCATTCCCGACTCCATGTCGGTGGAGCGCGCCGCGCTGATTGAGCCTCTTTCCTGTTGTTTGAACGGCCAGGAGTACTTATCTCCTCAGCCGGGTGATCGCGCCATCATTTTCGGGGCCGGGCCGATCGGGATCATGCACGCGAGCAGCCTGAAGACGCGGGGCTGCACCCCGATCATCGTGGCCGATGTTTCGCAGGAGCGCCTGGATTATGTGGCGGAGTTTGGGCTCGCCTTGACCGTAAACACCTCGGGGGGCGACGCGGTCAATAAGATTCTGGCGGCGGGGGGCGGGGAGAAATTCGATATCACGATTACCGCCTGTTCGGTGAAAGCGGCGCAGGCTGATGCCATGAAGCTGGTCCGGAAGAAAGGTCGAGTTTCATTTTTTGCGGGTATACCCAAAGACGACCCCATTCTCCCGCTGGACAGCAATCTCATCCATTACAATGAGATTTCCGTCTTTGGATGTTTTGCTTCCAATCTTCAGCACTATCACCAAGCCCTGGCTATGGTCTCGCGCGATGACTTGCCTTGGGAACGCTTCCTCACTCACCGGTTTAAATTACAGGATATGGTAAAGGCTTACGCCGTGATCGAGGCGGGACAAGGAATCAAAACCGTCATTGTTTGTGATTAGCGGCATACACAATGGATAAACAATCTCTGGCGCAGCTTATCGAAATCTCCCGCGCCGTCGGCACGAGACCGGATTACGTACAAGTGGGCGGTGGAAACACCTCGGTGAAATCCCCCGACGGACGAACGATGGCCATCAAGGCCAGTGGTACGGCTTTGACGGCGATGAGCGAGTCGGCCGGCTGGGTGGAAGTAGACATCGCGGCGGTGCTGAGCATTTTTGAGCGGAAGGACCTGGCCACGCTCGAAACCGACGCGCGCGAAGCGCAAGTGCTCCAGCATTTTTCCTCCGCCATCGTCGGCGGCACCGGGCGGCCTTCCGTTGAAACCGCGCTGCACGCCATGCTCGGCAAGTTCGTCATTCACACCCATCCGGTGGCCGCCAATGCCCTCAACTGTGGGCCCGGGTTGAAGGCCTTGGAGGAGATCACGCCGGCGGGTGAACTCCCGCCGCTCTGGGTGCCATACACCGATCCCGGCTGGCGCTTAGCTCATGCGGTCAAGTCCGCCGCTGAGGCTTATCAACAAGCACATGGCTGCCTGCCCGTGGTCCTCTTCATGGAGAACCACGGCCTGCTGGTTTCCGCTCCGGAGGCTGATGCCTGCGTGGCGCTCCATGCAGAATGGGTGAGCCGGTGCGAGCGGTATTTCCAGCCGGGAGTTAAGCCGCTTCGTACTCCCCCGGGGTTGGATTCCGGGGCTTTGCGCAAGGCTATGGTCTCAATCCGCCAGGGCTGGCGGGAAGTGAAGGGGAGCGCTCCTTTCGCCCGGTTGACGGACAATGCCGAACTGGCCAGCGTGGCGTGTGATGAAAGAGCGGAAATATTGGCCGCAGGATCACTGAGCCCGGATCACATCGTTTACACGGGCGCCCGGGCGATTCTGGCCGAATCCCTGGAGGACTTGCCGGCGAAACTGAAAGCCGCACTGGTGGAGAAAGCTCCGCCGCGGGTCGCGGTGGTTCGGGATGTGGGAACGTTTCTAGTGGCGGACGATGCGAAGAAGCTGGATGCGGCGGAGTCGCTGGCCGTGGCCGCCGCGGGGATCACCCATCTGGCCTCCGGACGCGGCGGCGCCCACAACCTTGCCCCAGCTTCCGCCGCCTTCATCATCAACTGGGAGGCCGAACACTATCGTTCGGCGCTCTTGGGCACGGCCACCGAAAGCTTGGCGGGCAGGGTCGCGGTGGTGACGGGGGCGGCATCGGGTCTGGGCTGTGGCATCGCGCAGGGATTGGTAGAGGCCGGAGCCGCGGTGGCCTTCTGCGATGTTGATGACGAAGGGGCAAAAGAAGCGGCGGCCACGTCGGCCGCTCCCGCCCGCGCGTTACCCGTACACATGGACGTCACCGATGAACAGGCCGTCGCCACGGCCTTTGACCAGGTGCTGCACCATTGGGGAGGGGTGGACATCGCCGTGTGCGCGGCAGGGATTGCGCCGGCCTACGAGTTGGTCGACATGCCGGTGAAGTTGTGGCGGTTGGCGCTGGAGATCAACCTCACAGGCTATTTCCTGGTGGCGCGGGAGGCGGCCCGCATCATGCGCGCCCAGGGAGACGGCGGCGCGATGATCATGCTCTCATCCAAGAGCGGTCTCGACGCTTCCCGGGCCAACTCCGCATACAACGCCACCAAAGCCGGAGAGTTACACCTGATGCGAGGCTGGGCGCTGGAACTGGGAGGCGACGGCATCCGCGTCAACGCCCTTGCCCCGGGCAATGTCTTCGAAGGATCGAAAATCTGGAACCCGGAGTACATCAAGACCGCTGCTCGCAAAAAGGGGATCAAGCCGGAGGAAGTAATCCCCTACTATGTTTCTTTGACGGCTCTCAAACGAGACATCAAGCGCTCCGACGTTGCCGCGGCTGCGGTTTTCCTCTGCTCCGACGCGGCACGCTGCATCACGGGCCAAACACTGGTGGTGGACAGCGGACAGGTGATGGTTCGATGAATAACCCAACGATTGAACGAAAGAAGGAACTCGAGGCGGAGCTTTATCAGGGTGCGCTCGAACAGCGTATCGCCGCCCTCGCGGAACTGTGCGCGCAACTAGGCCCTCGGCCACGCCGCGGAACCAACGGCCACATCCATACCAGTGAGTCGTTCAGCGTCTTTCGCTCACCGACGGAAGCGGTATGGCAGGCGGCGCGGGAAGGGATTGCGGTTCTGGGCATCAACGATCACTACACGGTGGCCGGGCACGAGGAGTTTCGCCGCGCCTGCAAGGTTGCGGGCATTGCCGCCACATTCTCTCTCGAGGCCGTGGCTATGGACCGTGAGGCGGCGGAAGCCGGCCTGAAGCTGAACGACCCTGACAACCCTGGCCGCATCTACCTGTGCGGCAAAGGCGTGACGAGGGTTCCCCCGGAATCTTCACCCGAAATGCAGAGCCTCGCCCGCATGCGTGCGGCTCTGGAACGCCGCAATCGTGAAATAACCGGGAAGGTCGACAAACTTTTCCGGGACCGCCTGGGCGCTGATGGCCCAACATGGGAGAATGTCGTGGCGCTGACGCCGCGCGGCAACGCCACGGAGCGGCACGTAGCCTACTCCGTGCTTCTGCGGTTGCGCGAGCTGGCCGCCAAGCAGGCAAAGTCGCTGTCCGAAATCATGGCAGCTTGCTGTGGCACGGCTCCCCCGGCAGGGGGCGACGATGCCACTCTGCAAATTTTCCTCCGGGCCAAGCTCCTTAAGGCGGGCGCTCCCTGTTACGTGCCCGAAGACGCGGACGCTTTTGTTTCGGTGGCGGAACTTCGCAGGATTTTCCTGGCCTTCGGGTCGATTCCAACCTACCCGGTTCTGGGAAATCCGGTTCTCTCCGGCGAGCAGAATATTGAGGCCCTTCTGGACAGGTTGGAAGCCCTGGGCTTTTACGCCGTGGAGGTCATTCCCCACCGCAATACGCGCGAACGCCTGGCGGAGATTGTTTTCGCCGCGCAGCGGCGGTGGTGGCCCGTCTTCAATGGCACGGAGCACAACACGCCTGAGACTCGGCCCCTGCTGGATCCTTTTGCTCTCGACCCGGAGTTCGAGCCCTGGTTCCGCCAAAGCACTGCGGTACTGCTCGGACACCAGCGGCTCGTGGCGCAAGGCGAACCGGGGTTTGTGGACCTGGAAGGCACGCCCACAATCTCCGATCCCAAGGCCCGCTTTGAGCACTTCAGCCAGGCCGGACAGTGAGATTAGCAGCCCGCTCGAAAATCAATTTGAATACAAAATCTATTGCAATTCTTCCGAGGTTAGTAAAACATAGTCGATTTGGCTTGACGGAGTGATTTTCTACCTTGGACTGGGAGGATAAGAAAGTGGCGAAAAAGGTGATTCCAATTGCAGCACCGAAAGGGAAGCTGGGGGTTCTCACCGTGGGGATGGGGGCGGTGGCGACCACGATGATTGCGGGGGTGGAAGCGGTTCGAAAAAAGATTGCGCTCCCCGTGGGTTCACTCACCCAGATGGGGACCATTCGTCTAGGAAAGCGGACGGAGAAACGTATTCCTAAGATCAAAGACTTTGTCCCCTTGGCAGACCTCGATGATGTGGTCTTTGGCGGATGGGATCTTTTCAAGGACAACGCTTATGTGGCGGCCAAAAAAGCCGGAGTTCTTGGCAAGGAACACGTTGAGAAATTGAAGGGGTTTCTCAAGGGCGTGGAACCGATGCCGGCGGCATTTGAGCAGAAGTGGGTCAAGAACCTTCATCCCAACAACATCAAATCGAGCCAATCCAAAATGGACTTGGCCGAACAGGTCATGGAAGACATCCAGCGGTTCCAAAAGCAGTCCAACGCCGACCGCCTGGTGATGATTTGGGCCGCGTCGACGGAGGCTTACACGGAGCCCCAGCCGGTTCACGACACCCTCGCGACCTTCGAGGACGGCCTGAAAAACAACAGCCCGGATATTTCTCCGAGCATGATCTATGCCTACGCCGCCTTGAAACTCGGGGTGCCCTTTGCCAACGGCGCGCCGCATATTACGGTGGATATTCCTGCGCTCACCAATCTGGCGCTCAAGAAGAAAGTACCGATCTGTGGGAAGGACTTCAAATCCGGTCAGACGTTCATGAAGACCTTGTTGGCCCCCGGCATCAAGACCAAGATGCTGGGGCTGACGGGTTGGTTTTCCACCAACATTCTGGGTAATCGTGATGGTGAGGTTTTGGACGATCCCGATAACTTCAAGAGCAAGGAAGTAACCAAGTCTTCCGTACTCGAGCACATCATCCAGCCGGATCTTTATCCGGAACTCTATCAAGGTTATTACCATAAGGTGCGGATCGAATACTACCCACCGCGCGGCGACAACAAAGAGAGCTGGGATAACATCGACATCTTCGGCTGGCTGGGCTACCCGATGCAGATCAAGGTGAACTGCCTGTTCCGCGATTCCATCCTGGCCGCTCCCATGGCGCTGGACCTGGTCCTTTTCATGGACCTTGCCCAACGTTGCCCGGCGCTGGCAAAAATGGGAATCCAGGAATGGCTGTCCTTTTACTTCAAGAGTCCGATGTGTGCGGCGAGCTTGTACCCGGAACATGACGTGTTCATCCAACTCATGAAGCTCAAGAACACTCTCCGGCACTTGCGTGGAGAGGAACTGATCACGCACTTGGGGTTGGAGTATTACGACTAATGTCTGTCAATCCCAGGTTGAACCGGCTATTTACCTCGAAGGGAAAGTGCCTCCAGGTGGCGCTGGATCACGGATTGGCGAACGAGCCCAGTACCCTTTCCGGTATGGAGAATATGGAACAGGTGGTCGGTATCGTCGCCGCGGCCAATCCTGACGCCATGATCTTGACCCTGGGGCAAGCCCACTGGCTTCAGGATCTGGCGCAGAAACCCAAGCCGGCATTGGTGGTGCGGGCGGATGCCATGAACGTCTACGCCCTTCCGACGCCGAAGCAAGTCTTCTGCAAATTCATTGATGATGCGGTAGAACAAGCGGTGGCTCTGGATGCGGCCGCCATTGTCGTCAACCTGTTTTGGTTGGCCGAGCAGCCTGACCTGCATCGGCAGTGCCTGGAAAACGTCGTTCGCTTCAAACCGCGGTGCGAGCGCTACGGCATGCCGCTGATCATGGAACCCATGATGCTGATCCCGGATGAAAAGGGCGGGTACAAAACCCATTCCGACATCCGCAGAACCGTGGCATTGGCGCGGCTGGCCGTGGAGTTAGGCGCGGACATCGTTAAGGCGGACATTGATCAGAACCTCCACGAATACCACCTGGTTGTGGAGGCATGCTCGCCCCGGCCCCTGTTGCCGCGCGGGGGGTCAAGGGTTCCCGATCAAGAGATCCTCACTCGAACCTATACGCTCATCCAGCAAGGGGCTTCCGGCATTGTCTACGGGCGGAACGTCTATCAGCACCCGCATCCGGAGCGGATGGTCCGCGCCTTGCAAGCGGTTGTGCATGAAGGGGCGACCGTGGCGCAGGCCATGAAGATCCTGGAATAAATCGGGTGATCGGGTGATTTAGCGATTGAGCGATTGAGTGATTTGATGATTGGGTGATTTCGCAATTCAGTCACTTCCCCATGGGATCATAAATAACAACCGAAACTCGAAATTGAAAACTCGAAATTCCGTGCACGGTTTGCAAGTTTCGAATTTTGATCTTCGAGTCTCTCTTCTACTCACTTAATCGCACCATGATCCGATTACCGGCCTGTTTGTTCACCCAATCGCCAAATCACACAATCGCTAAATGACTAAATTCACAGGCTCCACTTAAACTCGACTTCCCTCCCCTGGTACTTGGGCTGCCACGGCTCCTCAGTGATCCATCCGATTTCCATCCGCTGGCGCTTGCATTGGTCGAAGAGGTCAAGGATTTTTCTCTGTTGCTCAGGCTTCATATCTCCAAAGCCGATGTCATCGCCGAACGCTCCATTGGAGATGGGAACAGGAGCGCGAAACGTCTCCACGGCGTAGCGGCTATATTCGAAACGCGTTACCGGCGACCAATTGCAGGACCAAATGACATTGCGGTAATTGGGAAATAGGCCGTAAGACCAGGCCACCGGCGTGCACGCGGCGTCCTGGTAGGTGCCATGGGCGACCAGGCAATAGGGCGCGGCCAGGTCATACACAGACCAGGCGCCGATAAGGTCGGAGGCAAAAAACGCCAGTTGGGGACGGAACCTCGACACTTTCATGGCCACTTCTTTGACCAGGGTCATCATGGCGCGGCACGGATACCCCGGAATCGCCGAAGGGGCATTGTCATTTCGGACGGAGCAGGTTTCGTCCCAAATGAAACCGTCCACTTCCTTCCCGTATTCTTCCAGCAAGGCCTGGATGTACTTCAGATAAAACTCCCGCACTTCCGGGTGCAATGGGTTCTGGGCGTAAGCCTTGCCCTCCGTGTCCGGACCTTCCCATCCTCCCCAACGCAATACCTTGCTGGGATCATAGATGTCCTTCACGCCTTCGCAGGCATTGGTGCCGTCGGCGTAGTAGATCCCGACCTTGAACCCCTTGTCCTTGGCGTAACGGATTCGCCGATGCATATCGGCAATCGACATGGGCACGGGCCGCATCGCCTTTATGGAATCCGCGGGCCAGCCGATTCCCCCTTCGGGCGGAGGAATGCTCGCAAAGGCCTGCACCCGTGGCGTGAGGGCACTCGGGAACGCCGTCCATTCTTTGTCGAACACGCCCTTGCGCCAATCGAACGCGTATCGCCCCACGTAGTCATACCAACCGTGCAGGGCGAGAAAGATTTTGCCGCGGTCTTCCGGCGCAATGCGAGCCTCGAGCGCATCGATATCGCGGAACCATCCCTGCCCGTTCTTGCTCAAGTAGTCGTAGTCCACCATGGCCACGTCGTGCAGCCAATCCGGCCCTGGCTTTACGTCGGCTATAGACGTGGCGTAGAACACCTGCATCGCAGTTTTCTCATCACCGCGATGGAGGCTGGTATAAACCACCCGCTCTTCCTTTTCCACTCCCACTTGCGCCGCATACGTGCAGTTGAAGCGCCCCGTTTTCTCTCCGTGCGCGAGGAAAAAGTAGGTGGCGAAATACGGGTCGGCGCTGTGCGTCAAGCGCCAATCGGTGGCGGCCGCGTATTCATCCACCATGGGAATCGCCAGCAATTGCGGCTTTCCCATGGGTCGGGTTCCCCCCGCCATGGGGTAAACGTATTCGTTCTCGCTCTCAAAGCCCTGAATGGTTTTTTGCCGGCCGATTCCATTCTTTAGAGGGAGAAATACCTTGCGGTTTTCAAAGGGTAATTGGATGTTGCGGGGCAGCGTCAGTTCCACGGTGGCATCGATCTTGGGGGCGGCGTGAATTCCCACTTTCTGCTTCAGCGTCACCATTCCCGGCGCCAAGTCCTGAAGTTCCAATGCGTAGTGCACCGAAAACTTTTCCTCGCCCGCGAAATCGTATTGGAAAACCAGCGCCCCGCCCTCCCGCCGCGCCGCACTGGGCCGCTCGCAGTGGTACTGCCGGTTCCCTCCCACCAGCAGGCGCGGCCGGTTATCGCCCAGCCGGCGATTGACCAGTTCCAACTTCCCGTCCGTGAAAGACACGATTTCCCCGCCCGGCGTCACCTGCAAGCGCCAGCCGTTCCGTTCGAGAATTGCCGGCGCGTCCAGGTTGCCGCCGGCATCGCTGAACAACGGTGTTGAGGATGAGGCCATCGAGGCGCCCACGAGGGTTATGAATTCCCTTCTATCGAGTTTCATATGACCTCTAATTGGAGTATTGCGAAGAATCGAATAAGACTTCCACATCAGGGCGGATTCGGGGAGCAGGATCGGGCAGAACGGTAATGAACGGCATCAGGCTGCCAGCGCCCGTCGAATTTCCGCCGCGCGGTCGAAGATCTCTTCCCGGCTGATGCCTGCTTCCTGGTACATGGCGAAAATGTTTTCATCGGGGGTCTCCGGCGGGATGGTGTGCGAAGCCGCCAGAATGTAGCCGCCGCCGTCGCGCGTCATGCCCTCGATCAATCGGGCCGACGCTCGCCGCACCTCCTCCACCGTTCCGGTGGGAAGGAGGCCTTGGGTATCCACGCCTCCCATGAAGGCCATTTGCTTGCCAAATTCCGCCTTCAATTCGAGGGGATCCATCCCCGGGCAGTTGCACTGCACGGGGTTGAGCACATCGATGCCGATTTCGATGAGGTCCGGAATAATGGGCCGCAGGGCGCCGCAGCAATGGTAGGCCACCCACAATCCCTTCGCCTTGCTCACTGCCGCCACCCGCGCCAAATGTGGTTTAATCAGCGTGCGCCAGGTCCCGGGGCTCATGAGCATGGAAAGCTGCGAGCTGACGTCGTCGCCCGTCCACAGCCAGTCCAGTTCATACCGTTCCAGGGCGGCCCGCGAGAGTTCCAGCGAGAAATCGGCGCAGCGCTTGAGCATTTCATTGGCGAAGCCCGGGTCTTCAACCATATCCAGCAACGCCATTTCGATGCCACGCAGCCGCCAATACATTTCGTAAACACACGGCGAAACGTCGCAGCCGATAAAGTACTCCTGCTGATGGGCCATGACCGGCAGCATCAGCCGCATCAATTCTTCCAGATGGTCGATGGGGAATTGATAGCGGAGAACCTCGTCTCGACTCGCCTGGGCGAGGGGAAACCCGGTAATTTGGTTGAACCCGTACTGCTTGGTCCATTGCACGCCCCAAATGTCCACGTGCGATTCGCCCTCGTTCTCGTGCACGATTCCTTCCATGGCATAGTTGTTGTTCACCCAAGTTTGCCGCACGTCATCCCCCATGGCCTCGGCCATGCGGGATACTGGTATTTCCAGCAGCCGGGCAAGGCGCTGGGCGGTCTGGGGATGAAACCACATGAAGACGGGCAGCCGATCGACAGGCTCCCGCCGCAGGGCGGCGTGCACACGTTGTTTGGAGTTCATGAGTTAGACCTCTAGAATCGGGTGATCCGGTGATCGGGTGATCGGGTGAACAAGAAAAACCTCACTCCATCCCCCGTTCATTTTCCCTTCGCGGTTTTATGCGACGTGACAAAAATGGCAATCAGTTCATTTGCTTCGGCAATGAGATCGTCCAAGCGAGGTCACTCGCAAATTTTGTTCACCCGATCACCCGATCGCCCGATCACCCGATTATTTCACTGTTCCAGCGCATTCACCTCGTGAATTTTTCCTGCCGCCGCCAGCGGCACGCGGAGGGTCTTGATTTCCAGCGGATGGAAATCGCCGGTCCAGTGGCGGTGCACCAGCCCCAAATCCAGCGTGGCCTTGGTTGCATGGCCCGCCGTCTCGTAGCAGCGGATGATAAGGTCATTTCCATCCTCGGCTTGCTTGACATCCGACACCACGACGTCCGGCACATCCACGGAGAGGAAGGAAGCGACCGGCGCGCGCGTGCCCTTATGAATTCCCTGGTAGAGAACCGGCACGGGCGCCATCATTTCCTCCGCCATGCGGACGACGCCGGCGTCCTGCCAGGTGCCCGCGTGGGGGGCCAGCACCATGCGGAAGGTCTGGATGCCCTGGTCCTGCCAAATGTACTCGCCGTTGGGATCGATCCTGCGGGGTTGGTGCTGCGCATACGCGGCGCCGCGCACGATGGACACGCGCAGGTCGTTATCCTGAACGCTATAACCGTATTTGGCATCATTCAGAACTGTAAGGCCATACGCCTTGCCGTCCCGCGTACCGGAAACGTCGATCCACCTCTGCCCCGGATCCTCGTGGCCATTGGCTTCCCGCACTTTGAAACCATAAGCGATTTCATAGGTGGGCACAGGATTCTGCACCTCCACCGGGAAGGAAAACTTCAAAATCTTCTGGTGTTCGTGCCAATCCAGAGACACGCGCGCTTCCAGCGAGTGGGCCCCGGCGTAGAGCATCCAATCGGTGGTCATCAAGGAAGCGCCGTAGCCCGTCCGCACGCGGATAGTGGCGCGCACCGGGCCATTCTCCAGCAGGCGGAGTTTCGCGCCTCCGAACGCTCCGATTTCCTTGGTGTACGAAACCACATCGTGGCTCCAGGTATCGCTGGGATCGTCGATGACCACGGCGCGCGCCCCGCCGGTGCCCCCGTGGAAGACCTCCGCCCCCGCATCCTTGTCGAACAGGGAGATGGGCCCGTCGTCCGCAAAGGTCACGCGCAGGTGTTCGTTCTCCAGGGTCTTGTCGGTGGCATGCACAGTTGATTCCGGCTCGGCGCTGGGCTCCACCCTGCGCACCCGGAATTGCCGGTAGCCGAACGCCGGCACCGGCGCCTGGAACACCAGGCCTCGGCGGTTGCCCGCCACCGTCTGGCCCGCCACCCACTGATGCGGAATGGCGTTGCCTTTCTCATCTTCAAGGCGCGAGGCCATGGGCGGCGTGGCTGGGGCATTGGGCCGCCCGCCAAAGCTCAAATCGTATTGAACGTTCAGGTTCGCCGCCCAGGCGTGAGGATTGAAGACCACGAGATACGTCGATTCGGGGTCGGTGGTGGGAATCTGCCAGGCGATCTTCGCCGCCGCCAGGTAGATGGCCTGATCCGCCACTTCTTTGGCGAATCCGAAAGCACTGTGGGCAACGACATACGCTTCGGGAAGCGCCGTCCCGGCCATGCTATCGTGGAACTGCGCCAAGAGGACTTTCTGCCAGGAAACGCTGAAATCGCTCTTGGGGTAAGGGAAGCCCACCAGCACGTTCGCCAATGCGGCCATCTTCTCGCCCGTCACCAGGGCGGCTTCTGCCGTGCGATTATCCTTCTTGACTTCTGACAGCGCGGTGTAGCAGCCCACCGAGTGATGCTGCAAATCGTCATTAACAACGGGATACGTACCCTCGGACATGTTCTTGCTGATATCGTCAAAGTAGCGGTCGGGCGTGCTGAAAATAATCTTGGGCGCGCCCGCCTGTTTCTGGGCATCCAGGATTGCGTTGATGGTATCCTTGGCGGGTCCCCCGCCGTGATCCCCCGCACCGTAGAAGAGCATCATGTCTTTGGTAGGTTCCTGAAGCTTGGTCACGAAATCGAGCATACGGGCTTGGACATCGCGCGTTACTCCATAGCTGCCGGGGATTCGATAGGTCAACAAGCGCGTCCCGTCCGCGCCCTGCCACCAGAACACATCGGCGGGCAACTCCTTTTCATGGGCGCCCGGGCGCATAAACATGTACCCGCGCATGCCTTGCAGCTTCAGAATCTGGGGCAGCGTGCCGGGATGGCCGAACGAGTCAGGGTTGGAACCCACCTGCGCCCGGCGCCCCACCAATTGCTGGAAGATCCGCTGGCCATAAAGCCCCTGGCGCATCAGCGACTCGCCGTTGGGGACGTTGACGTCGGGCTCGACGATCCATCCGCCCACGACGCCCCATCGGCCCTCCGCCACGCGTTTGCGAATCTCCGCCATCATGCCGGGATCGGCGGACGCAGCCCATTCGTACAAGATGGCGGAACTGGCGGTGAATTTGAAATCCGGATATTCATTCATGCGGTCGAGCGCCGCGCGAAACGTGCTGAGCCCCACCGCCATCGATTCGGGCCACGGCCAGAGCCAGGGAATGTCAATATGCGCATTCCCGATCATGTACAACTTATGTTGGGAAGCATCCGGCGGCCAAGCGGTCGAGGACTGCGCGACCATCTTCCTGGCGACCAGCGAAAGAGTGCAAAGCAGACCGGCAAAAACCAACCAACGGACGGTACGAGAACGCATAGCTCCTCCTGAAAAAAAAGGTGTCAGGTGTTAGGTGTCAGGTGTTAGGGATTTGCTCGCACCTGGAACCTAACACCTCACACCTGGCACTTGGTCCCTGACACCTTAAATTTAACCGCCTCTTGATTAACACTTCTGAGGCAGCGGGTCAACAGACAATTCCGCTCGGATTGCCTTCATTCGGATTGCCCCCATTCGGTTTGCCTCGATTCGGATTGCGCAGAGCGAAGCTCTGCGAATCCATGCCCGCTCATTCGCATTGCCTCCATTCGGATTGCCTCATCCGGATTGCGCAGAGCAAAGCTCTGCGAATCCATGCCCGCAGAGCTTCGCTCTGCGCAATCCGGGGGCGCAATCCGGGGTTATCCGGCAATCCAAAGCCGCAGAGCTTCGCTCTGCGCAATCCAGGGGCAATCCAAAGCTGCGCACAAAAAAAGGGGCCGAGCGGAAGCCCGGCCCCTTGGAGGTTGTGGCGGTGTTTGGCCACTCCACTAGAAGATCAATTTCAACGAGAGCATGATCACCCGAGGATCGTTGGAGGGAGTAGAGTTCTGTGGCGGTCCTTCGATCCCGAAGTTCGCGTCCGAGAAGGTCGTGTCGGGGTTGTCGGTAAACCACTCGGAGCTATTGAAGGCATCGATGAAGTCCGCGCGGAACCGGAGCGTATAGTTTTCCTTAATCTGAGTGTTCTTGGCGATCGAAGCATCCACCCGGTGGGTTCCGGGCTCACGAATCTGCCGGAGGTTCGGTGACCATTCGTAAAGCTGGTCTTGCTGCAATTGTTTCCACGCGGGGGTTGAATCGATTGAACAGTTGACATTGGCGCCCGCAAGGTTTGTGTAACAGGTGTTAAACCAATGCGACAGAGAACGGCTTACGGTCTTTTGCGAGGCTGCGAGGATGGGCATGACTCCACTGGGCATGGGTATGGGGAGACCCATTTCCAGCCGCGTGCCTCCCTCCAATGACCAACCACCCACAAAGCGATTGATCACCGGGTTCCCGCTATTGAGGAAGTGTTCACCCGGCCCAAAGGGAAGGTGGTAGACCACCAGGATTTTGGCCTGCTGGGGGATGTCATAGTAGGAAATGGTTTGCGACGGCTCAGGGTCTTGGTTATTCAAGAACCCGAGAGATTGCAAGAGACGCGAATAGGTATAGTTGCCGGTGAATTCCAGCCCATACGACAGGCGCTTGTTCACTTCCACCTGGAGGCTGTTATAGTGCGACCTGCCGATGGGTACAAAATCCTCCGTCACGCCATTGACGGCAAATTGCGGGTAAGGCACCAGCAATTGCTGCTGCGCAACGGTCGAGGTCGCCAAGAAGGTGCCCGTTGCCAAGGAGGCATAAGGCGAAGTGCTGGGAAGGTTCAAGAAGGGGTTGGCAACCTGGGTGTTTAGGTAAGTGTAGGTAGCGGGTCCACCACCGCCAGGCGCACTGGTGTTGTACTGGAAGCCCGGCGTGTAAGGCCAGTCCGCCAGCGGAACGTAATTGAGTTGCTGGTTGACGTTCAAGCGGCTGGTGCGCGAGCCGACATAGGCGACGGTCGCTATCCAGTTGTGCCCAAACGAGCGCTGGACCTCCAGCGAGTATTGCATGGTTCGTGGAATGTCCATGTTCGGATCGGGGAAGGTAATGCTCCGCCCGACGTTTTGCGCCAAGCCCCATTTGGCCCCTACGGGAGTAAGAATCCCATTGGGGAACGGGTTGGCGAAGCTGATGCCGGGGTTGGGAATGCCATTTTGGATAAACGGCACCAAGGTGGTGTCCTGGCTGAAACCAGGAGTACTGTTATTCCACGCCTGCTGCTGGGCGTAAATCACCCCGTACCCGCCCCGCACCACCGTATTGTGTCCTGCGTCATAGGCGAACCCGACGCGCGGCCCCAGGTTGTCAAATTTCTTGGCGAACGGACCGCTCGGAGCACCGGCCGTGCCGGCGAAAGTGGGCCCGCCCTGAAGCGGCAGTCCCGGGATATTCAAGGGGCTCTGGCAGGTGGTGCAGAATCCTGAGAACAGCGCATTATAACGGTCATGGGTTGAGCCCGAATAGTCCCATCGCAAACCGTAATTCAGGGTGAACTTTCGCGAGAGATGGTAATCATCCTGGAAATAGAACGAGTAATTGTGCATCATGATCTTGGGATTGGCGGCGATTCCGAGGCTTCCGGCATCCATGTACCCGAGCTCGAAGTCGGCCAGGGCGTAACCGCCGGCGGTGGCGCTCACCGCACCGAGCGGATTCTGGTCGGTGAAATACCCATTGAAGGTAAAGGACCCTTGAGCGTCACCGGCGGGATACTGGTAGTTGTTTCCCAGATCATACTTCTGGAATCCCACCCGGATGTTGTGCTTGCCACGCGTGTGGGCTAACATCACTTCCGTGCTCCAGATCGGTTCGGCCTGATAGCCCAGGGGTGAGGCCCCCGTTCCGTTGTCCTGAGAGATGGACGTAATGGGGAAGAACTTCGCCGCTTCCGCCGCATAAGTGGAACTGAACCCCAGCGAGGTCACGTCAAAGCCCGCGCTGATGTTGCTGTTGGAGGTGGTGGTGAAGCGGTCGATGCCGGTGCGGACTTCCATCACCGTGCTGGCCCCAAAGGAATGGGTTACTTGTAACGCGAAATCCTGATTGGACCGGCTAAAGGGGGAGTTGGTGCCGGTGTCCGCGAGGTTGAAGGCGGCAATCGTCGAGTACTTGTAGGAACGCGTTTCCGCCAGGCTGTTTTCCGAGTAACGGAAGAACGCGTGCGTCTTTTCCGAGAGATTCCAGTCAAGCCTCCCGGTGTTTTCAGGGAAAAAGTCGACGAACTTCCGCTGCGCCGAGGTGTTCACCAAGTTCCCCTGATAGGTGCCGCAGCCGCCAGTCGGGGCGGTAACCCCGGCGGGGCAGGTGCCAAAAATGCCCGTGCTGGGGGTGGGGGACGGAAAATAGGTCAGGATCTTGGCCGCGATGGGGTTAATTTGCTGGATGATGTTTCCACTGACCAGGGGTCCCGATTGTGAGCGGCATGCTGCGCTGCTTGAAATACCACACGAGCCCGCGCTGCTCGCCGGGAGGGTGGAAGTCGTAGAAGGATCGTAAAGCTGGACCTGCGCAGCGCAGGCGCCGGTGCTCGTCGATACGCTGGTACAGAGTCCGTTGAAATTGCCTTGTTTCTCCGCCGCCGTGGGCACGGCAACTGTGAACGGATCGGGTTGAATTTGCCAGACGCGCTGGTAGGCATAAAACCCGAAAATTTTGTTCTTAATGATCGGACCGCTGAAAGAGCCCCCGAACATGTTGATGTGCCAGGGTTGCCGGCCACTGTGGCTGTTAATGCTACCCCAGTCTTCCGCGTTCAAGAGGGTATTCTGGACGTAGTCGTACGCGTCACCGTGAAAGCGATTGCTCCCGCTCTTGGTAATGGTGTTCACCACGCCCCCGGTGCTCCATCCGAACTGGGCGTCAAACATCGTTGCCTGGACGGCAACTTCCTGAACGGAATCGTTGATGGCGTTGAATTCCACGCCGTTTCCACCCCCGTTGCTGGAAATTCCATCCACCATCACCATGTTGCCGCTGATGGGTCCCGTTTGAAGGTTGCTGCCTTGCCCGGACTGCCCGCCGTTGAAATTTTCCTGCTGGCTGCCGGAGGTGTCGAAGGGACGCAACTTGCGGGCGGAGCCTGTCATCGTAACTCCCGGCGCCAGCCAAGTGCTCTCAATGGTGTTTTGACCACGGAATACTTCTGTGTCCAAGCGAATCTGTGAAACGTCCCAGGTGCGGTCGCCGGACTCGGGTTGCAAAAGCGGGGCATTGGCGGTAACCGTGACGGACTGCGTCACCGCGCCGAGCGCCAGACTGATGTCAATAACCGCTTTCTGACCGGCAATCAGCCCCACGCCTTGCTGAACGTACTCCTTGAAGCCATCTTTTTCGACGCTCAGCGTGTACATCCCGATCACCACAAAGGGGAATTGGTAAATGCCGTCACTGTCGGACTCCGTCGTGAAGACAGCCCCTGTCGTGGTGGAAGTGAGTTTCAGATGGGCCCCGCCTATTGACGCCGATGAGGGGTCGAGTATATGCCCTGTAACGCTCGCCCCGGTCTGCTGGGCGAACAGGGGCAGCGGGAGAAAGGCCAGAAGCAAAAGAAGAAATGCCATTCTTTTAATCACTGTGATCCTCCTTATTCTTATTAAAGTCGGCTGCGAGACCCAAGACCCAACGCAAATGCGGCTAAAGCCGCCCTAAGGGGCCCCAAACTTCCTTCCCGTCAAAAGGATTGCACATTGGCATATTGCCACCGCGCCTGCGAGGGAGGGTCGTTAGTTTCTTGGCGCGATCTATTCGGAGCAGAACCCAACAAAACTGACGCAAGTCTTCAGTAAGTCTGGTTCGGGCTAGATTCTAGCGGCAAATCTAATGAAGCCTCAGCCCTAAAATAAAAAACTCTAACGTTTACAATAGCTACAACTCAAGAACATATTTCGAAACGCAGAGGGATGATAAATCAACTTTTTGAAATGTCAAGGGGTTTTGTATTCGATTATCCCCTCACTGCTTGGTTGTAGGGGTACGGCTTGCCGTACCCTCTTGGTTCGATTGAGCGATAAAAATGAAGAGGGTACGGCAAGCCGTACCCCTACAACCAGCCAGCGTAGCGCGGACCTCCGCCTTTGAGGCCCGCGGTTCTTCCTGAGACTCGCGCTCCCGAACCCGAGGGCAGGCCTCCGTCTTTGAGATTTTCGGTTTTTGCCAAGGAAGAACCGCGGACCGCAAAACCGGGGGTCCGCGCTACTCCAAAGCTGCGCACAAAAAGAAGGGGCCGAGCGGAAGCCCGGCCCCTTGGAGGTTGCCGCGCAGAGATGGGCTCTGCGCCAGCCAGCCGCGAAGCTAGAATTTCAACTGCAAAGACATCTCGATGACCCGGGGATCGGACAACGGAACGTTGCTGCTGGGATATCCGACCGCCCCAAAGTTAGCATCTGAGCCGCTATTGTCCATGTTCGTGAACCATTCCGTGCTGTTGAAAGCGTTGATGAAGTCGGCACGGTAGGTGAGCTGCCAGCGCTCTTTAATCGCCGTCTCCTTCTTAACGCTCGCATCCACCCGGTGGATTCCCACATACCGAACATCGTGATAGTACGGGGACCAAGTGATAAGCTGGTCGGGCACTGTCTGTTGCCAGGCGGGAGTGGAATCCTGCGTGCATGTTGGACCAACATTCGTGGGTGTTGAAGTTAAGCCCGTCGCTGCATTGTATACAGCCGCTGTCTCGGTGCAGGTGTTAATCCAGTGCGTTATCGACTGATTGGCTGGTTTTCTTGAGGCTCCGGTGGGCCTAAGCCAACCGTTCCCCCCGCCAAAATTGGGGACGGGCAAGGGGAAGCCATCGTGAAGCATCGGTGTGATACTGAGTGACCAACCGGAGACCAAGCGGCTGACCACGGGGTTCGTTTGGTTGAGGAATTTCTTCCCCGGCCCAAAGGGCGCAAAGTAAGCAAAGTTGAGGTTGAACACCTTGGGGGTGTCATAGGGGGCAATGGTCTGCGCAGGAGCGGAGTCTTGCGCGTTCAGGAACCCCGTCGCCTGTAATGTCTTCGACCACGTAAAGCTGGCGTTGAATTCCAGCCCAAAGGACAGCCGCTTGTTCACCGCGAACTGGAGGCTGTTGTAATGCGACGTCCCGATGGGCACGTAGGCCTCGGTGACCCCGCCGAACTGCGGATAGGGCTCCACCAGCGTCGTTTGGCTAATCGTACCGGATGTGGTGTTGAAGTAGCCACTGTTGTTGCCCTTGAAATAGGCGTAATAGGGTGAAGTAGCGGGGAGGTTCAAGAAGGGGTTAGGAACTTGAGCGCCCAGGTAGGCTGCTTCTGCTGTCAAACCCTGCGGAGATTGGTCCTTGATATACGACTTTGGGACAAAATTCAAGGGCTCGTTGACGTTCAAGCGTTTGGAATTGCTACCGACATAGCCCAAGCTGAACAGCCAGTCGTGCCCGACGGATTTCTGGACCTCGATCGAGTATTGCATGGTGCGTGGGATGTCCATGTTCGGATCGGGGACAGTAAGGCCCGCCCCGACGTTGGTCGCCAACCCCCAACTGTTGCCGGCCACGGCAGGCAGGCCGGCCGGGAAGGGATTGGCGAAGGTGTAGGCAGGGTTAGGTATGCCGGGCGTGAGGGTAGCGTTAAAGCTGGGTGACACATTGTATCCCGGAGCGGCACCGACATATTCGATCTGCTGCGCGTAGACGATGCCCCAGCCGCCTCGCACCACCATGTCGTGTCCGAGGCTATAGGCAAATCCAAAGCGCGGCCCGATGTTGTCGTACTTCGGGTGGAAGATGCCGGCGGGGGCGCCGTTGGCGCCGGCGAAGGTCGGCCCTCCCACCAGCGGCAAGCCGGGAATATTTAAGGGACTCGCGCAGGTGGTGCAGAAGCCGTTGAGGAGCCGGTTGTATTTGTCATACGCGGGACCCTCATAGTCCCAGCGCAGACCGAAATTCAGAGTGAGTTTGCGACTGGCATGGTAATCATCCTGGGCAAAAAACGAGTGCTCTTTCACAAACACCTCGGGCCAGGCCGGAACATTGATCGTCGTCGCGGTATTCGGGTATCCCAGCTCGAAATCCGCCAAGCCGAAACCGGTAGCGCCCACGGAACCGTACGGGTTCAGGTTGGTGAAATACCCGGTGAAGTTAAAATACCCGTTGTTATAGCCCGGACCCTCGCTGTACTCGCCGAGCACGAAGTTCTGATAACCCACCCGCAGGTTGTGCTTGCCGCTGGTGTGGGCCAACACCACCTCGGTGGTCCAGATGTCGGAGGCGGTATAACTCAGGGGAGTGCCCCCCGCGCCGTTATCTCCCGTGATATTCATCTGGGGGAAGAAGTGCGCCGCTTCGCTGGCGAACGTGGAGCTGAACCCGAGTTGGGTTGGGTCGTAGGGCCCGGCACCATTATCGCCGCTCCCATTGGGATAGCGGTCCATGCCCGTGCGGAATTCCAGCACCGTGGTGGGGTTGAACACGTGCGTTACCTGGAAAGCATATGCCTGGTTGCCCCGGAACAGGGGATTGTTACCGCTGGTCTCGGCAGGGTTGATCGCGGCTGTCGTGGAATAGACGTAGCTGCGTGCTTCGATCAGGTCATTCTTGGCAAACCGGAAGAACGCGTGGGTGCTATCCGAGAGATTCCAATCGATTCGTCCATGTTCCTGAGGGAAGTAGTCCAAAAACTTCCGGTCGCCGGGGCCCGTGACGTCGTTCCCCGCAAAGGTACCGCAGAGTCCCCCCGCGCCAGTGACCCCTGCCGGGCAGGCGACCGTACTGCCCGGCGCGTTGGGCAGCGGAATGATGGAGAGCACTTTGGCCGCAATGGGATTGATCTGCAAGATTTGGTTGTTCGAAACCAGCGGTCCCGAGGCTGACCGACACGCCGTAGAGCCGTTGGTCGCGCAATTGCTCGTGGTGCTGGGATCATAAAGCTGGACCTGCGCCCCGTTAGTAGTGCTATTAGTGGTCAACACGCCGTTGAAATTGCCTTGTCTTTCCGCCGCGGTGGGAATGGTGACAATGAACGGGTCGCGTTGAATCTGCCAGATCATCCCATAGCCCGTATAGACAAAAATCTTGTCCTTGCGGAGCGCTCCGCCGATCTCGCCGCCATACATGTTGATGTGCCAGGGAAGGCGGCCCGTGCCATGGATGATGCTGCTATAGTCTTCGGCATTCAGATGGTGGTTCTGGAGGTAGTCGTAGCCATGACCGTGCCAGGCGTTCGAACCACTCTTGGTGATGGTATTGACATGGCCGCCCGTGCTCCAGCCGTACTGGGCGTCGTACAGCGTGCTCACCACGGTCACTTGGTCCACGGTAGCCGCAATCGGGTTGTATCCTGTCCCGTTCCCGCCCCGGTTGCTGGAGATGCCATCCACCATCACTTGGTTGCCGCTGGTCTGGCCCGTCTCGGCGGAGGCTACACTCGTATTGCCTTGCCCTGATTGGCCGCCGTTGATGTTTTCCGCTTGCGTTCCGGCGTTGTCCCAGGGCCGAATCTTTTGCACTCCGGCCACCAGAACTACGCCCGGAGTGAACCAACTGGTCACAATGGTGTTCTGACCACGGAAGACCTCCGGGTCCAGCCGGACGTTGCTAATGGTCTGGGTCCGGTCGCCGGATTCCGTGTTTACAATCTGGGCGTTGGCCGTCACACTGATGGACTGGGTCACCGCGCCGAGTTGCAGAGTAACGTCAACCACCGCCTTTTGCGCGGTGGACAGCGTTATTCCCTCTTGAACGTATTTCTTGAACCCTTCCTTTTCAACGGTGAGACTGTAGGTTCCGATCAAGGCAAAGGGAATTTGATAAATGCCGGCGCTGTCAGAACCCGCCGGGTAGACAGTCCCCGTGTTGGTGCCGGTCAATTTGATGGTTGCCCCACTAATCGCCGCCCCGGAGGGATCAATAATGTGCCCTGTGACACTGGCTCCCACCTGCTGCGCAAACAGGGGCAGAGGGAGAAAAGCCAAGAGCAAAAGAATTGGTGCGATTCGCTTTATCACTGTTATCCTCCTCATGGAATGTTCAGACGGACCCAAGACCCAACGCAAATGTGGCAAGAAATCATGTCGTTTGTTCATACCCGTTCCGGCCCATGGGTAGGGGCACGCCACGGCGTGTCCCTACGCTATCGCACTCAGGCGTTTGGGCAAAGCGCGGCCCCCAGGCAGACCAGACTTCTCTACAGTGAAAAGGATTGCGAACTGGCATGGTTGAAGCGCACATGCTTGGCGTAGTCGCTCGTCTCATGGCGCGATCTATTCGGAGTAGGACCCAACAGAAGTGACGCAAGTCTTCAGTATTTCTATTTCGACAGACGCTCGTGACAACAAGTTGGTTGCTCATCGCCGGAAGAAATCATCAGCAATTCACATTAACCACACCCACGAGCATATTACGAAACGCAAAGCAATTTAATACGGCCTTTCTGAAATGTCAAGAGAATTTTTATCAAAATACGCCGGGGCTGATTTCCGCATCACGACACTTTGCCCTATATGCTTATCCTTGTCATTTCTCTGAATCGGTTATCGAAGTCAGTTCCACAACTAGTCCTGCTGAGCATTTCAACAACCACGATTTTACGCACCTTCCAACAGGAACGGGCGCTGGAACCCCCGCCCCCAAACAACCAAGTTCCGCCCCTGCGAATTTCTCCGCCAGAATTGAAAAGGCTGAGCCTCGGGAATTGTAATTATTTCACATAACATTCTTCGTATTTCCGTAAGTCCGTCGCGCTACGAGGCTCCAAACTTCTGCCCCTTCGCATACCCCCAGCACATGAACGGGTTGGTACCACGCGCAATGCCGTACGTCAAGAATATTTATGATATATATCATTTTAGATGTGAAACATCGCAAGAGCCGAGTTCAGATTTCGCACCACGGGTCCGCGAGGGCGGGGCCTTGCGAACGTTGTCCCACCTCGCATCGGCATGGGCGGGGGCCTCAGAATTTTGCGGAAAAATCACCCAAAGTTATCAAAGACCGAAATCTGCGCCTGGCGTGCTATCATTCCAGCCCCACAAGTACCACGTGGTGGAAAGGTGAAAATGAGAAGCAGAATCTGGCAAGCCTACGCAATAGTGATTTTCCTGGCGGCGCCGGTGGCGTTCGCGCAGGTGCAGGTGGTGGTGAAAACGGAAGCCGGTTTGGTGGCTGGCTCGGGAAGCGACATACATGTATGGAAGGGCATTCCCTATGCGCAACCGCCCACGGGCGATCTGCGCTGGAAGGCGCCGCAGCCCCCCGTTGCGTGGCCGGGGATCCGTCATGCGCTGGAATTTGGCCCCATGTGTCCGCAAGGCAACCCTGCCCAACTGAAACCGGACATGAGCGAGGATTGCCTCAGTCTTAATGTCTGGTCCGGAGCGCAACCGGGCGAGAGGCGGCCCGTGTTCGTCTGGATTCATGGCGGCGGATTTGGCGGCGGGTCGGGCCGCATCAATGGCGAGCCTCTGGCACGAGTGGGGATTATCGTCGTATCCATCAACTACCGGCTGGGAATGCTGGGATTCTTGGCGCACCCCGACCTGACGCGCGAGTCGCCGCATCATGCTTCGGGAAATTACGGACTGATGGATCAAATCGCCGCGCTGCGGTGGGTGCAAAATAACATCGCCGCCTTTGGAGGCGACCCGGATCGGGTTACGATTGGCGGCGGTTCTGCTGGCGGAACGAGCATTGGATACCTGATCGCTTCGCCGCTGGCGAAGGGTCTTTTTCAGGGTGCGTGGCTCGACAGCGCCAGCCGCCTTTTCCTGCCTGACCCCGGCCTGAGCCAGACTCTCCACGGGTTAACGCCCATGGAGCAGGTGGGGCTTCAAATCGCGCCCCACATCCAGGAATTGCGCGCCCTCAGTACGGCTGAGGTCATGACGCGCGGCGCGCAGGTTACCGATGAATTCTACGGGGAAGGGGGCCGCGGCAGGATCGGGCTGAAGCCGGAAAGCCGCGTGCACATGACCACCACGCACGATCATCCGTGGTGGGCCTTTATCGACGGATACGTGATGCCCGATGAATTGTACCCGATGTTTTCCTCCGGGCGTTTCAATCATGTCGCCTGCCTGATCGGCACCTGTAAGGATGAGGGGCTGGGCTTTACGCGCAAAATGCCGGACCTGACGGTCGAAGGGTACAAGGATTATCTGCGAAAATACTATTCAGCCATCAGCATGAAGATGTTTGCGATGTATCCGGGAAGGACGCCCGAGGAAATTCGCACCGCCATTACGCGCACCATTACGGATTCCATGTTTCTGTACGGCAGCATGCGCGTGGCGGATTTTGAGTCTGCCGCCGGCGAGCCCGTTTACATCGAACGCTTTGTCCGCGTGCCGCCGGGAGCACTCGGCGCCCTGCACGGCGCGGATGGCGCATACTTCCGAGGTGACGTAAAGGCCGGGCATGATAAATATGATGCCGACGATGAAAAGCTTTCCGCCGACATGATGAGACTACTGGCCGCTTTCGTGAAAAGCTCCGACCCCAACTCGCAGCAATCCTCACCGGAGTGGCCCGCCTGGACGCGCAAGAACCGGCATTACCTCGAAATCGGGGACCAGATGCAGTCCCGCCCATTCTCCGACCAGGCGATCATCAACCTGTTTCGCAAGCAGCTAGGGCAGTAACAGGCTGAAGGTCCGATAAGGAGGGGGGCACTTCGTCCGATAACCGAAGTGCCCACTTGTTTTTAGGCTGGACATTAGGGCTTACACTGAAGGGTAGTGGCATGCGGAGGATCATCCATAGCTTGGCTGTTGAGAGTTCGAGTTGCGCCATTAGGCTGTCTCCTCCAATTTGATGTAGGTCAATTTAACAAGTGAGATTTTGCCTGTCTGTTCAAAATTGCACACTTTGCAAAACTTTCCGACATTAAGTCCTCTTTCGCCAGGATTTATGACTGCGGGAGGTCTGCCCGGCGCTTGCTCCTACAGATTCAGGCAAAATGTCAGCATATCTTTTGTTTGGGATATCAGGCGACTGGCCACAGTCATGACGGGTCGCCATGGATATTGGCAGGGGGAAGCGCAAGCCTTGCGCTGCAATTTCATCTTGCGGCATCCCCAGGCACCACAAGCCCACCGCCGAACCGGGTAGCCCTCGGATTCGAAAACGGGAATTTGAGGAACACCCGTAGACTGCAAAGACGGCAGTCTGATGCGCTACGCTCGCTCAGCCCCTCATCGTTATGTCGCGCACCCGCAAAGCGCGGGTAGTGTCTCAGTTTAGTTTTTGGAGCGGCGGTCTATGACCGCCGTTCGGCGCTCATAGAGCACCGCTACAGCAAACTGAGACAATACCAAAGCGCAGGCTGAATTTGTTCAATCCCCCAAGTGCTATAAGCCTTAGATATTTGTAATTTCTTCTGCACAACCCCGTCGCGATGCTGTATCTTCCCCGATGGAGCCGGCGGAGAATCGAAGTTGTACGGCGGTGGGGGGTGCCGCTTGGACCTATGCGAGGTCGTTGTCCGGCCGGTTTGTTCCTTGGAAGAGTCCCGTTACCAGGAGTTGATGCAACAGTATCACCACCTGGGTTCTTTGCCGAAGATCAGCGAAACCCTGTGGTATGTCGCGAGCTGGCATGAGGAATGGGTGGCCCTGCTGAGCTTTTCGGCCTGTGCGCTCAAGTGTGCCGCGCGCGATCGCTGGATCGGTTGGGACTTTCGCCAGCGCTATAGCCGCTTAAAGTTGGTGGTCAACAACAGCCGCTTTCTCATCCTGCCC
>Ga0181533_1001801_pt1 | contig 26560 bp, 38 predicted proteins | sample PEATcosm2014_Bin_45_FD_119772 | JGI IMG/M metagenome (GOLD analysis project Ga0181533, IMG submission 119772) | Peatland microbial communities from MTU Mesocosm Facility, Houghton, MI, USA - PEATcosm2014_Bin11_60_metaG | ecosystem: Environmental > Terrestrial > Soil > Wetlands > Peat | place...
CCGTCGTGGCGAAGAGCGCCGTATCAAGCCCGGCGACCGAGTCGCAGTTCTTGGTAGCGGCATCGCGGTCGTCGAACAGGCAGACCACAATCAGGTGCACGCCGCCCTGTGGAACAGGATCAGGGTGAGGATCGAGCGCGGGGACATCTGCTGGGACGAGCAGAACATGCGATGGGAGGCAGCAGTGGTTGCAGGCAAAAGCGAGCATCGTGGAGGCTGAATGATCGAGCAGATTCCTGACCGGCTGGAGCGGACGCTGCGGCAAACGCTCATGCCCAACGAGCGGGTGTTGGTCAAGCTGAAGGGCGCATTCAAGGAAGCCCTTGTCTGCACCGATGCCCGCGTGCTCATCCTGAAGGGCGGAATGATGACGGGGCAGATTTTCGGCACCGACACGTTCCAATGTCCGTACTCGATGGTCGCCGGGGCGGAAGTGCGGTTCCATCTCCTGACTGGCTACTTTGAACTCTCGACAGGCGGCATGCAGAACAGCCCCAAAAGTTTCTGGCAGGGCGGCGATAAGCCCGCTGCCGCCAAAGCCCCGAACTGCGTGTCGATCAGCGGCCCGGACATGGCGCAGAAATTTCGGCAGGCATGCGCCTTCGTCATGCAGGTTGCTGCGCAACGGCGGTAGCGATTCGCCGGTCGGCTGGTCGAAAGGAGGACAGGCGGCGTGCAATTTGAAGCGGTGCTGATGGCGGTGTTGCTGGTGCTGTACTTCTTCGCACAGGCAATCAAATACCTCTTTGATCTGCTAACCGGCGAGGCGAAGAGGGAGCAGCAAGAGGAACGGCGGCGGCAGGAGGAAGACCGCAGGCGGGAGAAAGAGCGCGAGCAGGAAGAGGCGGCAAAGCGCCAAGCCAAAGCCGATGCAAAGAAGCAGTTCGAGCAAGCGATCTTGAATGGACAATTTCCCACCAACGAAGTTCTCTCCGTTCTTGCTAATTGCGACGGCAACTGGGACGACATCCCCACGAACGTAAAAGAAGCCTTCGAGGAATTGTTAACTGGCACGTGCACCCTGCGAGAAATAAGCTACGGGGACGCCGTGCGCCTAATCCGGCAGCGAGAACGAATCGGGGAACGTGCTCGGCAAAGGGCAGGAAGAGTCGGATTGCCCGGCGACGATCCCAGTCGACCGCTCGGTGAACCTGCGGCTTTTGCTTTGCTTGGGGTGGGTCAGGGATGCACGCCGGACGAACTGGCGCATGCGTACCACCAGAAGATGTCGCAGTGGCACCCTGACAAGTTGGAAACGATGGCACCAGAGCTAAAGGATTACGCCACTCGGCAGACGCAACGAATCAACGAAGCGTATCAAATGCTCAAGACCACGGCAGTGCAGCAGTGAGTGGGGCAGGAACTTGTGGTCAAAGCCCGGTGGTCGGCAGACCGTTCAGTTGTCATGGAGCCGCTGCGGGGTGCCCGAGTCCCCCAAGAGAATTGTTTGCTGCCCGGCAAACTGGTGAGATGGCGATTTCCTGTCCACTGGACTCCAAATAAACTTCCAAAGCCGACCACACACCCGGAACCCAGAAACGGACCACGATTCCAAGACCCTGACTGACGACCCCTGCTGTGACAGTTGACTTTATGTGGATTATTCTGGTGTCATGCCCTGTCCCGAGTACGACAAATTGAGTGACGACGTAGCGCGAGCAATGGTGTCCGAAGACATGGCGCGGGGAAGCTCGCCAAAGCAATACCCTCACAACTCTGTTAAGAAGCGGCAAGAGTCCATCGACAATGCCGCCCGTGGCGTTCATCAGGCGTATTGGCGACGGAACGCGCATATCAGTGATTGTGAGAGGTGCAAGGCGGACGGTCGGAAGCCGGAGCAGTACGACTCACGCGGGCACTTCTAGGAGCGCAGCATTGAATTGGAGCAAGATCGTCGGCAACGTCGGGAGCCATGTTGAGCTTCAACCTGCTGCGAGCTTTCTTGACGCAAATGGACACGCACTCCCAGATGCCAGTGATGATTGGCTCATCACCGAAGCCGATGATACCCGACTGAAGATCCAGAACGTGCGGACGGGGCACGAGACTGTCCCAGCGAAAGATCACATACACCACTACACATCGAATCCTCATCGCGTGACGAATGGGCGGGAACACGCATTCCTCACTCTCATAGTGCAGCTCTACATCCAGAATGATCGGATCACAATCAAGCCATGCCTACGCCCCGGCGAGCGCTTAGCTACTCCGCCGGTTCCCGAGGTCGTAGATGAATGGGTCGATCTGATGTACCCGACATTCAACGTTGCGCAGAAGCTCGGCATCGACCCCAACACTCTCGCTTGGGTGCGTGAGTCAAGAGTTGCCACATTGACCGCTACCGGCGTGGCAGAAGTGATGCTCGTGCCGGAGACCTCGGGCAAGTTGAAACGATTCCGGGTGCGAGACTACCCAGAGCCGCAAATATTGGTTCGGCGATTGCCGCCACGATAAACCGCCCGCGTATTGGTTACGCGAATCGTTACATCTTTAGAGGCTTCCGGGGTTGGCATCCCGGCGTTTGCTGATGAGATTGCGATTCAAATCGCCGTCGCCAGCGACTCCTACCACGCCCTGCTCGGCAGCCCCGGCAATGCAAACCACCTTGTAAACCGGGTGGTTCAAAAAGCCTCGTTCCGCAGCCCCGAGTTTATTGGCTTTTTTGCCCCGATTTCTGAAATCCGTGCTGGTCCATTGGCTACAGGATATGAACCAGAACGCACTCAAAATCCGCTCCGGTGCGCGTGAGCCGAAACGTTGCATCCCTAATTCCAGAAGAATACAATCCTGCGTGGGGTCGTGTGCTTAATCGCACGGAAGTAACCAAGAACCTCTCGGCCAGCCGAAAGGCTGGCGCAGGGTGTCAGAAATTTTCAACTTGCTTTGTGAGGCGGCTATGTCCATTCGGCCCCTCAAGTATTCTCCGTATCCCACTGTTACTGGTGCCAGATCACGCCTGATCCGATACGGGGTCGCTGTTATCGCTGTCGGACTGTCAACCCTGCTGGGTCTCTATCTGCGTCCGTACAGTTACACAACGCCGTATCTGTTTTTCTATCCTGCCGTCATTATTGGCGTATGGATTGGCGGTCTCAAGCCCGGTTTGCTGGCCACTGTGTTGGCTACGGTCAGCGCAAACTTCTTCTTTCTCGCACCCTACAATGCGTTCAGCTACGACATTGCCAATCTGCTGCGGAGCTTCTTCTTTGGGTTGACCTTTGCGACCATTTGCTGGTTCGCAGACCTTGCCCGTAAACATCTTCACTCGCTCATATCCGTTCAGTCCGAGCTAGAACAGGAGGCGATTGCCGCAAAGGAACTGGCCGAAAAGACGCTGGCACAATTCCGAGCTAACATTGACAGCATGTCGGAGGGAATGTACGTCATTGGTACCGACGGGAAGAGGCTGCTGACCAATCCCGCATACTTCCGCATCCTTGGTTTTGATCCCGGATGTTCACCAGATGCCATCTCCCCGCTGCTCGAACGCTACGACCTGAACGACAAGCTTGTTCCTGCCGAGGACTGGTCGGTCTCCCGAGCCCTTCGCGGAGAGACAATTGTGCAACGCCAGTTCCGTGTGCGTCGGATCGACACTGGAAGAGAAGTATTCGTCAGTGTCAATGCCACTCCCGTGCGCGACAGCAGTGGTAACGTGACAATGGCGGTCGTAACTGTTGAGGACATCACCGCCATGAAACAGGCTGAGGAATCGCTTCGGACAAGCGAAAAGCTTGCTGCTGTTGGGCGGATGGCTGGAACCTTAGCACACGAAATCAATAACCCGCTCGACGCCATCAACAACCTTGTGCATTTGCTACCACTGGACTCAAAGCTGGACGAGAGTGGGCGCGAGTGCGTGCAGCTTCTCCAGAGAGAACTTGAACACATGCGGCACATCGTCGCAAATACGCTGTCGTTTTACCGCGATTCGAGTTCGCCTGTGCAAGTGAACCTTTCGCAAGTGCTGGACAGCGTTCTGGCTCTGAATGCTCGCAAAATCGACAGGAAGCAGATGCAAGTCAGCAAGCGCAGTGAAGCGAACGTTCCTGTCATGGGTTTTCCGGGTGAGTTGAGGCAGGTGTTTTTGAATCTGGTCTCAAATGCAATTGAAGCGACACCGGATGGAGGCAAGCTGAGAATCCACATCTTTTCATCAAGGCAGTGGCAGAAAGAAGAAGTTCAGGGGGTTCGTGTGGTCATCGCTGATAACGGCTACGGTATTTCGCCTGAACACCGCTCCAAGCTATTTCAACCGTTCTTCACAACCAAAGGCGAGCAAGGGACGGGATTGGGACTATGGGTGAGCCAAGGAATCGTGCGAAAGCACCAAGGCGAGATTCGCTTGCGTAGCACCACTCGCTTTGGCCGCAGTGGTACCTGTTTTTCTGTTTTCCTGCCGATAGAATTGCCTGAAACGAAACGGGAAGAAACAACCGACGCGAAACTGGCGTCGTGAATTGGTCGGCGGCATCGCTAGTCCGCAGCCGTGGGCAAATCGTATGCTGCCAATCCGCTACTTCGGCGGTTCCAATCCTGCTTCTGGCAATACCGGAGCCACTGCCGGGGAAGAGAGGAACCGAACCAGCCGCCCGGCAACCACGGGGTCTGCTGCTTCCCTGCTGACCCCTGCCGAAATCACAATGTAGCTTTGTACCTCCGGAGGTAGCGGACCAGCAATCTCCACGCCCGGAGCGAGAAGAAGCTCGCTGATAAATTGAACTGCAAGCTCGGCTTCGCCGGAAGCGACGAGAGTTCCTGACGAGGTACCTCCGGGCACAAACTTGGTTTTTGGCCGAAGTTGTTCAGCGATGCCCAGCTTCTTGATTAGCTCAGCGAAATAAACAGCGCTGGTGCCGCCATCGGCTGGATTTGTGTAGGCTATTGATTTAGCGGCAAGCAACGTTTTCTTGAAGGCGTCAACCGTGGTTATATCAGGTCGCTGTCCTCCGCGTCGAATCGCAACACCAATCCCGGACCGTGCGACATCGGCGCGACTTGAGTCCACAACTTTTCCTGACTTGGCCAAATCTGCGAGTGCCTGACTCACAACGATAATCACATCAAACGACTCGCCCTTGTTGATATGGGTCAGCAGTTGGGCGGTTGCGCCGTAAGTGATAAGAAGTTTGTCTCCCGTTTCGCGCTCGTACTGTGGACCTATCTTTGCCATCGTCCCTTTGAGAGCTTGGGTACATATCACCCTTATTTCGGAACCGAAAGCGATGGGCGAAAGCGCCAAGGTAAGAACTACACTTGCGATTACTCCTCTGCAAACGGAGGACAACGTTAACGGGAAGAGTCTGCGCATGTATGAATCTCCAATAGTACTAAGGGGGAATTTCCTTTTTGAGCTTTGAATCGCTCGCATTGTACTGCTTCTGAGCAGATTCGAAAGGGCTAAACTGCATCTGCGAACGAAAGACCGGGCGATGCCGCACCATTTTGGGCTTGAACCCCACCTGCCACAATTCCAAGCGAACTCTGGATGAAGTGGTACCCGGTGAGCACGAGGGTCAATCTGGTCAAGAACGGTGACCCGTATTGTGCTATGGAAGTGGAGGAGCAGCTAGTGACGGCGTAGCAAGTCGCCGTTAGGGCAGGATCACCCCCGGCCCCCGTGCTCTGACTGATGCCGCATCAACGCCCGTTCCGCCTCGTTCATTTCGTCTTCGAGACGAGTCGCCTTTTCCTTTTCCCTTTCGGTTCGGTCGAGTCCGCAGAACGAATCGACAAACCTGCCGTGCCGAAGCATGGCGATGCGGAATTTAGTGTTCAGGTCTTCCCAGTCAGAGCAGTCCACCATGAGAAAAAAAACATGGATAATCGGGAAATGGACAAGAGGGATTTTGCAGCACGATGTCGCGGCGCTGAAACCAACACCCGGCGGGTTATCGGGCTGCGCTTCATAGTGCTCTGGTTCGCCGCAATCAACGCACGAGCAAGCTAAAGCACTTAAGTGTTGACTTTTGGGTAGACCAGCTTTATCGTTCCTGCGGTACCCCGGTCATATCCCCATCCCTATCAGGATTTCCAAAAGGCCCTAACTAAGCGGCCCCTTTCGCATCTACGAATCGTTCGGCTAGGGACTCAGGCTCAGAAAAGAAATTCCCGTTTACATTTCCGTGGGGAAGTTCCCCAAAAGGAGAGAAGCCATGATGAAGCGAAGTTTAGCAATTGTCACGCTTGTAATCCTCGCTCTGGCTGTGCCAGCCTCGATGCTGGCGCAGCAGAACAGCAAGGCGGAAAAAGAAGTTCTCGCTGTTGTGGAAGAGATCAGGCAGAGCGTTATTAAGGGCAATCCTGAGTTCGCTGCAACACTCGAAAAGTATTGCAATTGCACAGAGGACATGGTGCGAATTCCCGGTTACGGGCGGCTTATTACTGGGACTGATTTCTTGGCAGCCGCCAAGAAGGGGGCGACCACGGTTGAATCGCTTGAATATTCAGACCTTAAAGTCCGGGTTTATGGGAAGTGGGCAATCGTAACAGGAATTGAAACTGGCAAAGGGGTACAAGTGGGTGTGCCTTGGACTGGCACGTTTCGCTTCTCGCGGGTGTTTGTGAAGCGCAACGGCATCTGGAAGACCATGTTGTATCAGGACACCCCAATCGCGAAATAAGGCTTGGGTTGCGACTCAACGGGTGAGCCAGAAAAACATTCAACATCGCCCAGTAGAGGGTACTGTCGCTGGGATTCATTGGAAGCGTTTCCAGATGGCAGGGAGGAAAACGAATGAGGCCACGTTTTGTGATCGTCATGCTGTTGATTCTCGCTTTGGCTATCCCAGCTACGATGCTGGCGCAGGGCAGCGACACGGTTGTCCCTGTTCACAAAGAATCTCATCATCGCGTTCGTTTTGATAACGGGATTGTCCGTGTATATGAGGTTAAGCTTAAAAATGGTGAATCGACTCTATTTCACGAACATGCTGCGGACAATTTTGCCGTTCGGGTAAGTACGAATACCATTGTTGATCAACGCTTAGGCGAGCAATCGAATGTGTTGTCCGGCAAAACTGGCAAAGTTACTCTGGCTTCAACAGAGAAAGGACCGTATACGCATCGAGTCGGATCGGTTGATGATTATTTTCATGTTGTTGATGTAGAGATTAACAGTAAATCAAGACTGGGGCTGAACGTTGAAACGCCGAAGCGATCTGACAAGCACTTTACCATTGTGTCAGAGACTTCAAGAGGTCGTGCTTATAGGATGATTTTGAAAGCAAGCGAATCAACAGAGGTTTTTGCTCGACCTGCTAATACCGCTATCGTTGCTCTATCGGGTGGCAGAGTTACGGAAGTGACGGAAGGAAAGCCGCCAAGATATTGGGACTCTGAGCCGGGTAATTTTCGGTGGGTCAATGCCCCTGATAAGTTAACCATAAAGAATGACGGCGTCATAGATTTAGACGTTATCGAGATCGAAATCTTCTAGTGCATTTGTGATCTCAGAGGGAGGAAAACGAATGAAATCACGTTTGCTGATTGTCATGTTTTTAGTTTTCGCTATGGCTGTCCCAGCCGCGATGCTGGCGCAGCAGAACAGCAAGGCAGAAAAGGAAGTTCGAGCCGTTGTTGAAGAACTCAGAGAAGCCAACCTGAAAAGTGGTGCCGAAGCCGCTGCCATATTCGACAAATACATGGCAGACGACGGCGTACGAATCCCCGCTACCGGAGCGATTTATACCAAGGCAGACGTACTCAATAGCTTCAAGTCCGGAACGACCAAGATTGAGGCCATCGAGTGGTCAGACATAAAGGTGCGCATCTATGGAAAGACGGCAGTAGTAACGGGGCGTGCCAAGAGCAAAGGGGTATTGTTAGGTGCGAGCGACACCCAACAGTCTCGCTGGACACGGGTCTTTGTCAAACAGAACGGCACGTGGCGGACAGTGGCATACCAAACGACCAAAATCGCAGAGCCAGCCAATGCCCAAGCGTCGAACAATACGCCTCCGTCATATGTTGCAAATCCTGCAAACTATAAGGTCATCGGAGAGAACGATCTGTTTCGGGTCATTCTTGAAAAGAAGCCTGTGGGCGTTCGCGATCCGTGGCATTCACACTTGGACAGTGCCGTCTACAACCTGACCGATTGCCATCAGGTGATCTATGTGCCGGATGGGACAACCAGAGAAGTGACCCGTGAAAAGGGCAGCGTCGTCTGGCAATCTGCGATGACGCATTCTACCGAAAACATCGGCACATCAGAGTGCGTAATGTTACTTGTCGAACGCAAATAGACTTACTTGTGAAAGCGCGCCAGCAAGCATTCTCGTGAGATTTCCACCCGCGGAGGAAGACATATGAAACCACGTTTTGTGCTTGTCATGCTTTTACTTCTCGCTCTGGCCGTCCCAGCCTCGATACTGGCGCAAGCGGCAAAAACAGAGATTTATTCCATTGACACAATGACGCTCACGAATAAGCAAATCTTAACGGGGGCGAAAGACGGTAAACCCGCATGCATCGGAGGGGAGTTGCGGCTGCCCCAAGGCAAGGGGCCGTTTCCTGCCGTGGTTTTGGTTCATGGTTCGGGCGGGGTGGGTTCTAATGCCGACCAGTGGAGTCGAGAGTTCAATAGCATCGGGATAGCAGCGTTCCTGCCGGACAGCTTTACCGGACGCGGCATATTGGATACCCGTGCGGATCAGTCACAACTCGACCATCTCGGTATGATGTACGATGCCTACCGCGCACTTGAACTGCTATCCAGACACCCCCTCATTGATCCTTCGCGGATAGCTATCATGGGATTCTCAAAGGGGGGTGTTGCTGCATTGCGTTCGAGCATGAAACGATTCCAGCGGATATACGGCCCGCCAAATGTCGAATTTGTCGCCTATCTGCCGTTTTATCCAGCCAGTTGCAATTGGTCGCTTCTCGAAGAAGATCAGGTGAGTGACCGCCCCATTCGCATATTCCACGGGGGCGGTGACGACTGGGTGCCCGTAGAGCCATGCCGCGGGTACGCTGAGCGGCTGCGTCAATTGGGAAAAGATGCGCAAATCACAGTCTACCCCGGCGCACGACACGCCTTTGACAGTCCCTTATTGCCAGCAGTCTTACCCTTGCCCACGGCCCAGAACGGAGGTCGTTGCAGTGTCAAAGAGCAAGCGGGTGGAGAATTAACTAATGTGGACACCGGAAAGCCCTTCACTTTGCAGGATGCGTGTGTCACTCGCGGAGCGAGCATAGGCTTCGATCCTGTGGCAAACCGCGAAGCGCAAAAGGCAGTGAAGGCGTTCCTGATCGACACCTTTAAGCTCAACCTAACAGCCGCGCAAATGAAGGAGCAACTGGTTGGCACATATCGTCTCGTGAGCGTTCAGCAAATAGTTACTGCAACAGGTGAAACGAGGGATATGTATGGAAAAACTCCGCAAGGCTACATCGTTTATGGTCCTGACGGTCGGATGATGGTTCTCTTCGTCAAGGATGAGCGTCCGAAGCCGGGCGATTTGTCAACAATGACGGATTAGGTGCGCGCTGATCTATTCAGAAGCATGGTGGCTTACAGCGGCACTTACGACTTCGATGGCAAGAGCGTTACTCACCATATTGATGTCTCTTGGAACGCGAATTGGACGGGCACTGACCAAATAAGAAATGTGAGATTTGACGGCCGACGAGTTGTTCTCACTACCATTCCGGCTCCCCTCTCAACAGATGGAAAGTTTGGCGTGTCAGTGTTGACGTGGGAGAAGGTGGATTGAGCGAAATTACTATAAGGAGAGAAACGTATGAAACCACGTTTCGTGCTTGTCACGCTTGTAGTTCTCGGTCTGGTATTTGTAGCCGATTATGTTCAAGCTCAAACGCTGAAGAAACAAATTGTCGGGACATGGTCGGTGATCTCAGATGTAAATGTGGTCGAGGGTAAGAAAGTTGACCTCTTCGGCCCAAATCCGCAAGGACAATTCATCTTCACCGCTGATGGCAAGTTCTCAATTCACATCATGCGCCCCGCTCGTCTAAAGTTCGCCTCCAATAATCGCACGGCAGGAACGCCCGAAGAAAACCAAGAGGCGATGGCGGGATATATTGCCAATTTTGGCACGTATACAGTGAACGCCGATGGAACGTTAATGTTGCACATCGTTGGCAGCAACTTCCCAAACTGGGACCAGACTGATCAAAAGCGCCGTCCTGAGATCAAGGGCGATGAGATGAATTGGACTAACCCCACAGCTTCAACCGGCAGTGGAATTGCTGTAATCACGCTGAGGCGGGCCAAGTAAGGGCGTAATTTGCCATCACACCGGGTACAGGAGGCCTGAGGCGTTCCCTGTACCCCATCCTTGAAATAGAACAGATGTGATTCGCAGTTACAATCTGAAGACCCGAACCCCGCCATCGGCACCGACGCACCCGGCATCGCGGCGAATCGTTTAGCCCAGACGTGCTCCAGAGATTTTCCGTGATAACGGAACCAAACTGCTTCGAGTGTCGTTTTCTCCCGGAGGTAGTCAATGTGCCAGTGGGGGCGTTCGGCTGGTCGCTCTGGGCACAGGCTTTAGAACTGCGGTTGCCGTGATTACCAAAAATTGGTTAGACTGCTACCTGCTTCGCACGCAAAATCCAACGTGGCGGTGCTGCCATGCCCCAATACGATTTCTTTTGCAAAGTTTGCAAGAAGGCATTTTCCAAGGTTCTGACATTAGCCGAATACGAGAAGGGCAAGTTCAAGTGTCCGAAATGCCACGGGAATAAGGTAGAGCAACGGCTATCCGCGTTTTTTACTGTGACCTCCAAGAAGAGTTGAGAAACACGAGCCCGTGAAGGGGCATGACCAGATGAATCTTAAGAACCCGTGATTCCGGCTAAGCAAGCGCAGTTTTGGTACCCGCAACCGAGTTGACTCTTAACTAGCCCAATTTCCGCGTTAACGTGTGGCGATGCTTCGGGACATTACGGCATCGCTGCCGCACTCAACCTCGCCACAGGCTCCGCACAAGCCGAGTCATCATGCTTGACCAAATTTACCCGGTTGCTCACTTCGAACCGCCGCATGAGGGCGGGATTGAACGGCTTCAGCAGGTCGCAGATGGCGTCCGGCTTCTGGAAGCCGGGGTCGAGCCAAAGATCATAGGCATCGCTGGGCAGGATGACGGGCATGCGGTTCAGACCGCAACAACTCGCAATGTGGTCACAACGCCTTCGACATGATGATTAAGTGACATTCAACTCCAACCTTTCGCGAACATGGGGGGTGGAACTCCTCAGTGCCCGTCTCGAAATACCCAAACTTGCGGTACAGAGGCAATAGTTCCGGACGAAGGCTCAGAACGGCGATGTCCATGTGTTTGCAGCCGTGGCTTCGACAATGCTCCTCAGTGGCTTCCACCATCATTCGTCCCAGACCTGAGCCCTGCTGCGAAGGTTCAACGGCCAGCATGCCAAAATACCCACGCTCGCCGCGCAGTTCCGTGTACACGGTAGCGACGATGCCGCCTGATGCCGACTCCGCAACGAGGAACTCGCCTTTCTGCATCATTTCCGCCACCCCTTCTGCGTCAGTCCGCGTGCCTTGAAAAAACATCTCGATGGCGTAGGCGGCGTTAACAACCGGGACAATGGCGGGAACGTCGGTAGCGTTCGCGATGCGGATGCTAACCGTAGGACTCGAATTTGGAACCGTAGACATTCTTGCCGACCAAATCAGACGGGCTTACTCCACAGACGTGACACCGGGCGCTTTGCTTCTTTCACCGCAGCTTTTGTGTGGCTGATCCTGCGGCAGACCCCTTGCCTTTATGAGGTACCGCATGACCTGCCGGAAGCATGTCAAAAGCCGGTGGAATTGTGCTTTTGATAGTTCTTAAATGCCTTCTTCGCTGACTTCTGACCCTTCTTTATTGCTTTCCGTTGTGCCTTCATTTGCTTCTTTATCGCCTTCGGCTGGCGCTTTGCGTTTTTCGCCGCAGCCCGTGATTGGGGAGTTGAGCGTGCAGTAGCGTAGCTGGGGACAAGCAATATCAGGCTCAGAAGCGCCAGAAGCAGATACCCGACAGCTTTTTTCACGATGTCTCCGCAAAAAATAAAGTGTGTGATGTTTGCCCTAGTTCACTGGATTCAGTCTGGTGAACTTCGCCCCATTGGGCAGTTTGACGGTGTACGTCACCAGCTTCGACCGTTCTTGTTCCACTTTCTGCTGCTGTTCCGATTGCTCTTGCTCTGCAACAGTGTGCGTTCCTTCCATGAGTGCCTCCACAGCCAAGAACTTCCTTACAGAACAGTAGACGCACACGAAGAATGAAAGTTACCGGAATTTTCTAAAAACTGTGTAAAGAAACTGTTAGGAGAGCGTAAAAGACTGAAAATTGCGCTCGTCGTCGTTTATCGGCCTACGTCCACGGTGGCGCATGCAGACTGATTTCCCGGAACGGCAACAAATTCCAGTCCTTCCCGGCGTCAGCGGACAGGCTGCAAAACCCGACATGGTGCGGCAGCGGCATCCCCCGCTTGTCGTTCGCAGATGCCAGCTTTGGGCTTGCAAATTCGCTCATGAGCAGTACAATTCGGGGAATTCAGGGCTAAAAAGGAGATTCCTGCTGAAATCTTAGGCGGTTTGCGGCTGCACCTGTCCCTTTTATTTGAGGAGCAAATGTCCACGCCCCCGGCAAAATTTCGCATCGATGTTGCCACGCACGATCTATTGATGGACTCCAACCCCCGAGCCCCGCAGCCACCTGTCTCGAAAGGCCTGATGTTGCCCGAGCCGATATTTCCGCGATTTCCTGCAAAGTTCAACGATCCGGGCCCCGAGACTCCGCTTCAGCAACGGAATTGGAGAGCAAAGGAAATTTACCGCAAGGTGCGAGGCTGGCTCTTCCCATACATTCGCTCGCGTGTCTTGCCGGGTGAATTTCATCCCATCACGGCATATCTGTTTGTCGAGTACAAATGCGACCTCGACTGCTGGTACTGCTGGGCTTACAACAACAAAGTCAAGGGAATGACGGAAGAGGTTGCGCTCCGCTCGAATGATTGGCTGCATGATCACGGCTGCCGCGTGCTGGCACTCATGGGCGGCGAACCTTTGCTGCGACCGCAATTTGCACATAAGGTTGTGTACTACGCGGCGAAGAAGGGTTTCTGGATTTACCTCGGCACAAACGGGCGTTTGTTGCGTCCCGATGTTGCGGACCGCCTCGGTGACGCGGGTGTCGCGGTCATAAATCTCGCCTTGGATGCATGGGACGTGAAGCCCGGTCTTCCCAAGGCGTTAGTTCCGGTGCGGAGCAATCTGGACCACATGATGCGCAAGCAGTACGTTTACGGCTACATGCTGTTCTTCAATATCAACATTTGCCGCAACAATCTCGAAGACGTGCGTATGCTGACCGATTTTGCATACGACCATCGGATCGCGACTGACTACCACATCAATGAAACGCCGATGCTCGAACAGGATGACCACTTCAAGCACCTCTACGACAACCCCACCTACATCCGTCCTGAGGATTGGCGCGAGGTGGACAGCCTGCTCGACTGGCTGATCGAGAAGAACAGGTCCGGCTACCAGATGGTGAACTCCGCGCAGCGACTACAGGAAACCAAGGCGTTCGTGCGTATGTCCTCCGGTCTGGACTTGAACAAATGCGGGTGGTACGGCGACGGAAGCAGCGGAAACGGCGAAATCGCAAAGCTGCTCCAAACGATACCGGGCATCGTCCATGAACCGAACGGTGACCTTCATTTCTCTGAGTGGAACTGCCGAGCTGGACAGAACAACGTCGTTATCCGCACGGATGGAACTGTCGCGCCTTGTTTCCCGATGTACCCGTCGAGCTTCGATTGGGGCAATATCGACGAACCCAAGTTCGACCAGAAGCAGCTTGCCGACATGAAGAAGACCTGCCAACGGCACTGCTTTTCAACCCTGAACCACAATCTCGCCTACTGCTACAACGACGCACGGGTTATAAAATGGCTTTGGGCGCAGGTAGCCAAGAACAAATTACGAGGCGGCGGTAAAAGCTTCGAAGATTAGTTGAGTTTCTTGGCGTTTGGATGCTGAATTCTATCGCGCTTTGAGGCGCAGGAGTGGGGAGTGGGACCGCAGCCACTCGTGGCAATGTTTGTCGCATTCAGACTTACACACCGCTCGCACCCGACCGCATCAGAGACTCCTCACAAGCCGGATCATCATTTTTGACCAAATTCACCCGGTTGCTAACCTCGTACCGTCGCATGAGGTTGGGGTCAAATGGCTTCAGTAGGTCACAGAGGGCATCCGGCTTCTGGAATCCGGGGTCAAGCCAAAGATCATAAGCGTCATCGGGCAGGATGACCGGCATGCGGTCATGGATGTCGATTAGAAGCGTGTTCGGGGTCGTGGTGATGATGGAACAGGTCTCGATGGCTTTGCCTCCCGGATTACGCCACGAGTCCCAAATCCCGGCGAACGCGAAGATGGAGTCATCGGCCATGGTGGAACAAAATGGCGTTTTAACTTTTCCGTTTTTGCGGTCGGGGCGTTTTCTGATGGCAAGACTGCGCCAGCAGCAGGGAGCATCGGTGAAGCCGCACTGAGCGGGCTTACTTTTTCTCAGTCGCCTCTCGCACGATCCGAACGGCGGCTTGGCTGAAGTCCTCGCCGTGGTACTTGCGAACGTGTTCCCGAAAAGCGTCAATTAAATCACTAATACGTCCGTCGAGAGTGAATGACCCTTGGTCCCCAATATCTGGGCAAGCTGAACAATGGAACTTTTCGGGGTGTGGGAGCCTGAAAGTGAGAACTGGTTCTTTTGCCATACCATCAGTTTACGGCGCTCTGGCTGGTGGTCAACCCCTGTGGAAAACCAAACTACACCACTACCAAGCGTTTGGGTTGTTCCGGGTCATGCCGGATGACCGGGACGTTTTGCGTCGGCGCAATGTTGCAATCGCGGCACCCAGTCGTCATCGGGTTCCACACTTCATCAAGAACCCGTCCTCTTGCAAGTGGGTTACTCGACAACTCTCTTTTTCCGCCCTGCGGTCAATTCCGCCTCTGCTTGGAGCCAGTCGTCCAAATCGTGTCCGTGTTCTTTTCCGCGTTGTTCGAAAAGTTCGTATGCACGGAGCCTGATTGCCTGTCCCAGTTCAGGCCTAATCTTGTTTTGTGTCGGTGTTTTAGTCGTGGAGGGTGGCTTTCGGCGAGCATTCATGGCGTGTTCCTCCATACTGCACGCGAGTCGTGCATAAGACATTATCCGTCCAGTCGGAGGGACTGACCGGGCTCGTGTCGGCACATTTCCCGGAATGGGAACGAATTCGAATCATTCCCGGTGCTGTCCGAAAATCTACCTGCTGAAATCGGTGCCCGGTCGGCAGTCCTCGACGGCGAGATCGTTTGCCTCGACCGCCATGGAAAAACGCAATTCAAAGACCTGCGTGCAGCGTAAGTTGGCCAGAGCGGAACAGTTTATATTTCTTGCTATTAAAGCTGTACGCTATCCCCTCTGTCCCGGCGTCGGAACTGAAACGGGATTATAATGTCCTTATGCGCGGCTGGCTGAGCATGGCGATGGTCGGTGCCGCCTTGATGACGACACCAGCATTGGCTCAAGTGCGTGCCGCTCGTCCCGCTTCGGCGCGAGCCTCTCATCCTTTCCCAGCGCGATCCGCATATGTATCCCGCTCCTTGGGTTTTGTCCCACCCGTGCCGAACAGACCGTTGTTTTACCACCACAACCGCTACTTCGTTAGGTACTCGTGGGGACCGTATTATCCGGGGTACTACGGCGGTTATTCGTACCCACTCTTCTGGGATTCCTATAGCGGCTCCGATGCCGCCGCCAGTGAGTACGACCAACAAAATTATCAGCTACAGCAGGAAGTGAATCAGTTGGGCAATGAGGTTGAGCGTTTACGCGGGGAGCAACAGGCAGCAGCATCACCGCCTACTCAGCAACGGTTTCAGCAAGGAGCGCAATCCGGTGGCGCACCGCTACAGCCAACGACCCTCGTCTTTCGCGACGGGAAACAGGAGCAGGTGCAAAACTATGCGATTGTCGGAAATACGCTGTGGGTCTTTAACGAGCGGCGAACGAGAAAGATACTACTCTCTGAATTGAATGTCCCTGCTACTCAAAAGGTCAACGAGGAACGCGGGATCGAGTTTTCGGTGCCCCGGTAGTGGTGGCCCGGAGCCGCTGAGTCTACGGACTATGTAGCAGCCTGCCATCACACTTCAGGATGCTTTAGCGCGTGGACGTACCCATTCCGGGATAGTACGTATAAACAACTTGCCGTCAGCGACCTTCCAGTAGCCTTTCAGCACGCCGTCCTCAAATGCTATCTTTACGAAGGACAGCGGTACTCCCAGTCGCTTGGCTACCTCATTGAGATCGCGTACGCCTTCCCGGAGGATTCTGCTCAATTCGTCTAACAAAACGAAGTCATCCACGATCCCCTCCTCTCAGTTGGACAACAGCACCAACTAGGTTTTTCCTTCATTAAAACCATAATCTAAGCACTACGTCGCGTTGGAGAAACCGTTGCGCCTCGCTCCGATTCTGAATTCCGGCCGAGACTCATTCGACCCCGATATTGCTCAGACAGGAAATCCTCCGTACCGTTTGGGAGTGGAATGACCTCAGGGTTCAGTCCATTCAAGTTCACCGTCATTCTCGCAGCGCACGAATCGCATAACCAGAAGTACTCAGTCCCGCGATGGCGGACATCTATTCGCCCGCCACGGGAGTCACGCGAATTCACAAGGAAAAGCTTGCCACTCCTCAAGTACTGAAATGGGGCTCCGCAGGGTGGATTCAGGCATTTCGTTACCATTCCGCAGTTCCTTTCCAAGCTTACGTCTCCAGCTTCGCTTAGGCGAGAGCCAACGATTGGAGCGATACCTAGTCGAATGACCGCGTTCCATAGAATTAGATGATGGTCACAACGTGGAAAAATTTCGCTGCGAAGTAACGAATTATGTATTTTGGTGGGTGAGCACTTCGCCTTCGGCGCGTAACCAATCGTCAAGGTCGTGACAGTGCTCACGACCACGCTGCTCATACAGGCTATACGGGTAACCCCGTCGAACAGATCACTCAGCCTACTTCGGACTCGCTCAGCCGTCGATAAACACAAGCCTAGTACAGATTCGCAACTGTCAACGCCCAGCATTGGTGCAAACCATACATTTTTAATTCACCGGACCCATTGTCGTAAGTGACAGAGAGCACGTGGCTTACAAATGCTGAAAGTTCTATTCTCGACTTATTGACACTTTTTCCACAGAGGCATTTGTAATTGTCCTTGAATGCGCCTCCCAAAGGTGTATTTTTGCAACCGTTGTTCCTGTTTACGCAACACCCTTCTCAAAAACTTGAGTCTCGCAGGCTGTTACAAAACTCAATTTCACCCCGCCGAAGCCCCAACATCTTGGGTTCGGCAAGCGATCTGAATACTACCTATAACTTCAGATCAGAGTTTCGTAACAGCCTGCTCGGCTCGGGGTTTTGTTTTTTGGTTCAACCAGCCGATGGCGGAAATTGACAAATTTGCTGTGACGCACTGTCTCGGGTGCAGTTATTAATGCTCAGGGATACCAGTCTTGCGCGGACGCGTTCTGGCCCCGCGACCTTAAGACCGACCGTCAAGTAATTCTGAAATCTTCCGCAAAATCTCCGGAGGGGAATCAGTTTTGCAAATGAACAGGTCTGCGTGTTCTATACCCTCTGGTGCTTCCACCAGCCCCGAGATTATTGCGATTGGGACATCCGGTCTAAATCTCTTCATGGCGGCGGCTAATTCGGTACCACTGCCATCTTCCATAACATGATCACTCAGAACCAGATCGACGGCGGATGAGGAGAAAATCTCCATTGCTGTTGCGAAATCGGTGGCAACCAGCACTGAATATCCGGCGCTCTCCAGCACCAGTTGTCGGACATGGAGAGCCGTTTGATTGTCGTCAACGCACAGTAGCGTTGGTTTGCGAGATTCGGTGGGCATAATGAAAGTATTCCAGTCCTTTGTCTGGTCCTGATTCGAGCTACCACCAGACTGTAGTGTTTCAAGTTCTCAAACGATACTCCCGGCCTCTGATCAATGCACTCTCGCTTTTACGGTGTAGCAGTCCAGTTTCCACGGGTTATTCACCCTCTATTCACACCCCCATGCTGAATTTAGGTCGCTCAAGTGTTTAGCCAGCGGAGCTTGCACGAACATGCATCGCTGTTGGGGCAACGACTCCCTCGGTTACAGCCCTAAGGTCGGAAAAATGCGGCAGCAAACTTGCCGGGAGGCGCTCGTAACGTGCCGGACAAACCCTGTTGAACTCGGTTCAGCCGCATGGCTCAACTGAAGGGCACCATGATTCGCCGCAGCATTCCAGAAATGGTGAGATTTCTCCCCGGTTTTCCATGGCACAATGTCAGCCTAAGGTTGACTTATCAGCCAGTGGTAGTAGCATCTTCCGCCGTGCCGAGGGGGGAAAAGCGTGAGAATACCGGGGCTTCTGTTTGCATCGAGGGAGTACTTGCGGACTCACAGCAGGCGGTTATGCGTCCAACTGTGTCCAACGCTGTCAGGCAACTTGAAGCAGGACTCAACCTCCGGGAGGAGATTGTCGAAGGCAAAACACCGGAGGGGTTGTTCCAGTTCGGCTTCGTCGTTTACAAAGCCGTGCTGGCCTTTGGCAGCAACATTGCGATCTGGTTCCGGCGAGTGCTGCCCTGACAAAGGGAGTTGTTTGACAACGGTGGCGCACAAGCGTAACATGATAGTTGAGCAAGTTACTGCCTTTTACTCTTTCAGGTTCCCTGAACTAAGTCAGCCCATCTGAAGTTCGTTCCTCTTAGCTTACCCCTCTAAAGGAGGAATCCTATGACAACAATGACCCGTTGGGAGCCTCTCCGTGAATTTCTAGCCATGCAAGAGCGCATGAACCGTATGAACCGTCCTTTCCGTGAGTCCTATAGCCCCGAAGTTCCCGAGGAGGCATTGACGACCACCAGCTTTGCACCGCCCGTGGATATTTACGAGGACGAGCACAACATTACTCTGAAGATGGAAGTTCCGGGCATCGACGAAAAAGATATTGATGTCAATATCGAGAACATTACTCTGACCGTCCGTGGCGAGCGCAAGTTCGAAAAGGAAGAGAAGGAGGAGAACTTCCGTCGCATTGAGCGGCAGTACGGAAGCTTCACCCGCGTATTCACGCTTCCCAGTTCCGTTGATCCGGGGCAAGTGAGCGCCAACTATGACAATGGCGTGCTGAAAATCAAGCTGGCCAAAAAGGCCGAAGTCAAGCCCAAGCAGATCACGGTTAGTGTCGGCCGCGAGAAAGCTCTTGAAGGCAAGCCGCACAAGGCCGCATAAAACCACTTGCCAGTGGTCTAGTGACAGAAATGGGAGGCGGCACATGTCGCCTCCCATTGTTGGTTTTCCTTCGCAATGAGCAAGACGGCGGTGCGTACCGAGATGTTTTTTGCAGGCTGGAGGACTGAATTCGCTGAGGTGACGGAGCCATCTTGACACTTGCACGAAAAAAGGCCGGTATCCTGTGGGATATAGGCCGTCTGGAGAGCAGTTACATGTTGTAAGTCCGATGTCCTCCCCCAAGAGCATCGGTCTAACGGCACAGTTAGTTGTCTGTGCAGCATGAAAAATAACTTTGGCACTTGCTCTTGCAAGTTACGTGAGTAACACCTCAGGCTGCACCACACGATTGCAGGGGAGGGCAGGCCGCTTCACTCTCGCGCCGTCCACTCCCGATGAGCACAGTTCTCGATGTAATGTACACAGCCCCAGCGGCTGAAGGAAGGAACGCAAATGGCCAAGGTCAAGCAACTGACAATCTCACTTGAAAACCAACCCGGAGCATTAGCTAAAATGGCGAAGGTTCTCGCCGATGCCAAGGTGAACATCTCGGCTCTTCTGCTGAGTAGTACCGCCGGTTCGCAGGGCTCGGCACAGGTGGTCGTGGACGATATGAGGAAAGCGAAAAAGGCTCTGGAGCAAGCACTACTTCCCTACACTGAAGGGACAGTCGAAGAATTTGAGCTTGCGAACAAGCCGGGAGCCCTTGCAGAGTTGACCGAAAAGTTGGCCAAAAAGGGCATCAATATCGATTCCGCTTACGCCTCGATGCCCAAGGGGGCGAAGAAGGCGGTGGTGCTGGTTGCAACGTCCAGCGCAGCGACCCGTTTATAGCGGGAATTGGTTTGGGGTTTTGTTTTTGGCTCAACAAACCGTTGTTGGGACACGGCAACCTGATTTGAGGTACCGAAGGGCCGAGTCAATTTGGTGTGTGACGAATATCACTGCTACGAGCGTTTCAAATAGCTACGATTCATTCAGCCTCTCAAGGCGCACGTCGTGTGCCCTCCTCTCCACAATTGATACGGCGTGCGCCGTTTGCCTTTTGAATTCGTTAGGGCGTTCTTGCAACTTCTGACTGCCGCTTTTCAAGACCATCGCTAGGCTGCGACAGTAACATCGCCGCCCTGTTTCACCACTTCGGACTGGTTCCTGTCCGAACCGAGCAACGGCCACCCCCGCCGGAGTACATATTCCGCTCCAGCCTCGCAAGCAGAAATGGTTTGTGGGGCATAGTCGGGCGAAAGCTCGTGCCCAGCCCAGCCGTGAGTCCCGGCCATGACGCAGAACATGGGTTCCGCTTCGAGCGCCCTACTGCTGGGTGGAAAAAATCGCTCTTTTTGGACACGGGTCCGCTATCTGAAACCTGTTGCTTGTTCCTGTTTTGGAACTTCGGGACAAAATAAGTAGGTCTAGCACGTTCTCAGACTTGCCCACGCGCAGAACAGTGGTAGCCTCTGCATCAACAAAACACATTTGCTTTACTTCTGTTCTGCTGCGCTGGCCGAAGGAAGGTCCTGAACGATGAAATCGGGGGACGAAGGGCCAAAATCCGAAACTTTGCTCGGGAAACTGCTGTCGGTGCCCGCCACAGGCTTTGAAATGTTTGAGGACTACTACACCGATGCGGCGATAACCCCTCTGTGGTCTCCACGCCTGACCGACGAACAATCGGGAAAAGTATGTCCGGCTGGTGGTTGCACAAACGGTGACGCAGGGAGTCGGGCGGCAACGAAGAGCTAGGCGGAGCCTTCCCGACAGCCTTTGCGCTGCCAAGCGACAGCACGCGGTTGCAATCCCCTCAGTTTCGAAATGGAAACGACAGGGGTGATGACCGGCTCTGAAGTGTTGACTATTGCCAGCCCGAGTGACATGATTCTCCCCCGTTAGCCAACCGCATCCGCCACTAGGTTCCCAATCGGACCCTTTTCATAATAGATGTTCGTCTTCAGGGACTCGGGCTAAAAAAGAAATTCGCATTTACATTTCCGTGGGGATTTTCCACAAAGGGAGAGAAACCATGACGAAGCGAAGTTTAGCGATTGTCACACTTGTAATCCTCGCTCTGACTGTCCCACCTTCTATGTTGGCGCAGCAGAACAGCAAGGCAGAAAAGGAAGTTCGCGCCGTTCTAGACGAACTTACGCAAGCCAACCTGAAAGGCGGTGCCGAGGCCGCCACAATAATGGATAAATACCTTGCAGATGACATGGTGCGAATACCCAGCAATGGATCGATCTTTACCAAGGCTGACATGGTGGATGGGTTCAAGACTGGGAAAATCAAGGTTGAACAGATGGATTTGTCAGACGTGAAGATACACATGTATGGAAACACGGCAGTGGTAACTGGGGTGATAAGCGCTAAATCCACAGTGATAGACGCTAGTTACAACAATAAGAATCGCTTTTCGCGAGTCTTCGTGAAGCGCGGCGGCGTCTGGCAGAGTGTGCTATACCAAAACACCCCAATCAAGCAATAGGCGCTTGGCGTTCCCGAAGTCAAAATGGAAATCTCGGCTCCGAGTTCCGTTCGTGGTGTCGTTAACCACTATTTGCGCGGTGATGAAAGCCGCGCCATGCAAAAGGAGACTTTCAATGAAGTGGAAGCGGATTGCTTTGACGCTCATTACCGTCTAGTTGCTCGTCGTGCCGCTGGCGGGGAGCCAAGGCGGAAATGCCGAACAGCAAATCAAAACACTTATCGACCAAGTTTACGCGGCGATGTTGAAAGGAGACAGCAACGCTCTGGAGAAACTTTACGCCGACGACTACACAGGAGTCCGTGGTGACGGCTCAGTGCTTACGAAGGCTCAAGAGATCGAGAAATATAAGTCCGGTGCTATCAAGTATGAAACGAACGACGTGCAGGACTTGAAGATACGCGTCTACGGGCATACGGCGGTCAGCACGTCGCTGTCGTCCTCCAAGAATATAAGAGACGGGCAGCAACACATCGGCACCACCCGCAGCATTCGGGTCTGGGTGAAGCAGAAAGGCACATGGAAGTGCGTTGCATATCAGACAACGCGAGTGAGCCAGTAAGCCCTAAATCAGGGTTCCTTTTGTGATGTCGCAAGAACCCAGCAGTCTGTGCAGTATTGTGCAGTAATAAAAACCGCGATGTTCGAAAAGGAGATTCCTCATGAACAGGAAACAAATTGCAATTGTGTCCGTTATGGCGGTCGTAGTTCTCGTGACGGCCATTGGTTTTAGCCGTCGTACACAAGCGCAAACCACAAACCAACTGGCTGGAACATATCGCATGATAAGTTATCAGCGAACGGTAGTGGCAACCGGGGAGACTACGGAGCCGATGGGCAAAGCCCCGCAAGGGCATGTAATTTATGGTCGCGACGGTCGGTTTGTGATGTTCTATGTAGCAGACGGACGACCCACACCTAGCGGCTTGGCGACTATGACGGATCAGGAGCGTGCCGATCTGTTCAAGACGATGGTCGCTTACAGTGGCACCTATAAGTTCGACGGTAAGGCAATCACACATCACGTTGACATTTCTTTCAACCAGATTTGGACGGGTACGAACCAAGTAAGAAATGTCAAATTTGAAGGGCGAAAACTCGTTACCACTACTATCCCTGCACCTGCGTCATTCGATGGGAAGGTCAGCGTGATCGTAACAACATTTGAAAAAGTGGATTGAGCGGCTTTCCCGACCACGAGCCGAAGTGGCTCAAGATTCGAAACCTCAGTTACAGCCAGTAAGTCGGGCGGAAGGAACTGTTCGAGCGCGGCGGGGAGGCGATCCGGATTTTTGGGGTGGGATGCGTGCGTGAGGGTGTGTGCGGCGAACTCAGGCGTGTGATTGGTATCACCGACTCGACAATGTCCGAAGTTCTACTCTGCATTCAACTTAAAAAAGGCGCACGTCGTTGCCATCCTCACCCCACATACTACGGCGTGCGCCGTTTGCTTTCTGAATCAGTTCCCCAACATTCCCGTGGAGTACTTGCGTTTGTGTCCGTCATCTCGCATCGGGCTCCGGTTCAATTGGCTCCCGGCAACAAAGTAATATCTGCCGCTCCGCTGGCGCTGTTCATGTAGTCGGACATGCCCAGAAGGTGAATGATTGTGTGAAGCATATTTTGGAAATGATAGGTGTTACTCGTAGTTGAACCCGGCATTACTTTGGGGCCAATCATTACGAAGGCGATGCGTCCACCGCAGCCGGAGGTCTGCGTTGGGGAGCAGGAGTCATCGCTGGATGTGTCACCGGATTTTCCCGCCACTTTCCCTTCGTCAAAGACGACTATCAAGATTCCATCCCCGCCTGCTCCAAAGGAGGGCGTGGACAATAGAGGCGCGATATTCGTCTTCAGCCAGCTATCTGCCGAGGACAGCAACGCGCTGGCGCTCTGTGTTCCAGTTCCATCGGCATCGTGCACGACGTTAGGGACGATGTAACTAAAGTTATGAAATGAATTTGCCTGTACATCCTTAGCGAACTGACTGAATGGATACATGTTGTCTTGCTGGGTCGAGGAATCGGCAACATCGGAATACCAGATAAATGGATTGTGGTGTTGCACATAATCGTCCGTGTCTCCCCCCATATAACCTTGGGAGGGCATCCCCTCAAAGTAGCCTCGCCACGTCTTCCCCTCATTCGTCAAAGCACGAACGAGGTTGTCGCCCGTGATGATGCCTTCACTTGCACAACTGCTGCCACCGCAGTCGTAGGGAGTCCCCGTCCAGTCGGCTCCCGAGGTATCCCAGAGGTAATCCAACAGCGAGCCATGAACGTTGGAGTAGAAGTGCAAGGCCAAGCCATTGGCAGAGGCTAAACCGCAAAGATAAGGCATTCCCGAGCCAGAACAGTTGCTCGCGGTTCCGTTGGGAAACACTTGGGAAAAGTCTTGATTCTCCTCCATTATGACGAAGACGTGGTTCGAACTTGGGAAGCTCGTTGCCGACGCCACCGTCACAGTCGCACTCGCAAAGTCGTTACTGTCGGCCACACTGGTTGCGGTTACCGAATGCTTCCCGGCGGTTGCCGGAGCCATGTACGTAACGGTTGTACCGCTGCCGCTAATCGTTCCCACGCTGCTATCGCCGTTGAGAATGCTGTCCACCGACCAGTCCACGGCAGTGTCCGACGTATTCTGAACTGTCGCAGTGAACTGCTGAGTGCCATTCGGCGGCAACGTCACCGAGGTCGGTGTGACGCTGACGGTGATCGTGGGCGGACCAGAAGAGACTGTGATCGTTATGTCGTCGGTGACGGTCGTGTTGCTGCTGGCATCGTGCGCCTGAAGTGCTAAGACGTGCTTTCCCGTGGCGAGCGACGTGACCGTGTAATCGAAGGTGCTCCCGTTGTGTTCTGAAATGATGGGAACCCCATCAATCCAGAGCTTCGTGTAGGTATCAGTGCTGCTGTACGTGAAGTGCACATCGAAGGGGACGGTTACGGTAGCTCCGTTCATTGGCGAGGTCACCGTGATCACCCCAACAGCCAAAGCGGGTACGGAGACACCAAGGATTGACGCCAGAGCGAGCAGCCCCAAGATCAGTTGCCGCTTGCGGACGCTTCGAAAGCTACACATAGGAACCTCGCATGAGTCGCTGGCAATTCAGAAGCCAATTTGAGCAAAACTGTTGCTCAAAGTTGGTGGCCCGTGCTAAAGGTGAGAGTCGGCGCGGAACTCTGCCGTTTCCCTAGCTAAGCCCCTTAATCCCCGAATGGCCCATAAGTTGTTGTAGACAGGCGGTAATTCTGAAGCAGTCCCTATGTGGACAAGCGGCTGCTCGTCGGCGAACGTGAGTGCCTTCGAACACCGCCGAAACTTCTGGGTACCAATGGCAGGAGGGCGCTGGCGGATCGACTGGCCTCGGACGAATCGCGGTCGGTGAACAGCCGCAAATGGCGAGTTCGGTCGCCGTGCCGCTCGGAAAAACTTGCGGCTTTGGAAGTTCCATTACCTTCGTAATTCGGCTGAATGGTACGCAAACGGAGCAGGCCCAGAAGCGCATTCTAGCTACCGTGCTGTCTGTTTCTTAGCCGGAGAAGTGCTAGACTTGCTTGGTCGAGCGATGATCCGCAATGCTCGAATCGGTCATTTCGTGAGCGCTGGAGCCGCAAATGTTCACGAACCCAGACTCTCCGGAGTGTCGTTCTACGTCCGCTGGAGCCTTCCTTCTGCACAGCATGGCTGCCCTGCTCGGATGCGGATTATGTGCTGATTTCGCAGGAGTGCTACTCGTACGGGCTACCGGCTTTGACCCGGCTTCCAGCAACTCCAACCTGTTCATGTGGTACAGCCCATTTATCTGGTGGGCCGGACTGTTGCTCGGGCTCGTCGTTAATTGGCGTTCACGCGGTACCGTGGCGTGCTTAACATGGCTGTCAGGCGCTCTGTTGCTGGCGTTACTCATGGCAGATTTCTTTTGGATAACCCGTAGCTGGGATCGCACGATGGCAGATATTTTCCCTTTATTGCAGGCAGAACGAAGCCCCGATGATGCGCTTGGCGTCAACCAGCTATTCTTTGTCTGGCCCGCTATGAACTCGTTCGCATACTCACTCGGAGCAAGCATTCCGCTCTTACTTGGCAGTACAAGGGCGAGTGAGCACACCTCGCGGCAATGAGCCTGCCTGCTGTAATCGGGTGCCCGGTCAGCCGTGCTCGATGGCGAGATCGTGTCACTCGACCGCCACGGCAAAACGCAGTTTCGATAATGGCGATTTGGAATTGGCTTTTTTGCGCTATATTCAGGACGCTGCCGTGACGGTGAGCACCGCCCCGATAACAATCAATGATTTCGGTGGATTTCCCCGCAAACCCGCTTCAGTGCAAGAGTTCCTGCTGAGCGGCCAAAACACCTAGTCCGAGCAACGCGACCGCTACCGTGATGAGCGCCACGGCGCGACTCAGGGCTTTGTGACGTGTCTGCTGGTAGATAAGCGGAAGGGTTACCAGAGAGCTTGATACCGTCGCGAGTACGACCGCTGCCCCCGCCTGATGTGGTGCGATAGTCCCGTCCAGTGCCATTAGGGCCGCACTTGCCGTCGTACTTGCGCTGCTTACAAAGCCACCGATAAAACTAACGACCAGAAAGCCCTTGTGGCCAAGGTAACGTTCAGCCAGCGAACTGACCACCTGAATGCCGAGGAAGATCGCACCCATTGTCAGAACTCGGCGCAAGGATATCGGGGAAGAAAGTTCCATTTGATGTTCCGCTGCTTTGCCCTTCTTTCTTCCGGCCCAAGTGATCAGGGC
>Ga0181533_1001802_pt1 | contig 26551 bp, 21 predicted proteins | sample PEATcosm2014_Bin_45_FD_119772 | JGI IMG/M metagenome (GOLD analysis project Ga0181533, IMG submission 119772) | Peatland microbial communities from MTU Mesocosm Facility, Houghton, MI, USA - PEATcosm2014_Bin11_60_metaG | ecosystem: Environmental > Terrestrial > Soil > Wetlands > Peat | place...
AGGTCCTACGGCCTTCGTCCCGCGCAGGCGGAGTCCATCATAAACCAGTGTCGTGTACATTTTCATGCTTCGGGGTGTCGCGAAGCGACATGAGCGACTGTTTTGTAGGTCCGCGGCTTTTCGTTGTGATGGGCGGAAGAGCCGCGGACCTGGCGAAGCCGGTCCGCGCTACTTGCTTGCTGCCGCGGATCAGGGGAGCATCAAGGCCCAGTGTTGGCGATAGGATAAAGTCGATCTACAAGCGTTTGGAATCCTCCCGCAGGAGAATCCGCCTCGCCTTGTTGCCGAAGAATACCAAGGACTGAACCAGTACTCCCGTGCCATTGACTCGAAGGAAGACTTGGGCCATGTTGAGCCCATGGACGAGAAAGACTCCCCACCCCTATTCGTTTGGTTGGCCTTGCGCGCAGCGCTTTGTGGCGCAGGTCTGGTTACGATTTACACCGCGCTAGCCAGAGTCATGCTGTGGCTCGGATTCGCTCCCAAATGATGAGTCTCAATGACCCGCAATCGTGCGGAATCCCCCCCGTAGATCCATGTCTGCCTGGCACCAGTGTCTCTTCGCGTGCAGTCCTGCCAGCAACCCTTCGAGTAAGGCCGCACTTCCCGGATGGAGAATCTCATTTAAAGGCAGTGGGTGACTTCGTCGATATTCAGGACTCTGGCCTTGGTTGGGGGTTAAAGAATTCGAATCCTGCCTGACCCGCTTCGACCGAGTCAGCCTGACCTACCCAGACTACACGCGACTTGATGAAGCTGGGGGGGTCGGTGGCAAGAAGGAGGCCCACGGGCTGGCCCGGAGCAAGGGTGGCGTCGGATTGCAGTCGCAAGCCAGAACTGGAGAGGTCAACGGTAGTAGCAAGGTGTGCAGCCTCGTCACTCTCGAATACAAGAATTACAGCCATTTGGACACGCTTACGCTCCGACGGGCGCCTATCTGATGGTGGGTTCTCAGGCATGCCTTCAGGATACATGCAGACGCGCGGATAATCAACGGACCTTCTTAGGGTTCGATGACGTGAAGGGAACTTTTCTAGAGACCCTCCGATCCCGGAGCAAGTAGCGTGGACCGGCGGTTTAGGTCCGCGGCCTTTCATCCGGAATCGAGCCTTTCATTCTCGAATCCGCGTGCGCCCATCAATGGCCAGGAGTGCGCGATCGTTACCGAGCCCAATCGGTCGTGCCGAAACGGCTGGCCCCGGCGTCACACCGCGATAATCTACGCCCCCGCCCCGCGGGGCATAAGGCCGAAAAGCCGCGGACCTTGGAGAGCAGGTCCGCGCTACGATCTCTCCGGGGCTGGGGAATTAGGTGGCGGCGCTTTGGCCTGCCGCCCCTCCGGGGCTACTTCGCAAATCAGGACACGATTATGGCGTTCTAGCGTTTGACCATTGAGCGTACGTGTTGTTATAGTTAAAGGCTGCATCTTGCAGCCAGGACGTCGTCTAGCCGATGGCAAACATCCACGTAACCTTCCCTGATGGGACAATCCGCGATTTTCCCCCAGGCACGACCGCACTGGAAGTCGCCCAGTCGCTTGGTCCGCGCTTGGCGGCGGAAGCGCTGGCGGCCAAGTTCGGCGACCAGCTCGTTGATTTATCCTCCAGGCTGGAGGCGGATGGACCCATTAAGTTCATCATGCCGTCGTCGGCCGAAGGCCTCGAGATTTTCCGCCACTCCTCGGCGCATTTGCTTGCCGCCGCCGTCACCGAACTTTTCCCGGACGCGCATCCCGGCATCGGGCCTGCCACCGAGAACGGCTTCTATTACGACTTCTATCGAGAGAAGCCCTTCACTGAGGACGATCTGAAAAAGATCGAGGCGAAGATGGCGGAGCTCGTCCAGGCCAACGTGCCCAACGAGCGCGTGTATTTCCCCAAGGAAGAAGGGTTGAAGGTTTTCGAGCAGATGGGCGAGTTCCTGAAGTGCCAGTTGATCGAGGAAAAGGCCGACCCGGAGTTCTCCGCCTACCGAACCGGCAAGTTCCTGGACTTTTGCCGGGGGCCGCACATTCCTTCCACGGGACGGATCAAGGCGTTCAAGCTCTTGAGCGTGGCGGGAGCTCACTGGAAAGGCGACGAGCACTCGCATCCGATGCAGCGCATCTATGGGACCTCCTTCTTCAACCAGAAGGACCTGGATGCTTTTCTTAAGCAGATCGAAGAGGCCAAGAAGCGCGACCATCGGCGTCTGGGCAAAGACCTGGATCTTTTCAGCATTCAAGACGACGCCGGACCGGGGCTGATTTTCTGGCATCCCAAGGGCGGCGTGATTCGCCGGGAAATTGAAGACTGGCTGCGCGACGAGCTAACCGCTCGGGGATACGATCTGGTCTTTACTCCGCACGCCATGCGGCTGCATTTGTGGGAAACGAGTGGTCACACCAACTTTTATCGCGAGAACATGTTTGGGGCGATGGAGGTGGAGAACGACCAGTATCAGCTCAAGCCCATGAACTGCCCCGGCCACATTCTGATTTACAAGTCGCGCACCCGCAGTTATCGCGAGCTGCCCATGCGTCTGGCGGAACTCGGCACGGTTTATCGTTTCGAGCGCTCGGGCGTGATGCATGGGCTCATGCGCGTGCGCGGCTTCACCCAGGATGATGCGCACATCTTTTGCATGCCCGAGCAACTGGAGGCCGAGGTCGAGGATTGTGTGGAATTCGCCCACCTGGTGCTCAAGACTTTCGGCTTCGATCAATATCAAGTGGAGCTTTCCGCTCGCGACCCGGCGAATCCCGAACACTACGCTGGCACGGTGGACGAATGGAACCTGGCGGAAAGCGCGCTGATGAACACTCTGAAGCGCATGGAAATTCCGTTTAAGTACATGCCGGGCGAAGCGGTTTTCTATGGCCCCAAGATTGACGTCAAGCTGGTGGACGCCATCGGCCGGCCCTGGCAGCTCACCACCGTGCAGTTTGATTTCAACCTGCCGCGGCGCTTCGGGTTGGAGTACGTCGGTTCGGATGGGCATTTGCACACGCCGGTGATGGTGCATCGGGCGTTGTTGGGGTCCATCGAACGATTCTTCGGAGTCCTCATTGAGCACTACACGGGCGCCTTTCCCGTATGGTTGGCGCCGGTGCAGGCCGTCGTGTTGCCGGTCAGTGATAAGCACGCGTCATATGCCCGGGAGGTTCTGGAAGAACTTCGCCGCGCCAAGGTTCGCGCCCAATTGGACGATCGCAATGAGAAGCTGAATGCGCGGATTCGCGACTCGCAGCTCCAGAAGGTTCCCTTCATGCTGGTGGTGGGTGATCGCGAGGCACACAACCGCAGTGTGGCAGTTCGCCGGAGAGACACCGGCGACGCCGGCACCCGCCCCCTGGCCGAGTTCGTGGATTGGGCCCGAGAGCTTATCGACACCCGAGCTACGAAATGGTAAGCTAGGCAGCAGCTTTGGACCGGGTGGTCTCCAGGCTTGGACGCAACGTGCAGTCTTTTAGGGCCCCCGTGGGGGCTGGGAGGGAAGAATTATCGCCGACCGATTCGTTCGAGTGAATGAGAGGATTCGCGCCAAGGAAATCCGGGTGATTGATGAGGAAGGGGCGCAGCTCGGGATCATGCCTCCCTTCGAAGCCCTGAAAACCGCAAAAAGTCAGGGCTTGGACTTGGTGGAGGTCGCCCCCACCGCCAATCCTCCTGTGTGCCGCATCATCAATTATGGGAAGTACCTCTATCAGCTCAGCAAGCGGCAACACGAGGCGCGCAAAAATCAGAAGTCCATTGGGCTGAAAGAAGTCAAGATGCGGCCCCGCACCTCGACCCACGATTTTGAAACCAAGCGGAACAAGGTTGTGGATTTTCTCCAGGAGGGGGCCAAGGTTAAGGTCACCATTATGTTCCGCGGGCGCGAAATGGCGCATCGTAACTTGGGCTTTGATATGATCGATCGTTTGATTCAAGACGTGGGAGAAGCTGGGCAGGTGGAAGCGCGGCCGCGCCTCGAGGGCCCGAACCTGACCGCCATTCTAGCGCCTAAGAAAGCGGCGGGTAAGACCGGGGGAGCTTCCCCGCGCCCTCCGGCCAGCCAGCCGGGGCCGCCCTCGTCACCCCCCATCAAACCCAGTGCGCAGCTGTCGGCTTCGCCCAAGCCCGCGGGGTCGCAAGGAACTTCAGGAGGATAGATTTGGCTAAGGTCACGAAAGGCAAACTCAAGCTCAAGACCCATAAGGGAGCTGCCAAGAGGTTCAAGATAACCGGCAGCGGCAAGATCATGCGTCACCATTCTTTTGCTCGTCACATCCTGACGTCCAAAGCCAGCAAGCGCAAGCGGCGTCTGGCCAAGGCGGTGGAATTATCGCCCGCGAACGAGGCGCAGGTTCGCCGCATGCTGCCGTACGGAAACTAAAGACCGGGATTAGGGATTCAGGGTTAGGGATTAGGGCGTGGATTCCCGAATCCCTAATTCCTAACCCCTAATCCCGGTTCTCAGGGTGCGGGAAGGCTTCACCGAGGCCCATAGGGTGCCTTCACTGCCCCGCAAACTAAAGAGCAGGAGTCAGAAGTCAGAAGTCAGAAGGAAACAGCAACCTATCTGGCTCTGGCATTCTGACTCCTGGCTCCTGACTTGTGAATTCTTTCAAAAAGGAGAAACCCATGCCTCGAGTTAAGCGCGGCACTGTGCGCCGCGACAATCGGAAAAAGCTCGCCAAGCTCACCAAAGGCTATTTCCTCACCAAAAGCAAGCTCTACCGCTCGATGAAGGAAGCTGCCGATAAGGCTGGCCGTTATGCCTTCCGCGACCGCCGTCGCAAAAAGCGCGATTTCCGCCGGCTCTGGATCCTGCGCATCAGCGCCGCGGCGCGCTCGCACGAGCTCACTTACAGCCAGTTCATTCACGGACTGAAAACCCTGGGAATAGAGCTGGATCGGAAGATGCTCGCGGAAATGGCCGTGAAAGATCAGTTGGCTTTCACGGAGCTGGCGGGTAAGGTGAAGCAGGCGGTTGACAGTCAAAAGCCGACAGCTAACAGTTGATAGTTGACAGTCGATAGTTAACAGTTGACAGTGGACCGTTGACAGGAAGTGTAGGTAGCGGACCTGTTCTGTAGGTCCGCGGCTTTTCCTTGCCCATTAGGAACGAACCGCGGACCTACAAAACAGGTCCGCGCTACACCGCTAGGGGCGCATCGCGATGCGCAGAGGTACTGTAGGGGCGGTTCGAGAACCGCCCCTACTCAACCGATTATGACCATCGACGAAAAAGTTCGAAAGACGCTCGCCGAACTCGGTCCAACCGACGCGAAGAAACTCTTCGGTGAAGTGCGCGCCGCGATGCAACAAGAGAGAGAAGCCCTGATTTCGCGCGGGGCCGCGTCCGAGTCCGAGCGCTACAAGTTGTGCAAAGATCTTCGCGACCGATGGCTCGCGCGCAAAAACGGTCTTCTATCATTCGTGGATGAAAACTGGCTGAAAGCTTCTCCGAAGGAACTAAAACCCATCGTCGGATGGCAATTTAACGAGCTCCGACAAGATTGTTCCGTCGTCGAAGTCCCTGTATTGCTGAAAGACGTGCCGATTAAGGCGCAGATCCCTGGCGGTGGGGAAATATCCGTTAACGATGCGACTCGTGCGGCCGTCAGTCAGGCAACTCGTGAGGTCCCGGGCGACCTCACCCTCCCCGGCAACCGCCGCCCCCTCGGCTCGCTCCATCCTGTCACGCAAGTGCAGCGCGAAATTGAAGAGATCTTTCTCAATCTCGGGTTCCGCATCGAGAGCGGACCGGAAATTGAATCCGTCTATTACAACTTCGATGCGCTCAACATTCCGGAGAGTCATCCTTCGCGCGACGACTGGGATACGCTTTACATCGACGCGAAAACCGTGTTGCGTACCCACACGTCGCCCGTGCAAATCCGCGCCATGGAAAAGTATGGCGCGCCCCTTTACATCATTATTCCCGGGAAGTGCTATCGCCACGACAACCCCGATGCCAGCCACTCGCCGATGTTTCACCAAATCGAGGGTCTGGCAATCGATAAGGATATTACTTTTGCCGACCTGAAGGGCACGCTCGACTTCTTTGCCAAGAAACTCTTCGGCGAAAAGATTCGCACGCGCTTCCAGCCCAGCTTCTTCCCCTTTACCGAACCGAGCGGCGAGGTCGCCATCAGTTGCATCTTTTGCGGCGGAGAAGGTTGCCGGGTGTGCAAAGAAAGCGGTTGGATTGAAGTCATGGGTTGCGGCATGGTTCATCCCCTGGTGCTGCGCTACGGAGGCATTGATCCCGAAAAGTACACGGGTTGGGCATTTGGATTGGGGATCGACCGCTACGCCATGATGAAGTATGACATCAACGATATCCAACTGTTTTTTCAGAGTGACGTTCGGTTTCTACGACAATTCTGAATTCTGAATTAGGGGAGAAATTCTGAATTCTGAATTATGAATTATGAAACGAACGCAATCGGGAGGTGCAGCCAGAACCAGCTCTCTCCGTGCCCTCTGTGCCCCAAAAACTTTCACACAGAGAGCACAGAGCCGCTCAGTGGCCTCTGTGTGAAAGTCCTTTCTGCCACAGAGGACACAGAGAAAATCCCTGCTGCAACACTAGGTTTGGGGACTTCGTGGTTTGTAATTCATAATTCAGAATTCAGAATTCATAATTCTTATGAAGATATCAGTCAACTGGCTCAAAGAATTCGTCGACATTGCGAGTGGCCCCCGCGAGCTCAAGTCGGACCTCACCATGATCGGCTTGAACACCGAGGCGCTGGCGCAGGTGGGCGATGATTGGGTGCTCGACGTGGAGGTCACCACCAACCGTCCTGATTGCCTCAGCCATTATGGGGTCGCGCGGGAACTTGCCACGCTCTATCGCACGGCACTGAAGAAAGTGGAAGTTTCGGTGAACGAGTCCGGCGGACCCGCCCAGGGAGTGGTATCGATCGAGATTTCTGATCCCGATCTCTGCGCGCGATACTGCGGCCGCGTGGTGCAGAACGTACACGTGGGACCATCGCCAGACTGGCTGGTGAAGCGCTTGGAAGCCGTTGGCCAGCGGCCCATCAACAACGTCGCCGACGCCACGAATTATGTGCTGATGGAGTTGGGGCACCCTCTGCATGCTTTCGATTTGTCCCGCTTAAAACAGCAGAAGATTATCGTGCGGCGCGCTAAGCCCGGCGAGCCGCTGCGAACTCTCGATGGGGCAGACCGCATGCTGACCCGCGATAATCTGGTCATCGCGGATGGCGCGCACCCCGTGGCTGTGGCGGGGGTTATGGGCGGTGAGGAATCTGAGATTTCCCCGAGCACGCGCGCCGTGCTGCTCGAAAGTGCGTGGTTTGAGCCGGTGTCGGTCCGCCGCACCTCGAAATCCCAGGGGTTGCACACGGAAGCATCGCACCGCTTCGAGCGCGGCGCCGACATCCAGATGGCGCCCCTGGCTCTCGACCGCACCGCCGCCTTGATTCAGGAAATTGCTGGGGGAGAAATCCTCAAGGGAATGATCGACGTTTATCCGCTGCCTTGGCGCCCCCGGGAGTTGGGGCTGGGGCGGAGTGAGATTACACGTATCTTGGGAACAGAAATTCCTGGAGAAGAAGTTGAGCGCATCCTGCGCAGCTTGGGATTCCAGGTGGAACGAGGGGACGGCGAAAGCTGGCAAGTTTCCGTGCCATCGTTCCGGATGGATGTTTCCCGGGAAGTGGATCTGATCGAAGAAGTCGCGCGCCACGTCGGCTATGACCGCTTGCCAGCCCGAGTGCGGCCGGCGCCGCCACGCGTCGAAAGGGACACGACTCGCGACAAGGTCATGACCACCTCATCCTTGCTGGTGGGATTGGGATTCCATGAAATCATCGCACCCTCGATGGTCGATCCGGCAGAGAGCGAGCGCTTTTCCGCTTCTCCCCCTGTGGTGCTCGCCAACCCTTTGAGCATGGATGCTTCCGCCATGCGTTCCTCGGCAGCTCCCAGCATGTTAAGGGCGATTCGCTGGAACCTTGACCGCGACACGAATGATGTGAGGCTCTTCGAGCTGGGCAAAACATACAACATGAGCGCGGACGGCGTGCCGGAAGAGCATCGAGTTCTTACCCTCGGCGCCACGGGACATCGCCGCCCTGCTTCCGTCTACGATAGTGAAGCAGCCTTCGACTTCTTCGATTTGAAGGGTGATCTCGAAACGATCCTTGGGGAGTTCGATGCGCCGGCATTGGATTTTGAAACGTCCGAGCGCCCCTATCTCCAGCCAGGGCGTAGCGGACGCACGAGTTCTCAGGGGGTCGAGTTGGCGGTCTTCGGCTTAATTCAGCAAGATCTGGCGCGTGAGTACAAATTGCGCCAGGAAGTGTGGGTGGCCGAGATCGATTTTGAGCGCCTCCTGGAATTTCCCCTTCGCTCCCGAAAGTTTCAGGCCATCTCCAAGTTTCCGGCCGTGGAACGAGACTTCTCGCTGGTGATGCCGGATGAGTTACCTTATGCCCGCCTTTCTTCCGCAGTCACCGGCATGGCGCTGGAGGAGATTCGCGGCTTCCGCCCGGTGGACCGTTTCCGCGGCGGCACAATTCCCCCCCGGCATTACAGCCTTTTGTTGCGGGTCACTTTTCAGAGCCAAACCCACACCTTGACCAGCGAGGAGGTTGGCGGCTTGAGCCAAAGGTTACTCACAGTGCTGGAAGGGTTAGGAGTGCGCCTGCGGGGCTAGGAATTGCCGATTGCCGAATCAACAATGAGGAGCGCGTGACGAATCCCAACGAGCAGTTCGAACGACTGGAAGAAAAACTCTTGCGGGCGATTGAGCTCTTCAAGCGAACGCAGACGGAGAAGCGCGCGCTCGAACAAGAGGTCGAAAGGCTCAAAGGGGAAACCAAGGAACGCGCCCAAGCCATCAGCACGATGGAGCGAGAGTTGATTGCCTTGCGCCGCGAACGCGAGGAGGTTCGCTCTCGCGTCGAAAAACTCCTGGAACGGATTGACGCGTTGACAAGTCCGGACTCCGAGGGATAATGAGCGCAGAGTCAGGAGACAGGAGTCAGGAGTCAGGAATCAGGAGGATCTGATCATTGAGCCATTGAGTCATTGGGCCATTTGAACGATCTGATGACCAGATCGCGTAAGGTAGCTATACTCTGCCTCCTGACTTCTGTCTCCTGACTCCTGGCTCCTAGCAAAGGAGGTTTCTGACCATCATGGCAAAGGAACCCCAGAGTATCCGGGTCTTAATCTACGACCAAGAGTATTTCATGCGGGGAGACCTTAACCAGGAATACATTCAGAAGCTCGCCCAATACCTGGACACGAAGATGCGCTCCATTGCCGAGCGCACTCGAACCGTTGATACCCTGCGCGTGGCCATGCTCGCGGCGCTCAATGTGGCGGATGAATACCATCAGTTGAAGGCCCGGTATGAAGAAGTCACCCAACACATGGACCAGAAGGTTGGGGAGTGCACGAACGCGCTGGACGAAATCTTGAAGGACGCGGTTAAAGGTTAAAGTGTAAAGGTTAAAGGATAAGCGCCGTAATACTTTAAACTTTACCTTTTACACTTTAACCTTTCCTCATGCGAATTCTCTTTATCGGTGACATCTTCGGCCACCCCGGCCGGCGTATCGTAAAAGAAACCCTGCCGCTTCTCCGGGAAGAGCTGCAACCCGACCTCGTCCTGGCCAACGCGGAGAATGCTGCGGGAGGATTTGGAATTACTCCTCCTCTGGTGGAAGAGTTGCTCGACCTGGACATTGCTGTTTTAACTTCCGGCAATCACATTTGGGATAAGAAAGAGATATATTCTTATCTCCGCGATCAAGTTAACGGCCGTTTGTTGCGGCCTGCCAACTATCCCGCGGACGCTCCCGGCCATGGGCTTTTCGTGGGGAAGACCCCGGCGGGGATCGGCTATGCCGTCATCAACCTGCAAGGCCGCGTCTTCATGCCGGCGCTCGACTGCCCGTTTCGAAAGGCCGACGCGCTTCTCGGGAGCATTCCGGAGGACGTGAAGATTCGCATCGTGGACATGCACGCCGAGGCGACCTCCGAAAAGCAAGCTCTGGGTTGGTACCTCGATGGGCGTGTGACGGCTGTTCTGGGGACGCATACTCATGTCCCCACCGCTGACGAAACGGTGCTGCCCCAAGGCACTGCGTACCTTACAGACCTTGGCATGACCGGTCCTTACGAATCTGTAATCGGAATGGAGCGGAAAGCAGTTATTCAAAAATTCCTGGATCAATTACCGGCACGTTTTGAAGTTGCCAAGGGCGATGTTCGCCTCTCCGGCGTGCTCCTGGAAGCAGACCCGCAGTCCGGTCGTGCCCTTTCCATTCAAAGAATTCTGCGGAAGTAATCTTTTCGAATGGCGCGGCAACTCTTTTTTCCAATCTGCCCCGCCTCGATAACTTCTTCTAACCGGAGCACTCGCCGGGTTAACATGGCTATTCATGCTTCCGGCAAGCACCATCAAACGACACGCCCTTGAGTTGGGCTTCGACCTTGTGGGGATCGCGCCGCCCTCGGCCCTTAAGGACTTGGAGTTTTTGCCGACGTGGGTCAAGAACGGATTCGGCGGTGAGATGCGCTACCTTGCCGATCCCCGGCGCGAGGATCCGCGGCGAGTCCTGCCTTCAGTAAAATCCGTCATCTGCGTGGGATTGATTTACAACACTCCCCACCCATATTCCATGGACATCACTGAGCTAACTGAGGGTGAGAAAGCTTGGCATTCTCGTGTTGCCCCGACAGGGGATGGGCGCTCGCGAGCATGGATTTCGCGTTACGCCTGGGGGAAGGACTACCACGATGTCATACGCGGCAAGCTGGAACAATTGCGGATGGCCGTCGAAAAACTGACGCTGAATGTGGAGACACGAGTCTATGTGGATACAGGACCCATCATAGAGCGCGCCTTCGCACGACTCGCGGGGATCGGGTGGATGGGCAAGAACACGTGCCTCATCAATGAACAGATGGGATCCTGGTTTTTTCTGGGGGTGGTTCTTACCAATCTGGAATTGGAATTGGATCTTCCCGCGCCGGACCGCTGCGGCTCCTGCACGCGCTGCCTGGAAGCTTGCCCCACGGGAGCGCTGGTTGAGCCCTATGTGATGGACGCGTCACGTTGCATTTCCTATTTCAACATCGAACTCAAAGGGGCCATCCCCGAGGAATTCCGGACGGCGATGGGCAGGAATGTTTTCGGTTGCGACGTCTGCCAGGATGTTTGTCCTTGGAACAACCGTCCGTTGTCCGTGGTCAATGGTCTGTTGCCTGACGATGCCGCGCGCGATGAGCACTCAGGCCCCGGTTCCCAACAGGGGCGTGCAGCGACAACGGCCCTTCCCGATTTTCAGCCGATACAGGTTGAAATCAAGCCGCCCCTTTCACAGGCGGCCCCTGATCCCAAACCAAATTCTCGTCCCCTGCCCACAGAGTCGCTTTCGCTTTTCAATCCCCCCTTGGAGGTTCTGGCGTCCTTAACGGAAGAAGACTTTCGCAGGTTCTTCGCGCATTCTCCCATCAAGCGGGTCAAATATCGAGGGTGGCTGAGGAATCTGTGCGTGGCAATAGGGAATTCACGCGACCGCCGCTTCATTGCCTGGCTGGAAGGTGCGGCACGATATCCGGATGCAATGGTGCGCGAGCATGCGTTGTGGGCGCTAAGCCAATTGCCAACCGCCAATAGATAGGCTGTCGGGCGCTCGCGAGCCTTTCCGTTAAGCAAGTGGCCCGGCGCCAGAGATAGTTGTTCTGGCCGAGCCACTGCTCAAAGGTTTGGAGCGACGGGTTCAAGTTCCGGGCGACGGCAAGGTTGCTCTCGCCACAGAATTGCTCTTCGAAGTCACGTTGCGCGTGTTTACTTTAGCGAGTGAAATCGCTTTTCGATCTCAGCCCAGTTCACCACATTCCACCACGCCGCGAGGTACTCATTCCGCCGATTCTGATACTTCAGGTAGTAAGCGTGCTCCCAGACATCGATGCCCATGACCGGGAATTTACCTTCCATAACCGGGCTGTCCTGGTTGGCGGTCGAGTAGATGTCGAGCTTGCCGCCGTGGGCGACGAGCCATGCCCAACCGGAGCCGAAGCGGCCCATGCCGGCCGCCGACAATTTCTCTTTAAAGTTGTGGAAGTCACCGAAGGCGCTTTGGATGCCGGCGGCAAGCGCTCCGCTGGGTTGACCGCCGGCGTTGGGACCCATGATTTGCCAGAACATGGCGTGGTTAATGTGCCCGCCGGCGTTATTGCGGACGGCGGTCCGAATCGATTCGGGGACCATCGCGCAGTTATTGGCGAGCAACTCCTCCAGACTCTTGCTCGCCAGGTCGGGCGCGGATTCGAGAGCTTTATTCAGGTTGGTCACATAGGCGTTGTGGTGTTTCCCGTGGTGGATTTCCATCGTTATTTTATCGATAGAAGGCTCCAGTGCATCGGGAGCGTACGGTAGCGCGGGTAGTGTGAACGGCATAACTCCTCCTCTTGTCCTGAAAGTATCGAAGGTACGCCACCTCATCTTCCCTGGGGAAGAGAAACCACCGCCCGTCGGCGGCGCCGCCTTCGGCGAAGTTTGGAATGTCTCTTAACAGCCCGGACAGTGATGTCCTGAAATACCAGAATAAACCATGCTTACGGGCCTGTCAAATTCCGGCAGGGCTACTGAAAATACTTTCCACCATCGACCACCAGGTTCTGACCGCTCATCGCGCACGAAGCGGAACTCAACAGGAAAAGCATGACGGGAGATACGTGCTTCGCCTCAATCAAGTGTTTGACGCATTGCTCGCGAAGCAGCACCTTTTTGTCTTCTTCGGTCACGTATTTGCGGAGTTGTTTTTCCGTCATGATCCATCCCGGGCTGATCATGTTCACCCGGATTCCCTCCTTCCCCAGTTCCCGCGCCAGTGATCGTGTGAAACCAAGGATCCCGCTCTTTGTGGCGTTATAAATCGTAAAGGGTTCAAGACCGAACATGTAATTGGAAGTGCTGATGTTGATGATACTCTTACCCTCTCCTTGTCGCATTAATTCCAGGCAGGCTCTGGACATGAGCAAGAAGGATCGCAGGTTCAAGGCCCACATACGGTCACACTCCTCGACCGTAAGTTCATCAAACTTTATCCTGTCATCATTCGCGGCATTATTGACAAGGTAATCGATACGCCCTGCTAGTTCGCGCACATAGGCCGCGAAGGCCTTGATCTGGTTCGGCGCCGTCAGGTCGGTCTGATAGTAGTGGGCGCGCCTTCCCATGGCTTTGGCGGCCATTTGGCCCTTCTCGGCATTTCGGGAACAGAAATAGACCTCGCAACCAACCTCACAAAGGGTGCGGCAGAAATCCAGTCCGATGCCTTCGCTCCCGCCCGTTATCACCGCCACCCTGTCGGCAAATTCACCTGCATCCATCATAATGATTCCTCCCTAGGGTTTCTTGTACGCGCCTGCCCACCGTCCACCACGTGTCGGCTTTGCGAAACCGCATGGTAGGGTACCACTAACCTGCATTTCTCACCACGCTTCGGCGCTCGAAGGCTGCCCTTCCAGACCCGTGGTGAGAAATCCGCGCCAGGTGCAGAATCCTTTGGGGAGGAAACCCAATTTCGTGCATAATCGCATGAGTCGTGGCCAACTCAATTTTCCAACTATTGTCTGACTTCTTCGCGCGCTATGGGTACTGGGTAGTCTTCTTCGGCGTGATGGTGGAAAACATTGGTTTCCCCATTCCCGGTGAGACAGTGCTTTTATTTGCCGGCTTTCTCGCCTATCAAGGCAAGATCCAGATCCTGCCGGCGATTCTTACTGCCATTGCCGGGGCCACAACCGGGGCCAGTGGCGGCTTTTTGCTTGGCCGGTACGGCGGCCCTTCCGTTGTCAATCGTTTTCTGCGGCATTTTCCCCGGTTTGCGAAGCGGTACGATGATGCCCAAAAGATGTTTCTCAAGCACGGTCACTGGGCAGTCTTTGGGGCGCGTTTCATCACCGGCTTGCGCATCTTTGCGGGAATTTTGGCCGGCGTTTTGCGCATGCCGTTTTCGATCTTTCTATTTTTCAGTTTCGCGGGTGCGGTTTGCTGGGCGCTGGTCATCGGTTACGCAGGGTTTCTGTTTGGGAGTAGCTGGGGCAGGCTGGTCAAATTCGTGAGTCGAATGGATCGCATTGCTTTAGCGACCATTGTAAGCTGCGCGGTGGTGCTGATTCTGATTCATCGGTTTCGGCGAAGGAAGTCCTGATGAGACACGACAGCCTATCAGTTTCCTAATCTCTTTAGATCGTCCTTCGCAGCTTTGAAGTTGGGCCTGAACTGGAGGGCGGTCTGAATTTCCGCGCGCGCTTCGGCCTTCCGGCCTTCCTTCTCGAACACCAGCCCTAACAAACGGTGCGCCTCGGCATTATCCGGCTCTTCGCCCTCCGGCTCCTGCGAAAGGTATTTCTTCGCGTAGCCTTCGGCTCTCGGGAACTCCTTGCCGGTTTCCCATAAGGCCCGGGCAGCTTCATAAAACGGGCGCAGGTCATCCGGTACGTTTTTTTCCGAGGTGGCAAGGGTTTGCTCCAGATCGCCCCACCGTTCCTGGAGGGCGAAGACCCGCGCCAGGATCCAGTGCGCCCCAATTTGCTCTGGATCGAGCTCCAAGGCGTATTGGGCGTGTTTCGCGGCCTCATCATATTGTGCGTGGGGAGGTTGACTGTAAAACTTTGCGATGGCCGTAAGCGCACCGTAATTCTTGGGGTTTGCCTGCACAGCTTTCAAGAAGTATGCTTCCACCTGGGCCGGATTCTTTTCCAGTTCCGCGAGCTTGGCGTGGGCCAGGTATCCTTCGCTGGCGTTGAGAAGTGTTATTTTTTCTGCCAAGGCGCGCGCTTCGTCCTTGCTTCCCCCCATCAGGCCGGGCGCCTGAAACTTAAACTGCATCATGGAGTCCAAGGCGCGCAGATTCCTGGGATCAAGTTCCAAGGCGATTTCCACTTCTTTTCGGAACTTCACTGCCAGCGGTCCTGCCGAAAAAATACTGGCACGGGCAGCCATTTCTCCAAAAACTTGGCCCAAAATCAGGTGGAAGTCTGCGTTCATGCCGCCGAGGTCGACGGCGTGCTGAGCAAGCGGGAGCGCTCCGGCCAAATCTTCAAACGACATTTTCACTTCCGCAAGAAGGTAGCAACCCCTGGGGTCTTGAGGATGGGCCTTGACATGCGGCTCAAGAATGGCGCGAGCTCTCTTCCAGTGGCCTGCTTGGATAAGCGCTTCCACGTCCGCGCCCTGGGGGTCGGGCGTAGAACCAGGGGCAAAACCCTGCCAAGCTGGTAGCAGCCACAGGATCATGGCTGCCAGAACGAAAACGGAGACTTTACGCGAGATTGTCGCCCGGCACCTTAGGTCAGATAGCATTGAAGAACCCCGTTTAGTGCGCAGCAAGCCAAGCCTCCCTTATGGCTACCTGTTCAGGCGTCGCCGAAGGCAAAGGAACGATGGAATACAGGCTGCGGATTGGTGGGTCAAACGTCACCGCAATTCTCTCACGGCGCCCGTGCCGTTCTACGTTGATCGGGACTTTGGCGCCCACCGGATAGGGTTTGAGGCGGGTCGCAAGATCCTCCGTCGCCAGCGATTGATCGTCGACATCGATCAGCAAGTCACCGCGGCTGAGTCCGGCCCGGTCGGCCGCACCGCCGGGATCAATCGAAACGATCCGTGTTCCTCGGCTCTCGTGTTGAACCACCACACCCAAGGAGGGGGCAGCGTCGGGGGGCGTCTCCGCGCGGAGCTGAAGGCCCCCCATCACCAAGGTCTCCTTATACGGGAGGTCATCAGTCCCACTGACGTAACGCTCGAAGAACGGCGCGAAGTCTGATCCAGTGACGGAATTCAGAGCCTCCACAGCGTCCTTTTCCTCAAAACCCCGGCCCGGTCCGTAGTAGCTCATTGCGGGGGCCTCGTAGAACTCGTGGTACATCAACCGCATCACGTCCCCCAGGGACTTGTGTCCTCGTGTGCGCGAGCGTATTTCCAAATCCAGCAACATTCCCAGAAGTGCGCCTTTGTTATAGTAAGAAATTGTTGTGTTGGCGAAATTGGTTTCCTGCATCTGGGGTGAACGGTCGAAGAACCAAGCACTGAAACTGGATGATTCCGCCGACATCAGTTTTTTCGCGGGTTCCCTTTCCAGCGTGTAAATCTCATTCGCCAGATGATTCAGGAACTGCTCGCGCGTCCAGAGTCCGGATTGGAGGAGGAAGAAGTAACCATAATAAGTGGTGATGCCCTCGGCGAACCAGAGAGAGCGCGAATAATTCTCGCGGGTGTAATCGAAAGGTCCCAATGCTGCGGGGCGGAGTCGCTTCACGTTCCAGAGGTGGAAGAATTCATGAGCCGCCGTCTCCAGCGCGTCCTGCGTGCTTTCCCGAACACTCCCCTGAATGATGATCTGTGTCGAATTCAAATGTTCCATGCCATCTCCCATGGAGATGTCCGGTACAAAATGGAAAAGGAAAAGGTAATACTGAAAATCCGGCGGGGGCATCGCCGCCATTTCAAGGTGCACCAGTTTCTTTAACCCGGCGAGAAGACGAGATCGATCGTTATCGTCGTCGTTGTACGTATGCACCGCAACCTCGATGGTTTTCCCCTGTTCTTGGAACTGGTCGACGGTGCAATCGCTGGAGATTTCAAGCGGTGTATCCACCAGGAGATCGTAATTGCGGGCGCGAAAGGTTCGCTCCGTTGTGGAAGTCGAAAACCCACTGATGACCTTCCATTCAGCAGGAGCCTCAATTCTTAGCGTGATGGGGTCTGGTTTATGCCCATCCACATACATGAAGACAGAGGGGCCATTCAAGTTGGCGTGTACGCTGTCAACCTGAGAGAACGACCCGGTGAGGTCATTCGCAAAAACTCGATAATGGACATGGACGGTTCCCCCGGCCTGGCCGGCATCCACGCGCCACGTCTGCTTGTCGAGTTTGATCCACGGCAAGGGGTGATCGTCCGCGCCCTCAGCGGAAAACTCCTGAACATTCTTGGCAAAATCATAAATCGCATAGCGACCCGGTCCCCAGGCCGGCATAACGAATTGGAGGTTGGCCGTTTCCACCTGCTGGGCAAGGATATCAATATCAACCAAATGAGTCGTTGGACGTTCCACTCGCACGGTGTATGCAAGCTCGAGCGGCCGCGGGGTGAGTCCTTGAGCAGCCCGCAAGCCACCCGGGCACCCCAGCATGAGGCAGAGGAGTAACAGGAACCCGTGGATGCACGAAGGATGTACCGTCGCAAATGACCAGCGAGGTTCTCTTTGGCCATTCGAGACATAGTGCGGCGACAATGATCTCATCTACTTGTCATCCTTTTGACTTGCTTGAATCCCTGAGCGGCGCGGCGTAATTTGGCCCGCGCCGAGACCCCAATGAGGTCTAACGCCTTCATCGATCAGGTTCCAACACGAGTTTGTGAACAGCGCCCTGTTCAACGGCCGCATCGCTGAACAACATCGGGAAGCTTCTTCCGTCGTACCAGGCGGAAAACTGGTCGCGGTAATAGGGGCTGAAAACCTGGCCGGATTCTCCCAACGTGATGTTTTGCATGGACTGGTCTAAGTCAGAGAAATCCACCACCATGCGCATGGATGGTCCCAGGCGAGGAGTCGTTTGCTTCACCGTCGTGCCGGTTCCCGCCTGCGGGAAAGGCCCTACGTCCAGCCATCGCCCCAAGAACGGCAATCCGCCACTCAAAGGATGGTGAAAGGTTAGGGGGATGGTATCACCCCATCTCCAGGCCGCGTGACTGTGGCTGTGAACCAGGGAGGGTATCTGGCTGATCCCTTCATCCAGGCTATTCATCAGGGTTATATTGAAGTTGGTATCGCCCGGGGGGAGCCAACGCGTGAGGTTTTGGTCCAAGACATTCTGAAGGAATATCGTGCTCATTGGCCATCGATATTCGGAGAGGTCGTCGCCCAACCTTGATTTCAGAATGCGGGCAAGCAGGGCGTGCCGGGTAACCTCCAAAACCAGCGTTGCAGCGGAATCCGCGCGCGCCTCGCCGTCCCAGCCTTTCAAGACACCCAGCGCAAACTCGGCGTCAGGGCTTGAAGGCGGCTGTTTCCCGGCTGCCGCGAGGAGTTGTTTGGCCAACCACTCATCCTCGAGGCTCAGGATATCGGTCTGAATCCGCAGCATGTCCGATGATGTGAAGGGCCCCCCCTCGCGGAGGAGTTGATATATTCTCGCGGTGCGGAACGAAGGGTCCCACCTTGCGGTAATGAAATACGGATAATTGTCGGGAACAATGCGCCCATTGGCAGTTGCGATCATGCCCTTCGGGGGATTAAAAGAGTGCGGAAGGTCATCAAACGGGATAAAGCCAGTCCAATCGTAGTCGTCGGTGCTGCCTGGCACGGGGACGGCGCCGTTGCCCTGTTTGCGGATGGGAACAAGTCCCGCGGCGTAGTAGCCGATGTTGCCTTCGGCATCGGCATAAACGAAATTCTGCATCGGCACTTTGAAGTCGTGGAGGGCGGCGGTGAACTCCTGCCAGTTGCTCGCTTGATCTATGCGCAGAAAAGGAAGGCGGACCGCGTGGGGGCTGAGCAACGTCCATTGCAAGGCAAGGTCGCGGTCGCCATCGTGCGAAATGACCGGTCCATGCCGCGTCACCATGACGGTGAAATGGTAATCGCGCTGGTTGCGGACTTTGATGATCTCATCGCGCACGTCCGCATCCACCCACTGGCCGTTATGCAAATATTTCCTGGGGTCGCGGAAATTGAAGCTCTCGATATAGAGATCTTGAACGTCGGGCGCAGTGTTGGTCATGCCCCAGGCGATATGTTCATTGTGGCCAATGATGACGAGAGGCAGCCCGGGAAGGCTGACGCCGGTCACATCGAGCCCGGGCGCTTTGAGATGAATCATACACCAGACGCTGGGGATGCTGTGGGCAATATGGGGATCGTTCGCCAGTAGGGGCTTGCCGGATTTCGTGTGCGATCCATTCACAACCCAGTTATTGCTCCCAACCCCAGCCATTGGTGATTGCCGATTGTCAATTGTCGATTGAGTTAATGGGCAATCGCCTATCGACATTCGGCAAGCGCCAGAGCCGAAAACATTGAAGTGCAGATCTGCGCTACTGCCTCGGGCGCCGGCAGCCGCGGAGGGCGGAACCTCCGCAACCGGCACGTCAAGTGCAGAGTGGTCAGGGAACACGTCGGAGAAGAGATCTTTCCCCAACTTGGCGGCGATATGCTCGCGCATCAAATCGCTCCCCCAGGTTTGGCTGAGCGCCGTCGCAAGGTTCAAAGCAACGGCCACCGAATCGATTTCGCGCCATGGTTGGGGCTGGTATCGCAGCAGGAGAAACTCTAAAGGCAGTTGGTCGCGATGGCTTTCAATGAAAGCATTGACGCCGCGAACATAAGAACTAAGAAGACGGTGCTCGTCCGGGGAGAGGTCGGCGAGTGCTCTTCCCGCCACCTGTGGGAAGCCCATCGTGCGGCTTTGAATGTCCAAGCTCAGAGTGCGATCACCAAAGATTTCTGAAAGCTCCCCCTCGGCATTCCGTCGGCTCAAATCCATTTGCCAGAGGCGGTCTTGCGCCGTGACGTAACCTTGAGCGAAAAGAGCGTCGGCAACAGATTGGGCGCGGATATGGGGAACACCGCGCGCGTCTCGCAGAACTTCCACTCGCGCCGAGAGCCCTGACGCGGAAATCGCGCCATCAAGGACGGGAAGGCTTGCACGTGTGCGCCAGCGGAGCCATACCCCGCCGCCCACAATGGTGAGCACCAATACGATAAAGACTAATAGGAACAGACGCCTGAGGAAACGCTTCATGGGTTTTTAACCAACGCTCCGGCTTTCAAGGGGCTGGATACTACTAAAGATCACCTGCTGGGGCAACAGGCGAAGACAGGCGAATTGAACCCAGGGAGCATGCTTACCATAAAAGTAATAAATCTGGAGTATTATACATTACACAAACGTAACTTGCCCTTTCCAGATTCCAAAGATATAGTACGCGCGAAGACACTTGGTGTCCAAATTCAAGTGGGGTCGGATAGAGCAAACCATGGCAAACCCAGACCTTCTACCACCATCGGTTGATGACAGCGCCATACCGTTTGGCTTAACCGGAGCTTGGCCGCTCAAATTTCGCAATTTCATCGTCCGGCATTTGGAAGGGCTATTCATCCTGCTGGTGGTGGCCATTGTCGGAGCTGTCTTTTACCTCTTCCCTTACAAGATTGCCTTCCTCAACTTTTTCTATCTCCCTGTCCTTTCGGCCGCCTTCTTCCTGGGCAAACGCAAAGCCGTGTTGGGCGCCGTACTTTGCTTCTTGTCGGGCGTGCTGTTTGCTTATTACCGGCCGGGTGATTTTGCGGTACAGGGAACGCGGCTCAATGCCCTCTTGGTGTTGGCGACCTGGGGCGGGTTTCTAATTCTGGCGAGCGCGACAATTGGATCGCTGCGAGAGAGACTTGCCAAAGGGTTCGAGGAGACGCGGCAGCTTTACGAGGAGCTGAAACGAAGCCGCGTGACAGAAGAGATGAAGGAGAAAGTGGAAAAAGCCCTGTACGCCACGATGGATCCGGTGGTCGCGAAGTTGGCCACCGAGGGAAAACTGCGGTTCGAAAAGCGCGAAATCAGCATCATGTTCACGGATCTCACCAACTTCACGGGATATTCCGACAGGAACCGCGCCGACGTCGTGCTGGAGGAACTCAACCGGTTTTTCGGGCAAATCGAGCCCATCGTGGACCTCTTCCGCGGTCACATCGACAAATACATGGGTGACGGCATCATGGTGGAATTTGGTGCCCCCGTGGACTACGACCGGCATGCCCTCCTGGCGGTTTTAGCCGGGCTCAGGATGCAGCAAAACATCAAGAAACTGAACCTGCCGTGGCGTATGCGTATTGGAATCGCGACCGGAAGTGCGGTGGTCGGCATGCTGGGTGTGCGGCGGCAAGCTTACAGTGCGGTGGGCGACCGCGTTAACGTGGCGAAGCGCCTCGAGGAGATTTGTGAACCGGCCAAGGTTTACATCGACGAACCGACGTTCCGCGCCGTGGAGCCCTTTATGATCGCCAACAAGCTTCGCAACTTGGGGTACGGTCGGCAATCAGACCGCGAGTTGCTGGAGCGCATGACTGCCCTGGAAGAAAGACTCTCGCGGGAAAGTGAAAGTGCAGAACTTCTTTATGAATTGGGCAAAGCGAATTTTGAACTCCACGATGCCACCACGGCCATTCGCTATTTTGAGCGGGCCCTCGCTTTGGACCCCCAATCCACGCAGATCAAGCTGGCCTATGCGGATGCCAACTTCAAACGCGATGAATTTGAAAAGGTTCAGCTCAAAGGGAAATTGCAGAAGATCACTGTCTATGAAGTGATCGGGGTCAGGGACCGCTGGAGGGACCCGGCCGTGATACCTCCGGCGATAGCGGCAGCTTACGCGGAGGCGGAGTCGCACATTGAAATACCGGAGGAAGTGGTATTAGCGGTGGAAGCTTTGGATGGGGCAATCGGCCATTGCCGCGTTGTGGCGCTTCTCTCTTACGCCCTGGCCGATCGGCTGAAGTTGAACGAAGAGATGAAGAAGACCATTCTGTTGGCAGGCTACCTCCAGGATCTTGGGAAGGAAGCGGTGCCGCACCACGTTCTGAATCGTGGGGGTAGCTTGACTGACCAAGAATCGAAGTTGGTCGAAAAATACGTGCAAGAAAGTGTTGCTGCCTGCCGCCGCATGGGCTACGTCGATCCCCATCTCCTGGAAATTGTGCTTCATCATCACGAAGCGTGGGATGGAACGGGGTATCCGGACGGCCTGCGGGGTGAAGATATTCCCCTGGGGGCGCGCATTACGGCCGTGGCGGAATCCTATAGCGCGCTCACCTCGTGGCGGCCCTACCATGAGGCTTGGGACACGCGTGTCGCGATCAGTGAGATTCGCAAAGGGATGGAAAAGGGTCGCTACGATCCGAAAGTCGCCGCTACCCTCATCGAGATGCTTCGACATTCAGGCGCTTCCTCCTAAATGCCCATATATCTCCTGGCTTGGGGGCAGGGGGGCACAGTCCGTGGCGATTTTTTGGTGCGACGTATGAATCCCCATCCCCACCACGAGTAAACCCTTATTCCCTACTTAAGCATCAGTAAGAGTAGTGGTTTAATCTAAGGGTTACTTTGGGATTTCGAAAAATTGCGAGGGAGAAATATTACGTGAGGGAATTGACCGACCCCCTGCCTTGGTGACATAAAGAAGTGAATTCCGTCTAAGAACGTAGGGGCTTGGTTTTGAGATGCCCCGGAATAATCACGGGGTGAATTGACACGGCCGTGTGGGCTCTCCTAACGCATGGAGGGGGATTTACCTCGCGCGAATGCAACGACCGGTGTGACACCCGGCAAGACTAACCGGCAAAGAAATTCAACCGGTCGCCTGAAGGAGGAAGATTGTATGCGATTTGACAAACGATTCTTGCGGGAGAATCTAGGAGGCCTGAGCCTGACATTGATCGGGATCTTGACCCTGGGGCTGTCACTTATGCTCTACCAGGGGAATCACCTGTTTCCGAATTTTGCTATGGCCCAGGGAAAGGGGTTGGATGGACCCGACATCGACGTCTTGGAGCGGCAGAACCAGGCGTACGAACGAATCGCCAAAGCGGTTACGCCCGCCATTGTGGCAATTCAGTCCACCCAGGTTATTAAAGTTCAACAATCGCCTTTTATGAACGATCCGTTTTTGCGGCAGTTTTTCGGGAACATGTTTCCCCAAGTTCCCCGCGAGCAGCGCGAACGCGCGCTGGGCAGCGGCGTGATTGTGTCGCCCGAGGGATACATCGTGACCAACAATCACGTGGTCGCCAAGGCGACGGAAATCTCGGTGACGCTCTCCGACAGGCGGACGTTTAAGGGCAAAGTGGTGGGAGCCGATCCCCAAACGGATGTCGCCGTCGTCAAGATCGACGGAAACGGCCTGCCCACCGCCCCCTTCGGCAATTCCGACCAGCTCAAGGTTGGCGACACGGTCATGGCATTTGGAAACCCTTTTGGGCAGTATTTCACCGTGACGCGCGGCAGCGTGAGCGCCTTAGGGCGTTCCGGCGGACAGATTGAAGATATTCAGAACTTCATCCAGACCGATGCCGCGATCAACCCCGGGAACTCCGGCGGGGCTCTGGTAAACGTGCATGGCCAAGTGGTGGGCATTAACACCGCCATCTTGAGCGGGAATTCAGGACCCGGTGGGGAAGGCGGGTCCGTCGGAATCGGATTTGCGATTCCCTCGAACATGGCGAAGCACGTCATGGAAGGTCTGATCAAGACCGGAAAAGTGAGCCGCGGGTTCCTTGACGTCCACATCACGAACTTGGATGAAGGTTTGGCGAAGCAATTCAAAGTGCCGGATACGGCGGGCGCCCTCGTCGATGACGTGACGGCGGGCGGACCTGCCGACAAAGCTGGGCTCAAGATTGGTGATGTGATTCGCAAACTCAATGGCCAAGTCATCGAGGAACCCGGCCAACTCACTCTCCAGGTGACGAACATGAGCCCCGGCACCGTCGCCACGTTGGACATCTTGCGTGATGGCCAACCGATGACCCTCAAGGTGACGCTCGGCGAGCGGCCTTCCGACCTCAGCACGCGTGTGGGAGCGGGAGGCGTTCAGCAGGGGACTCTGCGCGGCATCGCCGTGCAGAACCTCACTCCCTCGATCCGCGATCAGTTGGGTCTGCCTTCGAATGTGACGGGCGTGGTGATTGCCCAGGTTGATCCGAACAGCCCGGCCGCACAACACGGTCTCCAGGAGGGCGATGTGATCGAAAGCATCAACCGCCAACCGGTGCGCAACGTCGCAGACTTCAACAAATTAGCTGCACAAGCCAAAGGCCAAACGCTGCTCCGAATTAACCGTCAGGGCAATGGCGGCTTTGTGGTCATTTCCCCAGACGATAGCGGTGGCGATGGTCAATAACCCTTACGGCCCGGCCTCACCTCACGGGGGGGATGAGGCCGGGTCTCACTTCGAATGAGCGCCGGAGCCGGTTGCATCGGGATGGAGAGCGCCGCGAAGGTGAAGAGACCTTTGACGATGGTTCTGGTGGCAGTCGCGGCCGGAATTCTGATTGCTGTCGTCACCCTTAGGATTATTGAGAATCAACTTATCTACTTTCCACCGCGCTATCCTGAGGGCTTCCCCGCACCGCAGACATACCAAGGCGAAGTTGAAGAGGTTTGGCTGCTGACAGAGGATGGCGTCAAAATCAACGCCTTCTACCGTTCGAATCCCCCATCAAAACAAGTCCTCCTCTGGTTTCACGGAAACGCCGAAAACATTGGGTACGGCCTTGAGCATCTGCGGGCCCTCGCGAAGATCGGGGTCAACATCCTGGCCGTTGATTATCGGGGGTACGGGAAGAGCGAGGGCAAACCCGATGAAGCGGGCGTTTACCATGATGCCGACGCGGCCTACGACTATCTGATCAAACAGCGGCATTTCCGGCCTGAAGACATCATCATCTATGGACATTCACTCGGTGGCGCGGTGGCGATAGACCTGGCGTCGCGGCGGCCGTGCGGAGGCCTCATCATCCAGAGTTCCTTCATCAACGCGCGGGCGATGGCACGGCGCATGTTCGCAATTCCTCTCATCGAGTATGTGGTGAAATCCCGCTTCGACTCACTCCAGAAGATTCGCGAGGTGCACGCCCCGATTCTGATTGTCCACGGCACACGCGATGACCTGGTGCCGTTTCGAATGGGTCAGCAACTCTTTGCGGCGGCCCCTGAACCCAAGCGCTTCTACCCCATCGAAGGGGCAGGGCACAACGACCTGATGGAAATAGGCGCTGTGAGCTATCTGGCTTGTCTCCAGCGTTTTGTTGCCAATTCCGTGCGACCGTAGCGTGGTTCCTGAATAAGCGGTTCTTGCCGAAAACCACCGGCCAGCAGGGCCTCAGTGAATCAGAAATCCCGTCAAGGTAACGCCCAGGCCCACCACACTCATCAGAATTCCCAATTGCCAGAATTCCCGTCGCTTGGTAAGCAGGGTAAGGGACGCGATCACGATGGCGGCTTCCAGGCAGACTTCGCCGAGGTCGAAGCGATTGGCCCGGCGCTGGACCAGTGCACTCTCGCTCTCGAGCGAGCGCGCTTCCGTTTCGATCTCCTTCAGCTCCTCCTTGTAGCGTGCCACCTCCTGGGTGTACTTATCCTTCACCTTTTCCGCCTGCGCGGGGTCTTTCACCGTGGAGACGGAAAGGAGATCCAGGAAGAGCTCATAAGTATGCACCCGGATATTCTTAGCCTGATAATATGCCCACTGATCCGTTGCCTTGCTTTGAAATAGCAGTTCTTCCGTGTGGGCGCGGTGCCCGAGCAGCGTGGTGGCAGCCAACACGACGGCCAGCACGGCCATCGTAAAGGTGACGGGCAAAAGCGAAGGGTCGTGCTTGGTGTGTTCCGCGTCCTCTTCCATCTCGTGGAGTTCCTCGATGCTCATGGCTCCTCGGTTGTGTTGGTGGTCTACGTTTTACTCGCCGCGCCGGGTTTTGCCGACGCGGCAGCCACCGGCCCCGCCGCCCCATGGCACTTCTTGTATTTCTTGCCGCTCCCACAGGGACAGGGATCGTTGCGCCCAATCTTTTCCCGCCGGATGACCTGCTGCGGTTTTTCCACCACGCCGCCGCCGACCATTTGCATTTCCCGCTGTTCGCGCCGTTTGCGCTGCTGGTATTGCCGGATCATTTCCTCCTCTTCCTCGGGCGTGCGCATCAGGAAGAGGTAGCGCAAAGTTTCATCTTCCACGCGGTCCATCATGGCTTCGAACATCTCGAAGGATTCACGCTTATACTCGACGAGGGGATCGCGCTGGCTGTAACCTCTTAGGCCGATGCCTTCCTTCAGGTGATCCATGGCCAGCAGGTGATCCTTCCACTGCGCGTCGACCACCTGCAACATAATCATGCGTTCGTGCAGCCGCATGCGCTCGGCGCCCCACACCTGCTCGCGTTCATCATAGTGCGCGTGGACCAGGTCATTGAGTTGGGCGGTGAGCTGGTCGAGGCGTTTGGGATCGAACGGAAGGTCGTGCTTCTTCAGGTCGATTCCGAACCTTCCCCAGGCTTCCGTGCGCAGGCCGCTGGTGTTCCACTGGTCGGCGTGCTGGTCTTTGGGGCAGAATTTCTCCACCAGCCACTCCACCACGCGGTCGGCAGCGTCCAGGACAAATCCCTTCTGGTCGCTCCCTTCCAGCAATTGGCGGCGCAGGCCGTAAACGGTCTCGCGCTGCTTGTTCATCACATCGTCGTACTCAAGCAAATGTTTGCGCGATTCGAAGTTCTGCGCCTCCACCGCCTTCTGCGCCGCCTCGATGCGTTTCGAAATCAGGCGGGATTCAATGGGCACGCCCTCTTCCATGCCCAGCTTGTGCATGATGCTGGAAATGCGCTCGCCCGCGAAAATGCGCAGCAGGTCGTCTTCCAGCGAAAGGTAAAAGCGGGAGGAACCGGGATCGCCCTGGCGGCCGGCGCGCCCGCGCAACTGGTTATCGATGCGCCGGGCTTCATGCCGCTCGGTGCCGAGGATGTGCAACCCCCCCAGTGCCA
>Ga0181533_1001810_pt1 | contig 26470 bp, 24 predicted proteins | sample PEATcosm2014_Bin_45_FD_119772 | JGI IMG/M metagenome (GOLD analysis project Ga0181533, IMG submission 119772) | Peatland microbial communities from MTU Mesocosm Facility, Houghton, MI, USA - PEATcosm2014_Bin11_60_metaG | ecosystem: Environmental > Terrestrial > Soil > Wetlands > Peat | place...
GCGCGTCGAGGCGGTACAACACGCCGGCGCAGAGCAAGGCGACCGCAGCCAGAAATGATGCGCGCTGGTTGGCACGCCCGTTGGGCGTCACGAATACGACGGCGGCGCCGACGAACAGCGCGTTCTCGATCCAGAACATCGCGGCTTTAACGTCGCCGGCAAAGGCGAGCTCGACGACGTTGCGGTTGAAGAGATCTGCCCAACGCACCACCAGCCAGGCGACCGTCACCCAGCCTACGATCTTCGATAGTTTGGCGAGCAGCGCGTGTTCGGAGGGGAGATTGAAGGCATGACCCGACACGGTGGCTTCGAACATCACCACCGCATATCCCATCAGGATGGCGCTGACGACGAACAATAGCGGCAGCCAGACCGTGTGCCACAACGGCGACAGCTTCGGTCCCATCGACAGCAACACGGTGCCGAAGGAGGACTGATGCATCAGCGGCAGCAGAATGCCGAGCGCGACGAAGACGAACATCCAGCGATCGAGAAAACGCTTCAAGCCGTGCCACTTGAAACGCTCCAGAATGACGGGCAGGAATTCGATCCACGCCACCACCGTGTAGGCGAGCAGACAGAGCGCGACCTCGAACATGATCGAATTCGGTTGCCAATGCCACGGCAGTAAAACGTTATACGCCTGCCAGTAGCGGCCGAGATCGGTGAAGGCGGCAAAACCGCCGAGTGTGTAACCGAACAGTCCGCCGAGCAGCGCCGGGCGCATCAGCGGGTGATAAGAGGTGCCGTTGAAGGCGTAGACGAGGATCGCCATCGAGAATCCGCCGCAGCCCAGCGCGGTGCCGATGAAGATGTCGACATCGACCCAGATTCCCCACGGGTATCCCTGGTTCAGATTGGTGACCGCGCCGAGCCCGTAGATGAAGCGTAGGGCGAGGAAGTAGAAGCCGATAATCGCCAGGGCAGCGAGCACCAGAGTGGTCGGCGTGACCAAACTATTGCGCAGCGGGACGGGTTTGCTCACGATCCTTCCCCTTGGGATTTTGGCCCGTCGTCGCCGTGGGCGCTATTCACCCGGCCGCGGACCAGTACGAGCAGCCCGGCGAAAGCGATGATCGGTGCGATCAGCCATTGATAGATCGTGTGCTGCAGGCCCTCCGACAGCGACGCCGGCGATTGCTCCGGAACGCTGGGCAGTCCGAGCCGCGCGAACGAAACGCCGGCGATGTAGCGGACCTGCGTGCCGCCGTTCTCATGCACACCGTATATCTCTTTGACGTAAGTCGGGATCGTCGCCGCGTTGACTGGGCGATTGTCGCCGAGCCGTCCGCGCGGATACTCGTACGCACTGCCCGCTGTCGCGGCGAGCCGTCGCGAGGTTTCCTGCTCGATAGCTTTGACAGTGCCGAACAGCGAAGCGCCGGTCGGGCAGACGTCGCAGCAGGCCGGAATTTTGCCGTCTTTCTGCAAATGCCGACACATCTGGCATTTGGCGATCTTGCCGAACGGGTTGTTGTAGTCGTATTGCGGCACGCCGAACGGACAGGCATAGACGCAGTAGCGGCAGCCGATGCAGGCATCGGGATCGTAACTGACGATGCCGGTGACCGGATCTTTGCGCATCGCAGCGACCGGGCAAACCGAGACGCAGGACGGATCGACGCAATGCAGGCAATGCCGCTTCACGAAGGCAAAGCCGTCGATCTCCCGGTCCTTTTTCTCCGCCGTGCCGTTGCGGTAGACCTTGATGACGTTCAGCGTGCGGCCCGAGAGATCTTCCGGCGTGTCCCAGGTGTGCTCGTTCCAATCGGTGAGATGCTGCGGAACGTCCGCCGGCATTTCGTTCGCGGCCTTGCACGCCGCGACACAGGCTTTGCAGCCGATGCACAGCGCGGAGTCGTAAAGGATACCGACGGCATCCGGCGATATTTCTTTGGCTGGCCGAGCGATGGCGGCTGCCGCCTCGACCGGCACCGCGGCGGCTGCGGCACCGACGCAGCCGTTGGTCAGCAACTGCCGCCGGCTGAGTTCCGTCATGGCTACGCCTGCTCTTTCGATTTTGACGTGTCGGGAGCGGCGTTCTTGCCGTTGCCCATCTGCTTGAGCACCATGGCACCGGCGCCAATCGCGAGACCGCCTACCGCTCCCAATACAGCAGCCGCGCCGCCGCTGACGCCCATTCCTTCGGGCGCATTGACTTGGGGATAAGCGGTCGGCGGCGTCAGCGTTTTGACCGTGGCGAGCGAATGCAGCGGCTTACGGAATCCAGTATCCTTTTCGGTACAGCCGAAGCATGGATGTCCGGTGCCTACCGGCCATGAGCCGAAACCAACGTCGCCAAAGCCGATCGATGGGCAATTGGCGTAAGTCTCGGGTCCCTTGCAGCCGATCTTATAGAGGCAGAAGCCTTGGCGGTGGCCTTCGTCGCCGAATTCGAGCGCGAAACGACCGGCATCGAAATGCGGACGCCGCTCGCAGTTTTCATGGATCAGGCGCCCGTAGGCGAATCTCGGCCGGTTTTGTTGATCGAGCTCGGGAGGCCGATTGAAGGTCAAAATATAGAGGACCGTCGATAGGAAATTGTAGGGGCTCGCCGGACAGCCGGGAATATTGATCACGAGCTTGCCGGGAATGACATCATGCGTGCCGACCGCACCGGTCGGATTGGGATCGGCCGACTGGACGCCGCCCCACGATGCGCAGGAGCCGATTGCGATGACGGCGGCCGCGCCTTCGGCAGCTTCGCGGACCAGCTCGACCTGGGTCTTGCCGCCGACTTTGCAGTAGATGCCGCCGTCCTTCATCGGCGTGCCGCCCTCGGTCACCAGGACATACTTGCCCTTATTTTTCTCCATCATCGCGTGCTTGTAATCGAGCGCTTGTTTGCCGGCGCCGACGCACAGCGTGTCGTGATAGTCGAGCGAGATGACGTCGAGCAGGATCGATTCCAACGTCGGGTGATAGGAACGCAACAGAGATTCGGTGCAGCCGGTGCATTCTTGGCCGTGCAGCCAGATGACCGGCGGGCGTGCAGGCGAGATCGCCGCTTCGGCCATCCGTACGCCAGCGGCGGACGACAGCCCCATCGTGGCGGCGACGCCTGCGCAAAATTGCATCCACTGCCGCCGTGTGATGCTTCCTGTGCCGCGTATCTGCGCGTCCGGATCGGGGCCGAGACAGGACGTGTAATCGATTTCGGGATTGCTTGTGGCAGCGGGATTGCTTGTGGCGGCCATGGGCGGCCCTCTCCGATTGGCACTTTTCTGCGCGTACCGTTGGTTTGCTCGATGTCACTGTGGACAGGCACGAGCCCCAATCTCCGCTAGCAAGACACGGTGCTTGCAGCGATGACGATCGTCAATTTTTCTTGAGATGCAGTTTTTCTCGAGATGCGGCCGGCCGGCAATCCTGCGCGTCGGGATCAGGCTACCGCCAAGCGGTCGATTTCGGCCGTCAAGGTATCGACGCTCGGGATGGTCACTTGTCGGCCGGAGAAAAAGGCTATTCCGTCAGTCTCGAGCCGACTGATGATCCGGGAGATGGTTTCGTGGCGTGTACCGATCATCGAAGCGAGATCGCGTCGTGAAACCGGCAGCTCGATCAGTTGCGCGCCGTTGTCGAGCCGGCGCCCGTGCCTTCGAACAAGAATAAGAAGCAAGTGCACCAACTGGTCTCGGTTGGACAGGGTGGCCTGACGAAACAGCTTGTCGTGGGCATGCTCGAGTTCGCTGATCGAGCGCTTGAGAAGGTGAAGACCGACGGACGGCGCGGCCTCGAGCAAAGCCGACACGGTGTTGCGGGCAAGATTGCAGACGAGGCTCGGGCCGAGCGCCTCCGCGCTCGTCTTATGCTCGCAGCCGGCGAGAAATGACCGATAACCGATCGTGTCGCCGGGATAGGCGAGGCCCAGCAGGACCGAATTGCCGCGAGCGTCGAGCTTGCGGATCGCGACCGTGCCGCTGGAAACGCAATGGACGCCGTCGTTGGCGTCGCCTTGCGCAAAGATCACCTCGCCGGATCCATATTCGCGCCGGGATAGGCCCCGGACCAATACAGCGCGCGCGGGCTCGTCGAGCCCGTCCCAATCGCTGCGCCGTCCGACGTGGCATATAGCGCAATCGACGGACACGCGCCTATCGCAGGCTTCTCCCATAATTTCCGTTCTTTGGCCCGGCATGCGGCCCTTTGAACGGGATACCAGACCAAAAGTTAGGCAGCGCGCCTTGATCTGGCGCAAATTTGACGATCATCAACGACGGAAGGCGCGTTGACCGCTAAGCGCTCAAGGTCCGCAGTGCGGCAGTGGCCGATCGAGGCGGCCTGCGGGTGTTCTGAGACGGGTGCGGATCATGCAGCGAGCAGGCTCCTATATTGCGGCTGTGGTCGTGATCGCAGCCATTGTGATCGGAGTAGCGTGGGCACGCGGCATGGTCCCGCCGACGGTGCACGACGCCCTGATCAGCGACGGCCCCTATGTTCACAAGGCCATCCCGGTCGGTGCCGACGGTCCGCTGAAGAGATGCGTCGTCTGCCACAGCATCGAGTCTGGCGGTACGCAGCGCGTTGGGCCGCCATTATACGGAATCGTCGGCGCCCCCAAAGCGCGCGAGCCTTGGTACGGCTATTCGTTGGCGCTGAAGACGGCCGGTGGCACCTGGACTGAGACGGATCTCGACGCGTTCTTGACATCGCCCAGCAAATTTCTGCCCGGCACGAGCAAGACCTTTCTCGGCGTGAGCGATCCGAAAGAACGGGCGCAGATCATCGCAGCGCTGAAGGCAAATTCCGACGCCCGGTGACGACTGTTGGGCAAGGAGGGCAGGGCGCCGCAGGCCACCGGCTATCGCCGTTACAATTGGCAGACTTCCGCCGGTGCTCTAGAATGCCAATTATGTTCTCGGAGATCTTCGACGACTCGCCGGACCGCAGGCGCGGCAAGGTGACTGGCATTTATGCCATCCTGGTCGGCGCTAACATCGCCGTATGGTCGTGGGCGTTTTTGCAGTTCCGCGACAGTCCCTTCCTGCTCGGGACCGCATTCCTGGCTTATAGCTTCGGGTTGCGGCACGCCTTCGACGCCGATCACATCGCGGCGATCGACAATGTGACGCGCAAGATGATGCAGGAAGGCCGCTATCCGATCGCGGCCGGCTTCTTTTTCTCGCTCGGCCATTCCACCGTCGTGGTCGGTCTTGCGCTCGCCGTCGCGCTGACCACGACCGCGCTGCAAGGTCACTTCGACGCGCTGAAAGTCATCGGCGGTACGGTCGGCGCCTCTATCTCGGCGCTGTTTCTGTTCGCGATCGCCTGCACCAATATTTTGGTGCTGATCCAGGTTTGGCGCGCCCTGCAGGCGGTCAACAGAGGCGGCAGCCTCGATGCGGAAGACGTCGACAATATCCTCGCCAAGCGCGGCTTCCTCGGCCGCTTTCTCCGGCCGGCTTTCGCCTTGATCGAGCGGAGCTGGCAGCTTTATCCGTTGGGGCTTTTGTTCGGATTGGGTTTCGATACCGCGACCGAAGTCGGTGTGCTCGGCATTTCGGCAGCCCAAGCGGCCCACGGCCTCTCGGTGTGGTCGATTCTAGTATTTCCGGCGCTGTTCACCGCTGGCATGTCACTGATGGATACGACGGACTCGACCGTGATGGTCGGCGCCTATGGCTGGGCCTTCGTCAAGCCGATGCGCAAGCTGTACTACAACATCGCCATCACACTGGCGTCGGTGGTCGCCGCACTCGTCATCGGCGGTATCGAGGTATTGGGGCTGATCGGCGACAAATTCGGGTTTGAAGGCCCGCTGTGGCGGGCGGTCGCCGTGCTCACCGAGAATTTCGGCGTGGTCGGCTATTCGATTGTCGGCTTTTTCATCGTCTGCTGGGTCGTGTCGTATCTCGTCTATAAAGCGAGCGGCTACGAGCGCATCGCAGTGCGCGAGCCTGAGGCCTCGGCGTAGACGTTACCTTGAAACGTCGATCAGCGAGCCCGGCATGGCCCAACGTAGCAGCGCCTCGCGGTCTGCAATGACGAATTTTCGTCCGGTTTCGCACCCGCCGTGAGTCGCTAGGCTCGGTTGCCCAGGCGCGAACTCTTCGACTTTGTACGCCTCGGCGCTGGTAAGCCGGTCGTCGCTATGCAATCGGCCAAGGTGAATTGGTCGAGATGCTTGTAAAAGGCTTCCTTCGCAGCCGCCAGCATGCCGCGCAGCCGGCAGCGTGGCAGTAGAGTGCAGGCGCCGCCGTCGCTGCGGAAACACTCCACCAAGGCTTGATCGCGCTCGCGGCCGCGCACGACGGCGCCGACGCGGATTTCGTCCGCCGGGCGCGCCAGCACCATGCCGCCGCGAGCCCCGCGTATCGTGCGCACAAGGCCGGCCTCGGTGAGATGCTGGACGATCTTGTGCAGGTGGTTGCGGGAGATTTCGAGTTCGCGCGCCAGCACGTCGGTCGAGACATGATCATCGGGTGCCGCCGACAGCCGCATCAGCACACGCAAAGTGAGATCGGTCGAAGTGAGCAATCGCATGCCACGCTCCATATTGGTATTGACCGTACCACATTCTTTTTCTAAGCGTCACGCTGTTTCGCCGGGCAAAGCTCGGGTGACTGCTGCCGAGGCGAACGGGACCCAAGGTTCAGGCCGGTTCATGATTGCCAGAATTGCGCTTTATATATTCGCCTCCTTGCTCGTCGCCGTCCATTTTCTCCACATCGGCAGCACCGTCGGGGTGGCGCTGGCTCTGTTGGCCCCGGCGCTGTTTCTGGTGCGCGAGCGCTGGAGCCTGCTGTTGCTGCAATGGCTTGCCTACGGCGCAGCGGCAATTTGGCTCGTAACCGCCTGGCAGCTTGTCAGCCTGCGCTGGTCCGTTGGTCGACCTTGGTTGCTTGCCGCAGCCATTCTGACTGCGGTCGCGGCCGTCAGCGTGCTGGCCGGAGGGTTGCTGCGCGGCAGGACGGCGCAATCGAGCTATCGCGAGCGCTGAAGCGTCGGTATGAACCGGCGCTCGTCGATCATATGCCGAATGGCCAGCACCGGGTGACGCCACAGCATACGCGGGCCGGCCCAGCGCATCATCGTCATGACGCGCTCGCGCATCACCGCCTTGTAGCAATGCACCGCGCATTTGGCGCAGGTAGGCTTGGATTCGCCGAATAGGCACCGCTCCAAACGACGGTGGGCGTAATCGCGCAGCTGGGCACAGTCAGCGCAAAGCGCAACGCCTGCCGAACCGTGATGGGCGCGACAATACATTTCGAGCATCGCGCCGATGGTTTTGAACTCGCGCGCGCGGCGGACGAATCGTGCTCCTGGTCCAGCCTTCCCGTTCGCTATGGTCATGATCTAACCCCTTTGATCGCGACGGTCCCGCCGAAATCGATGTGCGGCACTTCAAATTGGTATTGACAATGCCAGTATGAAGCGTCTTAAGTGGTATTATAAATACCACATTAAGTCTGCAGGGAGAACGATCATGAGCCAAGCCGCAGCCGAATCTTTGGCAACCCGCAGTCTGGGCGATATCGCAGCAAGCCTTCCCGGTTCGACCGCCGTGTTCCGCCGGCTCAAGCTCGATTTTTGCTGCGGCGGATCGGAAAGTCTGGCCGAGGCGGCCGGTAAAAAGGGCCTGGACACGGCAGCGATCGAGGCCGAACTGGCAGGCTTGGCTCCGGCACGAAATCAAGTTCCGGACAGCGTCGACGACATGATCGACTATATCCTGGAGCGTTTTCACGAGGTCCATCGCCGCGAATTCCCCGAGCTGCGCATGCTTGCGCTACGCGTCGAGGAGGTCCACGCCGCCCATCCCGCGGTGCCCGCCGGGCTAGCTGATCTGCTCGCGCGCATGAACTCCGAGATGGAATCGCACATGGAGAAAGAAGAGCAGATGCTGTTCCCGATGATGCGCGCTGGCGGCAATCCGATGATCGTGCATCCCATCGCCGTGATGCGGTACGAGCACGACGAGCACGCCGAGGCGCTCAAAGCCCTTGCGGCTTTGACGAACGACATCACGCTCCCCGAGGGCGCCTGCAATACCTGGCGTGCGCTCTACGGCGGTCTTGGCAAATTGGCCGAGGACCTCACGGAACATATGCACGTCGAGAACAATATTCTGTTCCCGCGGTTCGAGGCGTGACGTCCGAATCGCGGTCGCGGGATTGATCTGGTCGCGACCGATCGGGGCTCGATTGTCGCCCTATCCGCTTGGACTTGAATGGTCGGAGCGCCGAGATTTGAACTCGGGACCCCCAGTCCCCCAGACTGGTGCGCTAACCGGGCTGCGCTACGCTCCGAAAGCCTAGAAAAGTGCGGTACGGCTACTAACTACGCCATCCTCCAGCGTCTAGCAAACCGGCATTTCCGGCGCGTTTCGTGTTTCATAAGTTGTTGTATTGGCTAATTATTTAATAGAATGGCGGGCTCCTCCTTGGCCCGCTAACCGATTGCGCAACGGCCGCTCGCGCATCGCGGTGGCGCGACGTAGAGTGACCGCGATTCCCGACGACGCCCCCCCCGAACAGCCGGATCTTGCCTTGAAGCGACTTTTTAGCGCCACCGTCAATTCGCTCCGCGGGATCGTCGACGGCGTTCGGACCGAGCCGGCGCTGCGTGACGAGGCGGTGCTTCTGATCGCGGCGCTTCCCCTCGGCCTTTTCCTGGCGCCGAGCGCCGCCTGGTATGTCGCCATGATCGGCGCCCTTTTCATCCTGCTCGCCGTCGAGTTCTTAAATACCGCGATCGAGAAGCTTGCCGACCACGTTACGCGCGAGCAACTCGCCGCTATCCGTCGCATCAAGGATTTCGGCTCGGCTGCGGTGTTCTGCGGCCTGTGCCTGACCGGATTGGTATGGCTAGTGGCGACCGCAGTTCGGCTTGGCTTGTTGTGAGCGCCTAGCGGCAAGCTCGCGGCGCGCCTGCTGCAGCGTTTCCGGTAGCCCGATATCGATAAAGTAGCCCCCGAAAACGCGTCCGTAGAGCCTGCCTTCGGCGGCGAGTGCGGGAAAAATGTCGGTTTCGATCGAGCACGGCAACGCATGGACGCGCTCGACGATGTCCGACCGCAACGCATAGATCCCGGCGCTGATGAGTGCTGGGCCCGCCACTTGGCTCTTCTCGATGAAGCGAACGATGCGTTCGCCGTCGAGTGCGACCGAGCCGTAGCGCGAAGCGTCCGGCACGCGATATAGCGCGATCACGGCGTCGCGGTCGGCGGCGCCGCCTTCCGCCCACATCGCCCTTAAATCGATGTCGAAGAGACTATCGCCGTTGAGCAGCAAAAAGCGCGGCGCCAGGACCTCACGCGCGGCGACGAGCGCGCCCGCCGTGCCGCGAGGTTCGCCTTCAACGATGACTCGCAGCCGCGCGGCTCCGCGGCGGAGGCCGTCGTAGCGGGCGCGGACGAGATCGCCGAGATGGCCGGCAAGAAGCACGATATCGTCGAACCCTTGCCGGGCCAATTGTTCGAGAACGATGTCGAGAAAAACCGCGTTGTCGCCGATTTCGATCAGGGGTTTTGGTATCGTCCGCGTCAACGCGCCGAGACGCGTGCCTTTGCCGCCGACGAGAATGCATGCTTGGCGGATCGGCTCCGATGTCATGCAAGGGACCTGAGCTTATGCGGCGGCAGCGTCCGCAACGCGCGATTTCAGTGGCTGATGACCCACGCTTCCACGCCGCCCTCGGTGAATTGGATCGGGGAGGCGACCGCGCCGGCGTCGTTGAGCGCCGTCACCAGTCGATAGCGATGTTCCGGATCGGTCATGAGCATCAAGAAGCCGCCGCCGCCTGCGCCGGAAACCTTGCCGGCCACGGCGCCATTCTTGAAGCCAAGCTCGAAAATCTCTTCGACGCGGGCGTTCGACACGAGCTTCGAGGTTCGGCGCTTGGCCTGCCAAGACCGATTGAGGATCTCGGCGACAGCGCGGATATCGCCGCCCAGCAACGCTTGTTTCATGTCGACGGCGTCCGACTTCAATTGATGCATGGCGTCGAGGCCGACCCGATCGCTTTGCGTCGCGGCTCTGACCTGCTCCTGGATGATAGCGGAAGCCCGAGCTTGTCCGGTGAAGCAGACGATCAGCGACGCTTCGAATTCGCACAGATAGGAGCGCGATATGCGCAGCGGATTCACGATGACGCGCTCGCCGGGCAGAAACTCCATGAAATTCACGCCGCCAAAGGCGGCCGAATATTGGTCCTGGCGCCCGCCAGCAAGCCCGAGATCGACGCGTTCGATCTCGAAAGCCAGCCGCGCCACGTCGTAGCGGCCCAACGGCAGGCCGAAAGCGGTGCGATAGGCTTCGACCAGCGCGACGACCAGCGCCGAGGAGGCGCCCAATCCGGAGCCGGGCGGTGCGTCGACCGTTGTCGTGACCGTCACCGCATCGACCCGACCGCGCAGATAATCGCGCATCATCCTGTTGTGGACGCCGCGATGCAGCAGCAAACCGCGGTCGAGCGGCAGCTCCGCCGCAAGCGGCACGAAATCGTCCTGGTTCACGTCGTGGGCGGAAAAGCAAAGCCGGTGATCGTCGCGGAAGCTCAGATGGGCATAGGCATAGCGGGCAATGGTGGCGTTGAGAATGGCGCCGCCGAATTGGTCGCAATAGGGCGAAAGATCGGTGCCGCCTCCCGCCAGCCCGAGCCGCAGCGGCGCGCGGGCGCGGACGCTGAAATTCTGCTCACGCTCGATTTTCGGCTGTAGGGTCGGACCGTCGATCGCAATGGCGACCTTGCCGTCGAACGCTCCGGGCCGCGACAACGCCGAAATATTCACCGCACCACCCTCGTCGGCACTCTGCGCACAAAAGCCCTGATGCAAGAAAACGCAGATTCTTGAACGAACCATTAATGGGATGCTGGCAAACTGGAGCGGCCAAGCCGTGCATCGCCATCCCCGATCCACCACCATGCTCCACCACGACGTTCAGATTGTCGATTTCCTGTGGATCGATCCTGCCGCCTTCGGGCTCGCCACCGGGGCTGCGTCGAACCTCGAGAATCTTTTGGCCGATGCAAAAACCAATTTTGTGCTGGTGCGCGCCGAATCGAATTTTGCCGCGATGTTGCGCACTGCCGACCGTGGCGATACGCGCATCATCGCGGTCGGCCGTCCGCTACGCCTCTTGAAGCGCGAACTGTGGGTGTTATGGCTCGTCGCGCGAACGCTGCTGCGCGGCCGCGATATAGTCTACACGTCATGGCTGCCGCGGCTTTGTCTTTGCGTTTTGCTGCTGCCGATCAAATGCCGCGTGTTCGTCCACGATCTGAATATTTTTCGCGGCCGAATTCACGATGCGAATTTCCGGCAGCCTTCCTGGCTGTCGCGCCTGCATCAGTATCTTTCGATCAAGCGCGCGACGCTGGTGCAATCCTTCGCGCGCTCGGTCGCCCGGCAGCTCGGATTGCTGCGCCGCGACCCGATCCCGGTCGTCGGTCAGACCGTTCGCGTCGTCGTGCCGCCGCCGGGCGAGCGGGCCGGCAACAACGCGGTGATCTTTCTCGACGACCGCAATTACAAGGGCACATGGGTGCTAAAGCGCTTCTACTCGTCGACGAGCGGCTTTCGCCTGACCGTGATCGGCCGGATCGATCCGGCAAGCGAAAAGCTGCTGCAATCGCGCGGCATCGCGGTCGAGGCGCTGCGGCCCTCGGACGAGGAGAAATTCAAACGACTCGCCGCGGCGGATTACGTGATTTTTGCGTCGAAATACGAGGGCTTCGGCCTGCCGCCGCGCGAAGCCGCGGCGGTCGGCACCCCGGCGCTGATCGCGCGGCGGGCGGCGCTCCTCGATATCCCGGCGCGTTCGTCGCTGTCGATCGATCGCCTCGGCGACCGCATCGATCTTGCAGAGATTGCCAAGCGCGCCGCGCAAATCGATCGTAGCGCGCTTAAGCAATGGGCGGCCGGATTTTGCGGGCCGGTCTCGACGTCATGGGAGCGCAAGAGCCCGTTGCCGTAGCACAGCGGCTTCGCTCGGCGCCGGCTCGCCCTGCAGATTTGTCATTTAGCTATTATATATCAGTGAGTTACATAAAGCACTCGCTCCCGGCATGGTTCAGCCAATCTTCACTTCTGCATGCGATGAAGATCGGACAGAACGGACCAGCCGGCATGTCGGGCAAGCGTCTCATCTCCTTCCGCTATATGGCGCTGCGGGCCTTTACGGCAGGCGCGACGCTTGTCGTCGGCCTGCTGCAAACCTTCGTGTTCGCCCGCGTGCTTTCGCCGGAGCGCTTTTCGCTGTTCATCTTCGCCGCTGCCGTAAGCTACTCGCTCTATCTCGCCGACGGCGGAATCGTGAAGGTCCTGTTCGTCAATCTGCGGCGCCGATTTCTGGAAAATCGGCCATTCGGCGGCATCGCGAACCACGCCACCATTGTCGTCGGCATCTATTTCGCGCTGGCGGCGTCGGCGACGCTGCTCTGCCTATTCGTCCTCCTGGGACGAAGCCGAAGCTCGCTCGCCGATAGCGGGGAACTGGCGCTGTTCTTTTTGTTCAATGCGGTCAATCTGCCGTGGCTCGCGTTGCGCAATATCAGCATCGCGATCGACGAGTTCTTCTACTTCGAAGCGCTGGAGGCCGCGCGCCGCGCCCTGAACATGGTGGCGCTCGTGGCTCTTCTTTTCGGGCTACCGGTGCTGCCGTTTCTTATTTTCCTCAATGGCGGTTGGGTGGCGGCGATCGTCGCGGCCATGGTAAGACTGCGGCAGCGGCGTGCCATCGGCGGCAGACTGCGGCACAGCATCGTTCATCTGACGGTATTTTTCCGCAGCAACAAGCGCCAGCTTTTGAGCAGCGCCGCGCACGCGATCAGCGAGACCTATATCTACAATTTCGCCTATTTCCTGGTGCCGTGGCTCTACGGCCTCGGCGCGCCAACGATCGTTTTCGACACCGCGAACAAGATTTTCCGCTCGAATTATCTGATTTATTCCGCGATCTGCGATCTGTTCGTGCCGCGGCAGACCCGTGCGTTCAACGACAACGACGCGCCGACGCTGATCCGCGCCATTTTGCTGGCGATGGCGATGGGCGCCGTGCCCTTGCTGTTCGTCGTCGGCATACTCGTCTTCTGGCATCAGCCGTTCTTCGCGCTGTTGCTCGGTCCCGCCGCGGTCATGCCGCCGGAAATCGTGCCGATCCTGGTCATCCTGCTGACCGTCGCGCTGGCCAAAATGGTCGCCTATGCGGTGCTGATCCATTGCGGATTCTTCGCTCAGGCCGCGCGGCTCGGACCGGTCTTCGTTGTCGCCATGACCGGCGCAAGCCTGCTCGCCATCGGTCTCAAGCTCGATATCGTCGGTTTCATGGCACTGAACGCCGCGGGCTATACCATCGGCACAACGGCGGCCTTTATCGCCATGATCCGCGGGCCGATCCGCGTTGCGAGCCGCGCAGCCGATACGCCGAGCGCTGGCGACGGCAAGCTGAGCTATACAGGCTGAGCGCCGGGCTAGACTCTCGCCGCTGCCTTTGTCGGCCGGGCGCCACGGACGGCGCGCAGGAATCCGGTCCACGGCGTTCCATCGCGGCCGTTCGCCGCCGCGCGGATCGGTCCCATCACTGCGGCAATCGCCAAACCGAGCGCGCCCAGCACGAAAATGGCGGTGTAGGCGGCAAGGAATCCGACGATGTCGAGCTTGGCAACGACGATCAGCGCCGTTGCCACGGCCGTCAGGACGGCAACGGCGACGCCGACCCAGGCCAGGCTGCGGAAGTAGCCGGTATGCTGCAATAACGCTTCCGAGACGATCTGCACGACATTGACCAGCACCAGCACGAGGAGGATCGGGATGATTTGCGGCGGCATTGTCGCCGCCGAGCGCAAGAGGAAATGGAACAACGGGCCGCCGGCGAAAATCAGGAGCATGCAGGCGGCGAGCGCCGGCAGGCTGCAGAGTCCGACCGCGAGCGCAGTCGTCCGTATCATACGGCCCGCATCGCGCATTGCCAGCGCGCGTGTCTGGCCGGGCAACGTGAGGTCGCACGCCGCCGAGTAGATGACGCTGGTGCCGCGGAATATCCGAAACGTGACCTCCAGAATGATCGGTGCGGCGCCTAGCCCGAACGCCATCGGAACGAAATAATAGGGAAATGTAGCGACGAACACGCCACTCACGGCGCTGGTGCTGGAGCGCGCGATCGCACTGCTGTTCAATCGGAAGAACGAGATGAGATCGCGCCAATAGCCGTGCATATGTAACGACAAAGCGCCGCGCTGGACCAGTTTGGCCGCCGCCAGAGCAAGCAGCACGCCCCACAGCACATTCACCCCGATCAAAAAGGCAATGAGCGGCAGACCGGCGAGCACGGCGAGCATCGTCGCGACCGTGACGACGCGGCGCACGAGTTCGAGCTTTTCATAGAATAGGTAGACGTCGACCGCGATACTGATACTGCGCAGCGAAAACCAGGCGAGATTGAGCGTGATGTAAAGCAGGAAGAGCCCGAGCTCGATGGCATCGTCCAGCGTTGTCGACGGCTGCCACACTCTGGCTGCAATGCATACCAGCGACGCGGCCGCGGCGAGCAGCACGTAGAACAGGATCACGGCGCTCGCCTGACGGGCGTCCCGTTCGTCCGGTTTGCCGGTAAGATGGCCGGCGCGCAGATTGACGAACAGGATTTTGGCTAGTCCGAGATCGCTGAGCCAGAGCGTGTAGCCGATGCCGCCGACGACGATGAAAATGGAGAAACGATCCGGCGCTAGTACCCGCGCGAAGACGAAGGTCTGGACAAAGCCCATGACAAAGGCGCCGCCGGCCGTCAGTACGCGCAGGAAGAGGTACGGAATCGAGATCAGGCGTTCGGCCGGCTTTTCGAGCAGGTCCGGCGGCGCAACGTGTTCTGGGAGCGACCCGATATTGGCGCGCATGGTCTGGAGCTCGGTTCCGGCGGGCGGATCAAGCTCCAGACCATGGCAGGGAGTCGGTAACGCGATCTTAATAGGCCGGCGGCAACCAAATCACAGGCCAATTCGGCTCAGCCTACCGGTGACGACTCGATTGACGCCTCACCGACAGCTTGCCGACGGCATATCGGTTACTTGCGCGCGGCAATATAGGCGAAGCCTGCGAGCAGGCGCCAATCTCGGCGGCGCGCTATGCCGGTAAACCATTCATGGACGTTGCGAATGACCGGGAAGGAACGATAGTAGCCGTGGCCGTAGAACGGCTGCACGACGATTTCGCGGTAGCCCACCGCCGAAAGCATCGTGCGAATGCGCGCATCGTCGGCAAAGCACCATGAATAACGTGCCGGGAAAATCGGGTCCGCTTCATCGGTGCGGTGATGATAGACCTGCTTGACGATGGCGGCAGCAACTTTGTCCGGTAACAGCCAGTTCAGCACATATGGCAACGAATACAGAGTCGGGATGAATGCCAGGGCGGTACCGCCCGGCGCCAGCAATTCGTAGAGGTTGCTCCACGCCTGCCGGCCGTCTGGTACGTGCTCGAAGACCATGCGCGAGAACGCAAGATCGAAGCTGTTGCGCAGGGGCGCGACGGTTGAAATGTCTCCCGACACATCGAAACAGGCCGTCCGATACCCAGGCGGCAGAACTGCGAGCTCGCCGGCGGCGATATCGTTCACCGTCATTTCGACGTGAAGCTGCTCGATCTCGGTTGGGTCGAACAGCGGGTCGCGACCGCCGCCAATTTCAATCAGCCGCCGCGCTGCGAATTTTTTGCAGAGATCGCGCACGGCGCGCTTGTAGTTCGCCCACGCCCACTCGTGATGGTTCTCGATATCGAGCGAAGCGAGCGCGGCGGCGAGCAAATTCGGTTCGGCTGGCTGTGCCCACCTGTGAACGGTCTCTGCCGAGGGCAGCCCCGCAAACGTAATCGCATCGGTGACCGGCATGGCGCGGCCTATTTGCTGTTGCGTGAGGCCGCTCCATAACAGTTGCACCAATCAAATAATAGGCGCTTCATTCATATATTGTTAACTTGGCCGTCTTCACTGGACGCGCCAAGCGAGCGAGCGTCAAAGCGGTAACGCTAACGCGATCTCATCGGCGCAGCGCTAACCAAATTTTGAAGCAATTCGCCGCGTTATACGGTCGATGGCACAGGTCAACCGTGAATCCTGCTGTGCCGGCTAAACCTGTCCCATGCAGCCTATGATCGCCATCAACGGCCGATTTCTCACCCAGCGCACGGTCGGTGTGCAGCGTTTCGCTTTCGAGGTCGTCAAGGCAATCGATGCGCTTATGGAGAACGGCGAATACCGCGCGCTCGAAGGCCGGATCGAAATCTTGGCGCCGCCATCGGCGCGCGATCTGCCGTTGCGCCATATTCCGGTACGCCGCTGTGGTTTCACGAGCGGCTATTTTTGGGAACAGGTGGAATTCCCCATCCACGCCGGCGGCCGCCTGCTGCTCAACCTGTGCATGCTTGGCCCAGTCGCGGTGCGCCGTCAGATCGTCGTCGTCCATGATGCCACGGTGCGCGCACAGCCGGGCAATTTCACCGCGCGGTTTCGCGCCGCATACAATTTCCTCATTCCGCGGCTTTGTCGGCGCGCCTATTGCGCGGTCACGGTGTCGGAGTTCTCGCGGCGCGAGATCGGCAAATGGTTCGGTGTCGACGTAACGAGGATGCCGATTTGCTTCGAGGGCGGCGAACATATCGCTGCGGTGGCTGCCGACGAGTCGATCATCGATCGGCTCGAACTCAGAGGCCGCAAATATTTCCTCAGTGTCGGCGCCGGCAAGAACAAGAACGTCGACACCATCACTGCGGCCTTCGTCGCGGCGAAGCTGACTGACACCTTCGTGGTGCTCACCGGTTATCGCCAGAACTGCGTTAATGGCTCGTACCGGGACGTGCTGGCGGACGGCATGCGCGATGTCGGCTACGTGTCGGACGCGGAATTGCGCGCGCTCTACGAGCATGCGCTGGCGCTGGTCTGTCCGTCCCGCTACGAAGGCTTTGGGCTGCCGCCGATCGAAGCCATGGGCTGCGGTTGCCCGGTGATCATGAGCAATCAGCCGGCGATGATCGAAGTGTGCGGCGACGCGGCCTTGCGCTGCGACGCCGACGATATCGAAGAACTTGCGCGGCTGATGCGCGTCGTCCATGACGATCCGGTTCGCCGCGCGGCGCTGATCGCCGCCGGCCGCGCGCGCGCCGCACGCTTCACGTGGCAGTCGACCGCCCGCATTTTGCTGGACCTTTGTCTGCAGCATGGCGCTGTCGAAGAAGCCGCGCCGCCGATCGTCCCGGCTTTGCCGCGAGGAAATACTGCGCTCCCGGCCGAGGGGAATTCCGCTAAGCCAGGACCGATGTCGCCGGCGCACCCGCATCGGCCGGCCACGTCTGACGGCGACGCCAGTTGATCGTGGCCACCGAAAGTCCCCAGACCAGCCCGACGATCAGAAAATAGTGACGCCAATGGTCGGTGTCGATAATCATGCTTTCGACGGCTTCGCCGACGAAAGCCGCATAGGCGGCGATCAGGAAGCCTTGCCACGGCGTCGGCATCAGCATGTTGCGGAAGCCGATCATGAAGGTCGACGCGACGATCGTCAGATAAGTCGCGCCGCCGAGCCAGCCGTACACCAGGAAACACTGCATGTAGACGTTGTGCTGCTGGCCGCCGTAGACGATACCGAATTGCGCCGGACCCATCCCATTGGGATGATCCAAGATCGCGCCGAGCGCGAGTTCCTGCAGCCCGAAGCGGCCTCCCGCGCCGACATCGTACGGCTGAACCGGCTTGGCGCGAATCAGAAGAACATTGTGGACCGACTCGATGGATGTGAGCGCGATCAACAGGAGCAGAATGCCTAGCACGGAGACCACACTCAGCGCGACAATGCGGCCGCGCATTCGCCGATCCGGCGAAGCGACGTACAGTACCGCGATCGCGATCAGCGCCGATAGCCCGAAGTGGAACCAGGCGCCCCGCGAAAAGCACAACAGCAGTCCGCCGAGCAAGAACCCCATAATAGCCAGACCATGTATCGTGATGCCGCGCGTCAAAAACCCGATCATGAGCAACAGCATCGGATAGATCAGGAACGGTCCATAGACATTGGGGTCTTTGAATGTTCCGCTGAGGCGATTGTAGAGGAGAAAAATATCCGAGTGCGGCAACAGATGAAAGAATCCGATATAGCCGGCCAGCGTCGCGTAGAGCGCCGCGAAAATATAGGCGCGGCGCAGGATCGAAAGCCGCATCAGATTGCCGTCGCTGAACAGGCAGGCGAACATGACGGCGGCAATGCCGAGATAGACCGAAGTTCCGAAATATTGGATCGCCTTTGCATCGTCGGCAACGTTCGTGAGCGACATGGCGCCGCCGAGCAGCCATAGGACGAGGAAAAACAACAGCGGAACCAGCTTGCGATCGAACCGCACCCGTGCCGCCACGCAGCACGACAGCAGCACGAATATCAAGGCGTCGTGCGGCGAGGGTTCGATGAAGACTAAGGCGCTCGTCGCCACCGTGATGAACAGCACGACGTTGAGGAACTGTTCGGCAAGTACCGCGGCGCCGCCGCGATTGGCATCGACGGCGAAAATCGTCGCCGGATTGCCGGCGCCCATCAATAAGCGCCTTCGCCGCGGATCAGCGCGAACGGCGTGCGGGCCACGATGTAAAGATCGAGCAGGATCGACCAGTTCTCGATGTAATAGAGGTCGTGCTCGACGCGGTGCAGGATTTTTTCCCGGCTGTCGGTTTCGCCGCGCCAGCCGTTGATCTGGGCCCAGCCGGTGATGCCGGGTTTCACCCGATGTCGCGCGAAATAACCGTCGACGGCTTCGTCGTAAAGGTGATTGTCGGCCTTGGCGTGGATGGCATGCGGCCGCGGTCCGACCAGCGACAGATTGCCGGTGAAGACGACATTGAACAGCTGCGGCAGCTCGTCGAGGCTGGTCTTGCGGATGAACCGGCCGACCCGGGTCACCCGCGGATCGTTCTTGGTGACGAGCTTGCTCGCGGTCGGATCGCTGTCTTCCGTATACATTGAGCGAAACTTGTAGATTTCGACGAATTCGTTGTTGAAACCGTAGCGCCGCTGTTTGAAGAGGACCGGTCCCTTGCTGTCGAGTTTAATCGCGATCGCGATCAGGAGCATGATCGGTGCCACGCAGATCAGCACCAGCGATCCGATGATCTTGTCGAACAGCCATTTCATCACCACGTCCCAGTCCGCGATCGGCCGGTCGAAAATGTCGAGCACCGGGACGTTGCCGATATAGGAATAGGAGCGGGGACGGAACCGCAGTTTGTTGGTATGAGCGGAGAGCCGGATGTCGACTGGAAGCACCCAGAGCTTCTTCAGCATCTGCAGGATGCGGCCTTCGGCCGAAATCGGCAGTGAAAAAACGACGAGGTCGACGCGGGTATGACGGGCGAATTGCACGAGATCGTCGACGGTGCCGAGTTTCGGTACGCCTTCGCAACTGACCGAAGTGCGGTCGTCGCCGCGATCGTCGAATACGCCGATGATGCGCACGTCGGAATCGCGTTGCGCCGCAAGCGCTGAAATCAGCGCCTCGCCGCTCCCGCCCGCTCCGACCACGACGGTGCGTCGGTCGAGCCGTCCTTGCCGCGTCCAGCGGCGCACCAGCAGGAACAGCGCGCGTCGAAATGCCAGCAGCGTGATCAGTCCCACGACATAAAAGCTGCCGAGCCAGACCCGGGAGAAATCTTCGCCGGACTTGGCAAAGAACGACGCTGCGATGGTGAGCAGAAACACCACCGACCACGCCGAGGCGAGCCGCATATATTGCTTCTCGTGCCCGCGGAAGGCTTGAACCTGATAGATATCGGCAGCCTGGAAGGCGAGCAACGCCAGCACCGAGATGCCGACGATCGCGGCCACGTAATGTCGGGCAAAGCCTTCGGTCGGGACCAGATACCACATATAGAGCACGAAACCGACCGTTGCGACCAAGACGACTTCGATCGCGCGCACGGCGCCGGCAAGGACGATCGGCGAATAGGCCTGCTTGAAGCTTTGCGATGCGACAGCGGACGCGGCAGCGGAGAGCGTTCGCGTCGCCGAAGATTTGGCGCCGGCCGGCGGCAGCGCCTTGACCGCCGATGAAACGGCGGAGGCGGTTTCGAAGATCGTGCTTTGGTCGGGACCTGACATACTCAACCACGCGCTTTCCGGTCCGCGCTAGGCCGGCCCTAGACGGCGCCGGTTAATCACTCGCCAACATAGTGAACAATCTTCAAAAATTGGTTATGTGGCTTGGTTATGCAACTTGGGCAAGTTTCCGTTCCGCAATCGCTTCGCGGTAGGCGGCGAGGTTGTCCTCGACCATCGTGCTCAACGAAAATTCGCTGCGTACCCGCGCCTTCAGCGCTTGCGCCGAGCGCTCCATGTGTCCCGGATCGTCGATAGCTCTCGTAATGGCGCCAATGAGCGCGGCAACGTTGTCGGCCGGGATGAGCTCGGCGGCTTGCGCTCCGAAGATTTCCGACACGCCGCCGACATCGGTGGCGATGATTGGCAGTCCGGCCGCCGCGGCCTCCAACACGACATAGGGCAGCGACTCGGCCCGGGACGGGATGACCAGCATTCTTCCCATGCTGAAGGCTTTGCGGGCCGGACAGTGGCCGATGAATCGAATCTGGTCGGCGAGGCCGAGCCGAGCGGCCTGCGCCTGAAGCATGGCCTGCTCGGGCCCTTCGCCTGCGATGGTCGCGCTGACGCGTCGGCCCGATTGCCGGAGCGCGGCAAGCGCCTCAATCAGGACGTCGATCCCCTTGACCGGACGCAATTCGCCCACGCAGACGATGTCGGCCGCTTCGGGTGAGGGCGTGACAGTTTCGAACTCGGCCTCGGCAATGCCGTTGCGCACGACGCGCACCATCGCGCGCGGCCGGCCGATCACCGTGCGGTACAGGTCCGCGATGTAACTGCTTTCGAACAGAAACAGATCGGTGAGGGGATTTAAGAGCCGCTCCAGCGAGCGATAAAAGCTGCCGTGCAAAGTGCCCGGACAATAAACCAGCGAGCCACCGTGCGGCGTATAGGCGCGGATTGCGTTCGGGGCGGCCCGCGTCAGCCGCGCCAAGGCGGCGCCCTTGGCGCCGTGGCCGTGGAGCACGTCAGGCGCCAGCGCCTTCACGCGCCGCGAAATGCGCCACAATGCATTGACGTCTCGCCAACTCAGTTCGCGCGCGATCGCGACACGCTCGATGCCCAGCGCCAGCCGTGGCGCAAGCTGCGCCAGCGCGGTTTCGGCGCGCGCGCCGCCGGTCGTCGAGTCGACGATGAGGCCGACGCGGTGGCCGCGCTCGCTTTGGCCTTGCGCCACATCCATGACGTGCCGGAACAGGCCGCCGAGCGGGGCCCGCAGAATATGCAGAATCTTGAGACTGGTCGGTGCAAACGCCGCTGTCGGCAGCTTCATCGTCGGCGCGTATGCGCGAACATCGATCGGCACGGCGCCAGTGCGGCGGCCGAACGTCGAAACGATTGGCCGCGCTTCGCTCATGCCGGGATTCCCAATTTGGACGCCGTCTCTAAGCACGCCGAGCTTAAAGATTTCGGTCTCTAGGCCCGGCACTAAAGAGTTAAACCGGATTGAGGACTCACGGAGGTTAATAAAACCTCACGCGCAGCGAGCGCGAATAGGCGCCTTAACCGGATAGCAACCTTAATGGTTTGTAATCGGCCATGGCTATCTGGTCTGTTGGTAAGTTAGTTTCCAGGAGTTTCGCCATGAGTACGGCGTTGCCGTCCCCGCGGACGAGGGGTTCATTCGACGCGGAGTTCGACCTACCGGCGCTCGGCGCGACGTTATGGCGCAAGAAGGCAAAAATCCTGCTTCCGACCATACTGGTCGCGCTGTCCACGCTGATCGCGGTCCAAGCCATTACGCCCAGATATGGCTCGCAATCGCGAGTCTTCATCGAGGGGCGAGATAACGTCTATTTGCGGCCGGATGCCGACCGCAACAGCAGCGATCGCACGGCCGTCGACGAAGAAGCGGTCACCAGCCAGGCCCAGATCATCCTTTCGCGCGACCTGGCGCGCGCGGTCATCGACAAGCTCAAGCTCGGCGAACGGCCCGAGTTCGATTCGGCGCTCAACGGCGTATCGCCGATCAAAGCCCTCCTGGGCATCTTCGGTATCGGCAAGGATCCGCTGAGCGTGACCCCGGAAGAGCGCGTGCTCACGGCCTATTACGAGCGGCTTACCGTTACGCCGGTCGACCGGTCGCGCGTTATCAATATCGACTTTCTGTCCCAGGATCCCTTGCTTGCCGCCAGCGTCGCCAATGCCGTTGCCGACGCCTATCTGGTGCGCCAGCGCGAGGCGAAACAGGAGCAGGCAAAGAGCGCCGGACAGTGGCTCGCCGGCGAAATCGAGTCGATGCGGCAGAAGGTCGAGGACGCCGAGGCCAAAGTCGAAGATTTTCGCGCCAAGGCGAACCTGCTGGTCGGCATCAATAACACGACGCTCTCGGCGCAGCAGCTCAGCGAAGTCAGCGCCCAGCTCGGGGCCGCGCGCGCGCAGAAGATCGATGCCGAAGCCAAGGCCAAGCTGATCCGCGACATGCTGCGTTCCGGCCAGCCGATCGAGTCCTCCGACATCCTCAATTCCGAACTCGTCCGCCGGCTCGCCGAGCAGCGCGTCACTTTGCGCGCGCAACTCGCCGAGCAATCCTCGACGCTGCTGGACAATCATCCACGCATCAAGGAATTGCGGGCGCAAATCGACGATCTCGATAATCAGATCAGGACAGAAGCCGAGAACGTCGCGCGCTCGCTTGAAAACGACGCCAAGCTCGCCGGCGCCCGGCTCGAATCGCAGACCGCGTTCCTCGATCAGATCAAGAACCAGGCCGCGTCGACCAACGAACGGGACGTGCAGCTGCGGGCGCTGGAACGGGATGCCAAGTCGCAACGCGATCTCCTGGAATCCTATCTCGCGAAATACCGCGAGGCGATCTCGCGCGACACCCTCAATTCGACGCCCGCCGATGCGAGGATTATTTCGCGCGCCACCGTCTCGAACGTGCCGACTTATCCGAAGAAGCTGCCGGCGGTGCTGATCGCCACCTTTGCGACCTTGATCCTCAGCTCGGGATTGCTGGTGACCAGGGAGCTTTTGGCCGCTTCGACCAGCTTTGCGCCGGGGCGCGCCGATCGGGATCCAACCGTATCCGATGGGCCGGCGCCGCGCATTGCCGCAATGTTCAACGAGCCGCGCCCAAGCGGGCCGCCCAGCGTTGCCAACGCTTCGGTCGCGATGGTCGCGCAGCAACTAGGTCGCGCCGGCTCAGCTGGCTCGCGGCTCGCGGTGTTCGGCGCGGTGCCGGGAGTGAACACGACGCAGACCGCGATCCGACTCGCACGAGCCTTGGCGGAGGAGTCGAGCACCGTGCTGGTCGGGCTCGCGTCGGGCGATACCGCGATCCGCGGCATTTCGAACGAGCCATCGGCCGCCGGGCTCGGGGAGCTTGCGCGCGGCGTGGCCACGTTCGGAGATATCATCACCAAGGATAGGCTTTCGCCGCTGCACCTGATTTCAGCGGGGCTTGCGGCGCTCGGCCGGGTCGACATTCTCGCTTCACCCGGCATGGTAACGAACTTCGAGGCGCTTTCCCGCAGCTACGATCACCTCGTCGTCGATGCCGGCTCGGCTGCGGACCCTGAAATCGAGCGTGTCGCCGAAATCGCGCCGCACGCCATCCTCGTCACCGACGTGCTGGCGAATGCCGCAACGGCCTCGGCTCGCGAGCGTCTGCTGGCCTGCGGATTCGGCGACGTAAGAATTCTCGTGAGCGGGCAGGGCGGTGCCGGCGATACCGCGGCGGCGGCGTAAATCCGTCATGTCGCGCAGTGTATTGTATTCGTGCGCGACGACACGGCTTTCGCAATCCGGTTGACCGGGGGGCTCTTGGCAAAAGATTATCAACCCGGGCCTGGGATAATGCGCGGTTTGAAGAGGGAGCCTTCGTGGCCGGCTTGAGACCGACGATCATTCGCGGCGGACTGGAATCGCTGTATTTCACCGGCGCGCATCTGCTGCTTCGCCCCTTCGTCGGCGGGGTCGGCGCGATCCTGACGCTGCACCACGTCCGCCCGTCGCGGCCGGACCGCTTTCAGCCGAACCGGATCTTGGAGGTGGCGCCGCGCTTTCTCGCCCGCGTGGTGCGCGATCTGCGCCGTTCGGGACTCGACATCATCAGTCTCGACGAGATGCACCGCCGCATGACCGCAGGCGACTTTACCCGCCGCTTCGTCTGCCTGACCTTCGACGACGGCTATCGCGACACGCTGCAATGGGCCTATCCGATCCTCAAGGAGGCGAAGGCGCCGTTCGCGATCTATGTGCCGACGAGTTTCCCCGACCGGCTCGGCGAATTGTGGTGGCTCGTGCTCGAGGCGGTGATCGCGCGCAACGAGCGCATCGGCGTCGTCATCGACGGCCGCAACCGCAAATTCGACTGTCGCACCGTGGCCGAGAAGCGGGCGCTCTACGACGAACTCTATTGGTGGCTGCGGGCGCAACCGACCGACGCCGAGCAGCGCGACGCGATCCGCAATCTCGCCGCCTTCTACCACGTCGACATCGCGGCCTTCTGCAGCGAGTTGTGCATGAGTTGGCCGGAACTCGCCAAGCTTGCCGAAGATCCGCTGGTCACCATCGGGGCGCATACGGTCAATCACCCGGCCTTGGCAAAGCTGGCGAAGGACCCGGCGCGCGCGGAAATGGAACTGAGCGCTTCGATCCTGGAGGCCGCGCTCTCGGTACGGCCGCAGCATCTGTCCTATCCCTACGGCGATCGCGACTCGGCGGGCCCGCGCGAATTCGAGCTCGCGGCCGAACTCGGCTTCAAGACCGCGGTGACGACCCGGCCCGGCGTCCTGTTCGCCGCGCACAGTCAATGCATGACCGCGCTGCCGCGGATTTCGCTCAACGGCGACTACCAACGCATGCGCTATGTCCGTGTATTGCTGTCGGGCAGCGCGACGGCGATGTGGAACGGCTTTCGGCGGCTCGACGCGGCGTAAGCCAGGAATCAATAATCAGTAATCAGTCATCAGAAAGACGAGGCTTCAGTTTCTGATTACTGACTTCTGATTGCTGATCCATGCGGCTCATCCATGAGACGATCGGCATTGCCGGCAGCACCCAACCCATGCCGGCAAGCACGTAATAGGCGACCGAGAGCCAGGCATTGTCGCGGATCGCCGGGAATTGGGCGAGCGCCATCGCGACCAACGCCCATACGGTCACGAGGATCAGCAGCAGTACGGCGCCGATGAATTTGCGCAGGCGGATCGGCATGAGTTAGAGCGCTACAACGCGGTTGCGAGGGTGGGGCGCAGCACTATATGGTCCGCGCGCCCAAAACAACCGACTACCATCAAGCATCGACCATGACGGCTCGACAATCAGATCCGAAACGGCGCGCGATCCGGCTGTGGCTTTACGCCGTGGCCGGCCTTGTGCTCGCCATGGTTCTGGTCGGCGGTGCGACGCGGCTCACCGAATCCGGCCTTTCGATCACGGAATGGAAGCCCGTCATGGGCGCGCTGCCGCCGCTGAATGAAACGCAGTGGCAGGCCGAATTCGAGAAGTACCAGGCCATTCCGCAATATCGCGAACTCAATCGCGGCATGAGCCTCGATGGGTTCAAGACGATTTATTGGTGGGAATGGACGCACCGCCTGATCGGCCGCAGCATCGGCGCGGCATTTCTGTTGCCGTTTCTGTGGTTCCTGTGGCGCGGCTGGGTCGCGCCGGGATTGCGAGCCCGGCTGTGGACGATCTTCGGCCTCGGCGCGCTGCAAGGCGCCGTCGGCTGGTGGATGGTCGCCTCCGGCCTCGCCGACCGGGTCGAAGTCTCGCAATACCGCTTGGCGACCCATCTCGTGCTCGCCTGTGTCATCTACGTGGCCATGATTTGGACGGCCCGGGGCCTCGACGAAAATCAGGCGACACCCGCGCCCGCGCGAATCCGCGGCGCCGCGATCGGGCTTATCGTTCTGGTGCTGGCGCAGATCTATCTCGGCGCCTTGGTCGCCGGGCTTCGAGCCGGTAGCATCTACAACACTTGGCCGCTGATCGGCGGGGCCTTGGTGCCGGACACTGCGCGGCTATTCTTCAACGTTCCGCTGTGGCGGAATTTCTTCGAAAACAGGCTGACCGTGCAGTTCGAGCACCGCATGTTCGCCGATGTGGTCCTCCTAGCCGCGCTCGTTCACGCCTTCGACGTGGTGCGGACGATGAAAAGAGGACCGCTGGTCACCGGCGCCGTCGCCCTTGCCGCAGCGGTGACGCTGCAGGCCGTGCTCGGCATTTTGACGCTGGTGCTGGTCGTCCCGATCGGTCTCGCGCTGCTGCATCAAGCAGGCGCCATGCTGGTGCTGACGGTGGCGACGCTGCACACCGCGAACATGGCCCAGCCCGCTGCCGCACCGGCGACCGCGCCGTTGCCGGCGTGACGCCGGCTCACGCCGCCAGCGCCTGCTCCAGATCGGCGATGATGTCTTCCTTGTCCTCGATGCCGATCGAGAGCCGC
>Ga0181533_1001815_pt1 | contig 26393 bp, 21 predicted proteins | sample PEATcosm2014_Bin_45_FD_119772 | JGI IMG/M metagenome (GOLD analysis project Ga0181533, IMG submission 119772) | Peatland microbial communities from MTU Mesocosm Facility, Houghton, MI, USA - PEATcosm2014_Bin11_60_metaG | ecosystem: Environmental > Terrestrial > Soil > Wetlands > Peat | place...
CAGCACGGAGCCCAACGAAGGCGCGGCGCTGGCCGTGGCCATTCTCGAACACTTTCGCCAGCGCGGCGCCATGACGTTGGTGACCACCCACCATTCGCGCCTGAAAGCCTACGCCGCCGAAACCACGGAAGCTGTGAACGCCGCGATGGAGTTTGATGAAGCGACGCTCGAACCCACCTATCGCCTGCTCGTCGGCTTGCCGGGAAAATCGAAATTCGAAACTCGCCGCGATTTTCGAGTTTCGATTTTCGGATTTCGATCCTTGCAAAGGTAGTAGTACGGTTTGGTCCGCCTTCGCTCCGATTATCACGCAACCTGTTTATTTTTATTTTTTACACCCAATTTCCTACCCGTGGGAATGCCTGGCCCGGGGGCGCCGAATTTCGAGCACGTCGTAGGGGCGGTTCGCGAACCGCCCCGACGACGCGGAGTCTGACTTGGGCCAGTTCAATGCCGGATTCTGATTAATGTTCATCAGAATTTCTGCCGATAAGAAGAGTGCCTGGAAGAGGATTCCGTGGAGTCCGTTGCGAGCATGGGTACCTGCGCGAGCGTTCAAAAGGCAGCGAGGCGGGAATCAGGGAGTCGGTATGTACGAGGGGTTCGGAAGGCCTGCCGAGATTCTGTTGGTGGAAGACAATCTGGGGGACGTTCGGCTGACGGTCGAGGCCCTCCGCGATGTCAACCCCAGCAACCATCTGACCGTGGCGTCAGATGGAGTGGAAGCGTTGGCCATGGTCTGCGGCACGCCCCCGTACAAGGAAGCGGGTCATTTTGATCTGATTCTGCTGGACCTCAACCTCCCCAAGAAAAATGGCCGCGAAGTACTGGCGGACCTCAAGAGCGATCCTAAGCTTAAACGCATTCCGGTGGTTATCCTCACGACCTCCAAGGCAGAGGAGGACATCCTCAGGACCTACGACCTTCATGCCAATTGCTATATCACCAAGCCGATCGAGTTAGACCGATTTATGCATGTGGTCAGGTCGATAGAGGATTTTTGGCTGTCTGTGGTGACCCTCCCACGAGGCAGGTCCAATGATTACAAGTTCAATCCGAACGCTCCACATTGAGGACAACGTGGCGGATGCCCGGGCATTATACGAAGCCTTGGCGGAGGTGCCGGAAGCAGTTTTCGAACTCGAGTGGGTTGATGGACTTGGCAAGGGACTTCAGAAACTCGAATCCGGGTCAGTGGATTTGGTGCTGCTGGATCTTTACCTGCCAGAAAGCCGAGGTCTTGACACATTTACCACGATCCATGCATGCAACCCGGGAATTCCCATCATTGTACTGACGGGTTTGGACGATCGGGAATTGGCCCTGAAGGCGGTCCGCGACGGAGCCCAAGACTATCTGGTGAAGGGGCAATTTGCGGGCCCCTCTCTGGTGCGCTCGATGCAGCACGCCGTCATCAGGCATCGTATTCAGGGGGATACGGAAGGACTCTTCTGGAAAGACCCCCTGACGGGTCTGTACAACCGCCAGGGTTTTCTCGTACTGGGCGAACAGTTCCTGCGGTTTGCGGATCAAACCGGGCGCCCGTTGGCCTTGGTCTGCGCCGATGTTGACGGGCTGGAAAAGATCAACCGGGAGTTTGGGCTTAAGGATGGCGATGCAGCGTTGCAACGCGTCGCCGGGGCGCTGAGCGAAGCCTTTGCGCAATCCAACCTTGTCGCGCGGGTGGGCGGGGATGAATTCGCCTCCATGTGCCTCGGCTCCTCCGGCTGGCCAAAGTGGGATTTCAAGGCGGTGTTCGAGCAGGCCGTGCGGCCCCATTCCGCTGAGGGGCAACGGCCGTATTCCTTGACGGTAACCTGGGGATTGTCCATCTATGACCCTGCCAGGCCCTGCTCGATGGCCACCTTGATCAAGCACGCTGAGACACATGCACCCCTGGATTGCCTTGGCCCGGCGCTGTGAGCAGAAACCAGCCCTGTATCTCCCTGCCCGCCACAGTTCAGGCGGAAACTGCCCACGTGCTTGGAGTGATGCCATGAAGTCGCCCCGCGAGACCTTGCTTTCCTTTCTTTACGCGACCAGACCCTTAACCCAGAAGGGGATCGGTCGTCCAGGGATTCGCGTCAGGGAGGCCGTAGCTTACATCCTGGCTTTTACGCTGGCGGTAGTAACGCTGGGGGTCTTCCTACGCTGGCAGATTGCCCATTTGCACGAGCAAGAGATGACCTCCTGGCGGGCTCGGGTATCCAGTCTTGCCGACGATCGAGCGCACACCGTCTCAAATTGGTTAATCGAGCGGCAAGCCGATGCGCAAGTCTTTGCCACTCACCCCTCAGTCCGCGCCGCCTTGCGGGCTCATTACGATGCGGGCCAGCTACCCGGGCGCCCTGCGGGCACCCTGCGGGAATTGGCGGCCTCCCTGGATGAAATCGAGAGGTTGTACTCCCACGCCGGGGTCTACATTTTGGATCGCAACGCACAAGTGGTGGCGCAGTCCAGCCGGTCCATACCATTGAACCCCTTGTTTTCTGAAACCTGCCGAGCTGTGTCTCGCTCGGGAGCCACGGGAATCGCTGTTGTCGGTGACGCGCCAAACCGGAGTCTGATGGGTTTCAGCGCCCCCGTGTTCCCCGGACCGGGTACGACCGCTGCGGGCCAACCAACGGGCCAACTGCTGGGGATCGTGCTAGTAGTTTCCGATCCGGCGCACACGCTGTTTCCCCTGGTGACGCGGGATGTGGTTCCAACTCGGACCGGCGAGACGCTTCTCGTGCGCCGCGAGGGTAACGACATGGTCTATTTCTCCCCCCTGCGCCATGTTCCACCCGGGTCCCCGAATTTACGATTCCCACTTTCCAGCGCTCCCACTCCCGCGAGCCTCGCTTTGGAAGGTCATGAGACGTTTGTGGAATACAGAGACTACCGGGGTGTTCCGGTGCTGGCGGCCACGCAGCACATCCCCCTGACCGGCTGGGGGTTGGTCCGCAAGATCGATCGCGCCGAAGCCTTAGAGGATTTTCGCCGGATGGCCATCGCCGAATGGCTGGTAGCGGGCCTCTTAATCATCCTCCTGGGTGGCCTGCTGCTGTTCCTTCGGCGCGTCGTGATGACGCGGGTCCTGAAACGGGAAGAGGAAAAGTTCCGCGCGCTGCTGGAGGCGGCCCCGGATGCGATGGTGGTGGTAAACCAGGGCGGAGAAATCGTTCTTCTCAATCGTCAGGCGGAGAGACAGTTCGGATACCGCCGTGATGAACTCTTAGGGAAGAACGTGAAGAACATCATTTCAGAGGGCTTCGCGGAACGGCTGATCGCGGACGCTCTTCGATCCGCGGAAGACGCGCTGGCGCAGGAGATCGGTACGGGGATTGAGCTCATTGGGCGGCGGAAGGATGGAAGCGATTTTCCCATCGAGATCATGCTGAGCCCGCTGCAAAGCGCCGAGGGAATCCTGGTGACGGCAGGGATCCGCGACATCAGCGCGCGCCAGCGGGCGGAGGAGGAACTGCGCCGGGTGAACCGCGCTCTCCGAACGATCAGCGACTGCAATCAGGTCTTGGTACGGGCAACGGGTGAATCGCATTTGTTGGAGGAAGTTTGCGGAATCCTGGTGCGTGAGGGCGGCTACCGCATGGCCTGGGTGGGCTTTGGTGAACACGATGAAGGCAAGTCGGTACGCCCCGTGGCCCATGCCGGCTTCGAGGAAGGGTACCTGCAAGCAGCGAGCATCACCTGGGCAGACACGGAACGCGGGCGGGGGCTTACGGGGACTGCGATTCGCACCGGGAACCCTATGGTTACTCGGGACTTTCGGGCCGATCCCCGTCTCGCTCCGTGGCGGGAAGAAGCGCTCAAGCGGGGCTATGCCTCCAGCATGGCCCTGCCGATCCTTTTGAATGACCACGTTCTTGGCGCCCTGACGATTTACGCGGAGCAGCCGGGTGCGTTTGACGCAGAGGAAGTCGCATTGTTAACGGAGCTCAGCCGCGACTTGGCCTATGGTATCCAGACCCTACGCGCGCGCGCTGAGCGCAACCGGGCCGAGGAGGCGCTGCGGGAAAGCGAGGTCAGATACAGAACGGTAGTGGAGAATATCCCGCAGAAAATATTCATGAAGTCCAGGGACTACCGGTGGGTTTCGATGAACCAGAACTTTGCCCGGGACCTCGGTGTCCGCCCTGAAGATATCGTGGGGAAAGCGGACTACGATTTATTCCCCAAGGAATTCGCTGACAAGTACCACGCCGACGACAAGAGGATTATGGAGACCGGTGTCACCGACGAGTTCGACGAGGAGTACCTCGAGGGGAACGAGCGGTGGATCGTCCACACGATCAAGACACCCATCAGGGACGAGACCGGTGTAGTGATCGGCTTGCTTGGCGTGTTCTGGGACGTGACCGAGCGCCAGCGAGCGGAGGAGGCGCTGCGGGAAAGCGAGGAGCGAACCCGCATCGTTGCGGAGAGTGTCACGGACGTCATCTATGAGTGGGACCTCAAAGACAAGATCGAATGGCACGGGGACGTAGACAGCTTGATGGGGTATCCGGCGGGAGGCTTCGCGAGGACGATGGACGGGTGGGCGGCCACACTCCACCCGGAAGACCTGGAACGCGTGCGCCTGGCCATCCAGAGTCAACTCAAGGGTGAGGCGGCATACAACATCGAATACCGCATAGCAGGAAAGGACGGCGGGTGGCGATGGTGGTCGGCGCGCGGGACGGTGCTCAGAGACGAGCAGGGTCAGCCTCGCCGCTGGGTTGGCGCCGTAACCGACATCACCGGGCGCAAGCGGGCGGAAGAGGAAATCCAGAAACTGAACGAACAACTGGAGCAGCGGGTGCGCGAGCGTACCGCGGAACTTGAGGCGGCGAACAAAGAACTGGAAGCCTTTACTTATTCGGTTTCCCACGATCTGCGGGCGCCGCTCCGCCATGTAGACGGGTTTTCGAAGCTGCTCGTCGAAAAGCATTGCGCCGAGCTTTCCCCCGATGCCCAGGAATACGTCGCCATGATTCGCGACTCGGTCCTCCATATGGGCATGCTGATTGATGACTTGCTCAATCTGGCGCGGGTGGGGAGAAAGCAACTGAGCATGGAGGTTACGGGACTGAACTCCCTCGTGGAAGAGGTTAGAACGGATTTGAACCGTGCCAACCCCGATCGCTTCATCGAGTGGAAGATTGAGGCGCTGCCCTTCGTCGAGTGCGATCCGGCCTTGATGAAGCAGGTCTTCGCCAATCTGCTCTCCAACGCCGTCAAGTTTACTCGCCCGCGCCAACCCGCGGTCATTGAGCTGGGAGTGACCTCTCATGATGGCGCGCGCGCCGTCTTTGTCCGCGACAACGGCGTGGGTTTCAGCATGAAGTACGCCAACAAACTCTTTGGCGTGTTTCAGCGCCTGCACCGGAGCGAAGACTTCGAAGGGACAGGCGTCGGCCTGGCTACGGTCCAGCGCATTATTCACAAACACGGAGGGCGCGTTTGGGCGGAGGCGGAACTGAACAAGGGAGCGACGTTTTACTTCACGCTCAAGGCGAGAGACAAGGAAAAGCTGGAGGCCGAAAACAGAAATACTTCTGGGGGGAGAAGCGAGGCGGCATGAGGAGCTGTGCCCGGACTTGCGGAAGCAAGCGAAAGAATCCACCGGAACGGAAGGATTCTCGCGCCGGGGCGAGCGCGCGGAGGCTTTCGCGCCCTGCCCCGCAAGACACCACTTTAGCACGTGCAGCAAAATATGACTGAGGAGGGAAGGATCATGGCAAAGCGAAGCAGGTTGAATGGTGCGACAGCCGTCATCGAGATGAAGGGTTTTGATAATCAGGCATTTCTGGCAGCGATTGTGGAGTCTTCCGACGATGCCATCTACGGCAAAACGTTGGAAGGCAACATCCTGAGTTGGAATCATGGAGCCGAGCGGATGTATGGCTACTCGGCAGCGGAGATATTGGGCCGGCCCGTCAGCTTTCTGGTGCCGCCCACCAAGCCTGACGAGGTTCCACAAATCCTCGAGAGACTCAAACGGGGAGAACGCGTGGAACACTTCGAGACCGCCCGGGTTAGGAAAGACGGGGAAGTCATTGACGTTTCCCTGAATGTCTCGCCCATTCGGGATGCTTCCGGCAAAATTATCGGAGCGTCGACTACGGCCCGCGACATTACCGAGCAAAAAAAGATGCGCGAGGCGCTGACCCAGCGGGCGAAGGAGATTCTGGACGTTTCCACGCCGGTACTGCAAGTGTGGGAGGGGGTGGTGGTGGCGCCCTTCATCGGCACTCTGGACACCCAGCGCGCGCAGCAGTTCATGGAACGCCTGCTGGATAAGATTGTGGAGACCAACTCTTCCGTTGCCCTCCTGGATGTCACGGGGGTTCCGACCGTCGATACGCGGACCGCGCAGCACCTGATCGAGACCATCACCTCCGTGCGCTTGATGGGCGCGCAGGCGGTGCTGACGGGTGTGCGGCCGGCGATTGCCCAGACCCTCGCACATTTGGGAATCAACCTGGCGGACGTCGTGACCCGTTCTTCGCTGGCGGCGGGATTGCGTGTGGCGCTTGACGTCCTCCACCTCAAAATCAGCAGCCAGGATGGTGAAGCTTAGGGAGCGGGGGAGCACTCCGGGTGAGACCGCCCGCTCTTACTTTTATCCAAGAAGGAGTTGTCCGTGATGACGAACCAAAACATTTCGGTTGTCAAGGTGCGCGATACGCTGATGGTGACGATGCCTGCCGACCCCGACGACATGACGGTGACGACCTTCCAGGAAGAAGTGCTGCGGGCCATGGAGAAATACCGGCCGAAAGGGTTGGTCCTGGACATCTCAGTCGTCGAGACGCTGGATTCCTTTTTCGCTCGCACGATCACCGAAACCAGCCGCATGGTTGCTTTGATGGGTGGACAGACGGTGATCGCCGGCATGCGCCCCAGCGTCGCCATCACCGCGACGCAGTTGGGCTTGACGTTGGGTGGAACCCTCACCGCGCTGACGGTCGACCGCGCGCTAGACCTGTTGACCCACCCGCATCCGCGGAGGCAAAGGCGATGAGCGACTTAACTCGGGGGAATGTCCCCATCAAGTCCGAGAACGACATCGTAGCCGCACGCCGGGTCGTCCGGGACCTGGCTACCCGGTTGTGCTTTGGAGTCACCGATGTCACGCGCGTCATCACCGCGGCCTCGGAGTTGGCCCGTAATGTTTTCCTTTACACGGGTGCGGGTGTTATGCGGTGGTGCACTATCGACCGGGCCGGGGCTGTCGGTCTGGAGTTGACGTTCGAGGACCACGGAGCTGGCATCCCCGACATCGAGCTGGCCATGAAGCCCGGCTACACCACCAGTCGTGGACTGGGTCTGGGCCTTCCCGGCGCGAAACGATTGATGGACGAAATGGAAATCCACAGCGAAGTGGGCAAAGGCACCACCGTGACGGTGAGGAAGTGGTTGAGGAAATGAAGAGCGGCAAAGGCATTGCGTCGCAATCCATTGAAGTTTCCCAGGCCGGCGACGTGGGTACAGCCCGGCAGGCGGGCAAGACCATGGCCCATGCCCTGGGCTTCGGCGTGGGGGAAAAGGAAGAAGTGGTGATTGTGGTGAGCGAACTGGCTACCAACATTCTGAAACATGCCGGTCGAGGCACCTTGACGCTCATCCCCCTTCGCGCCAGCGAGCGGGCCGGAATTCAAATCGAGTCCGTCGACAATGGCCCCGGGATCGGCGATGTCGAGCAGGCCATCACCGACGGGTTTTCTACCGCCGGCAGCCTGGGTTACGGCCTGGGTGCGGTCAATCGGCTTATGGACGACTTGGTTATCTCCTCGCGGGGCCAGGGTGGAAAGGGGACGCGCATCGCCTGCCAGCGATGGAGGTCGCTGAAAAATCCCGCCGTGAAGCCCTGCCCCCTTGACCTTGGTGTGGCCACCCGACCCCACCCGGCGATGGAGAAAAATGGGGACGCTTTCGTTCTGGAAAGGTGGGGTGAGAGCGCTCTGGTGGGGGTGATTGACGGAGTGGGCCACGGGCAATTCGCGTTTCAGGCCGCGCGGGAGGCCCAGCTCTTCGTCGAGACCCACTTTGACCGGCCTCTGGACACTCTTTTCTGCGGCGTGGGTCGAGCCTGTCGTGGAACTCAGGGAGTGGTGATGGCACTGGCGCGGTTCGACTGGGGACGCGAGAGGCTCACGTTTGCCAGTGTCGGCAACGTCGAATCTCGGGTGTTTGCGTGTCCACAAAAAATGAACTTCATGGTGCGGCGCGGTTTGATCGGGCTGAACGCACCCCATGCGGTCGTGACCGAGCACCGCTGGGTGCCGAGCCAAGTGATGGTGATGCACTCGGACGGCGTGTCGAGCCGCTGGGAATGGGATGATTATCCCGCGCTCCGGGACGCGTCCGCCGTCAGCGCCGCCCAGCAATTGTTACACCGGCTGGCCAGGGACAACGATGACGCAACGGTGGTCGTGGTGAAAGGGGCCCAGCCGCCCGGACCAATAGCGAAGGGTCGGTGAAGCTGAATGACCGCCCGCGGGACTCGCCCCGCAGCAGCCTAGGCCGAACACCTATGAGCGACAGCACGACAGCCGAAACATTTGCGGACCCCGAGGAGACGATCCGCGCTCTCCAGAAGGAACTGGAGGAGACGAATAGCGGGTTGGTGGCCTTGACCCTGGAATTGGAACAGCGCGTGGATGCCCGCACGGCGGAATTGCGGGAGGCACACGGGGAGCTGCAAAAAACCAATTCCGAATTGCTTCAGTTGACGTTGGAACTGGAAGAGCGCGTGGCGCAGCGCACGGAAGATATCCGCAAGCTCAACGAGCAATTGGAGTCACGCGTGAAGAAGCGCACCGCCGAATTGCAGGCTGCCAATGAGGAGCTGGAAGCCTTTACCTATTCCGTCTCCCACGATCTGCGCGCGCCGCTGCGCCACGTGGATGGGTTTTCGAAGCTGCTCGTCGAAAACCATCGTGCCGAGTTGTCCCCCCATGCCCAAGAATGCGTCGCGACGATTCGCGACTCCGTCCTCCAGATGGGCATGTTGATCGATAACTTGCTCAATCTGGCGCGGGTGGGGCGGAAGCAACTGAGCATAGAGGTTACGGGACTGAACTCCCTCGTCGAGGAAGTCAGGGCCGATTTGCATTGCTCGAACCCCGATCGCGTGATCGAGTGGAAGGTTGATATGTTGCCCTTCGTCGAGTGCGATCCCGGGTTGATGAAACAGGTCTTCGTCAATCTGCTCAACAACGCCGTCAAATTTACTCGCCCGCGGACAGCCGCCGTCATTGAAGTGGGAGCGGTGGGTCAAGACGAGCACGCTATCGTCTTCGTGCGCGACAACGGCGTGGGCTTCAGCATGAAGTACGCCAACAAGCTCTTTGGCGTGTTTCAGCGCCTGCACCGGGCGGAAGACTTTGAAGGCACAGGCGTCGGCCTGGCTACGGTCCAGCGCATTATTCATAAACACGGAGGGCGCATCTGGGCGGAGGCTGAACTCGATAAGGGCGCAACCTTCTATTTCACCTTGGGATCGTCGGACGATCCCCAACCGGAAAAACCAGGGTAGTGGTGCAATTTGCTGTAGCGGCGGTCTCTGACCGCCGTTTAATCGGCGGTCAGAGACCGCCGCTACAAGAAGACGAACTGACTCGGGAGGCAACCCATGACCCAAGAAATTCCGCAAATTCTCCTTGTCGAAGACAATCCCAAAGATGTCAAACTGACTCTGCACGCTCTGAGTGAGGAAAACCTCGCCAACGCGATACAGGTGGCGCGTGACGGGGAAGAAGCGCTTGACTTTCTTTTCTGCCGGGGCGAATTCGCCAGCCGCAGCTTTGACCACCCGCCCCGACTGGTGCTTCTGGACATAAAACTTCCGAAGGTAGATGGCTTGGAAGTCCTGCGCGCGGTGAAGGGCGACCCGCGTACGCAAGCGATCCCGGTGGTGGTGCTCACCTCCTCGAACGAAGAAAGTGACTTGGTGAAGAGCTACAAGCTGGGCGCCAACGCCTACATCCAGAAGCCCGTGGAATTCGATGCCTTCCGCCAAGCGGTGAAGCACCTGGGGTTGTTCTGGCTGGTGGTCAATGCGCCACCGCCCCCTACGGCTTTTCGCCCTTGAAGGGGTCATGACTGTTGGCATAGGGAGCGAGCTCCCGCACTCCAAAGATTCGCTCCGCACTTTGGCCAGGGTTTCGAAGGTGAGGCGCACTATGGATGTAACAAAACCGGATGGCACAACCGTTTCTCCGCCCTCCCTGCGGGTGCTCATCTTGGAAGATAACCCGCGTGACGCGAAACTCACGGCGAGCGTGCTCGAGGGCGGGGGGGTCAGGGTGCAGTTCGAGGTCACGGACTCGCCGGAATTCTTCCGGGAGAGCCTGGAAAGAGCTGAGTACGATGTGATTCTGGCCGACTTCAACCTCCGCAATTGGACCGCGTTCGACGCCCTGGATATCCTGAAGCGATCGGGAAAAGACATTCCGCTCCTTGTCGTGACAGGTTCTCTGGGCGACGAGGCTGCGGTGGAATGCATCAAGCAGGGCGCGGCGGACTTTGTGCTCAAAGACCGCCCCGCGCGCCTGCCCATGGCCATCTATCGTGCGCTGGAAAACAAAAAGCTGTGCGAGGAGCGCAAGCGCACGGAAGAGGCGTTGCGGGCTTCTGAAATTCAATTTCGTCGGCTCTTTGAAGCCGCAAGGGATGGAATTCTGATCCTCGACGCAGACACGGGAGAGATAAAGGATGTCAACCCGTTCTTGAGCGATCTCCTGGACTTCTCTCGAGCGGACCTACTGGGAAAGAAGCTCTGGGAAATCGGTCCTTTGCAGGATGCCCTTTTGAGCAAGACCAGCTTTGAGGACTTGCAGAGTAAAGGATACGTCCGGTATGAACATCTGCCCTTGGAAAGCCGCAACGGGAAACGTATTGAGGTGGAATTCGTCAGTAATGTTTACAGCGTTAACCAGCTTAAAGTAATCCAATGCAACATTCGCGACATCACCGAGCGCAAGCGGGCGGAGGAGGCACTCGAGAAACGAACCCGAGAGTTGACGTATTCCCAGGAGGCCTTGGAGCAAAAGGCTCAGGAGTTGACACGGTCTAACATTGAGCTGCAACAGTTCGCCTATGTTGCTTCGCATGATCTTCAGGAACCCCTGCGCACCATGGCCAGCTTCGCGCAGCTCCTCCAGAAGCGTTATCAGGGCAAGCTTGACGCCAATGCCGACGATTTTATCCACTTTATCGTCGACGGCGCCACCCGAATGCAGGGGCTCATCCAAGACCTACTGGCCTACTCGCGGGTGGGAAGCCGGGGCAAGGATTTCGTACCCACCGACTGTACGACGGTCTTCGACCGGGCAGTTGCCAATCTCCAGACGGCCGTAACCGAAAGCGGCGCCGTGGTGACTCATGACCCCCTCCCGACCGTTCCCTGCGACGGCGCACAACTCATCCAGGTCTTCCAGAACCTGGTCGGCAACAGCATCAAATTCCACGACTCTCAGGTGCCCCGGGTCCACGTTGCAGCCGAGCAAAGGCCCTCAGAATGGGTTTTCTCAGTGAAAGACAATGGCATTGGGATCGACCCGCAATACGCCCACCGGATTTTCGAAGTCTTCCAGCGCTTACACAATCGTGCCGAGTATCCCGGCAGTGGCATCGGACTAGCCATCGCTAAGAAAGTTGTGGAACGGCACGGAGGCCGCATCTGGGTCGAGTCGCAGCCTCACCAGGGGGCAAGCTTCTTCTTCACTCTGCCGGCAAGATGCGACATGTGATCATCCGGACAGCAAGACGCCACGCGCCCAGTCCCGAGCCCCAAATCCCGTGCCCCGAATCCCGTATCCCGAATCCGCCGCTCCTTCACAAAGAGCGGAGCGCCGCGGAGATGGGCCGAAGCGCCGCGTGGATTGCCGGGAGCAAGCCGCCCGCCACGCCCATTCCCAGAGCGAAGATAATTCCCCCCAAAAGCAGGCCGGGCGTAATCTTGAAGGCGAAGGCCATGTGAGAGAAGGTTTGCCAGTTCATGGCGCCGGTGGTGAAGCCGTTGAGCGGCAGAACCGCTAGGCAGCCAATGGCGCCTCCCACAAAGGAGATCAGCACCGCCTCAATCAGAAACGAGAAGACCACCGCGATGGCGCCGAAACCCAAGGCTCGCATAACGGCGATTTCACGGCCGCGTTCGGCGACGGCGGAATACATGGTATTGAGTGCCCCGAAAACCGCGCCGATGCCCATGACGGCCGCCACCAGGCCGCCCAGAACCGTGATGAGGCGCGTCATCATCTGCGACTGCTTGGCGTAGTAATCAATTTCGCGGCTGACATCCACGTCGAGGCGGGGGTCCTTGTTCACCGCATCTTTGAAATTCTGGAACGCGTCGGGGGAAGAGAGATGGACGGTGGCCGATTGGAAGATGTTGTTGGGGCGTTTATACACGTCGTCGAGGACCCGGCCGTCGCACCAGACCTCGGAATCGAAGGCCGAGCCGCCCGCGTCGAAAATCCCCACGACGGTCCATTCCCCGCCGCCGAAGTGCACTTGATTTCCCACGGTCAGGCCGGAATAACTGTTGGTGGCATTGCGGCCGACGACTAATTCGGAAAGGCCCGGGCGGAACATGCGGCCTTGGACAATCTTGACGTTCCGGCGGACGGTGAGGACGTTGGGCGAAACCCCGCGGACTTGCACGTTAGCGTCCGTGCCGGTGGAGCGCAGAGGGAAGGGCGCCACTACCACAACTTCCGAAGTCACCAGCGGGTCACCGTTAAGGCGCGCCACGCCCGGCTCATCCTGGAGGATTTTCACCGAATCCAGCGTAATGCCACTCATCATTTCGGTCGTGGCGCCGGCGCGCATCACGATGGCATTGTCATACGAACCCGATGAAACCAGGGTGGCGCGGAACCCGCGGGCCAGAGAGAGCATGGCGACAAAGACGCCAACGGTTCCGGCAATGCCCAGGACGGCCACGATGGCGGAGGTCCAGCGGGCCTTCACACTGCGCAAGTTATAGACGACAGGAATGGTCATAATTGATTTCCGATTGCCGATTGTCGATTTTCGATTGCTTCAATCGGCAATCGTCAATCGAAAATCGGCAATAGTTTTAGATTCTCCGAAACGCTTCCACGACGCGCAGACGCATGGCGCCGATGCCCGGCAAAAGGCCGCTCGCCGCTCCCACCAGCAGGGCGAAGCCGATGCCCGCCGCCAGCATCGATTTGGACAGGATGAGGTTGGGCAACATGCCGTTCAGTGCCGCACCGAGCACGGGAATGGCGAGCACGGCCAGAACCAGACCCAGAATCCCCCCGCACAACGCGATGGCGAGAGCTTCCACGAGCACCAAGATAAGCACGGAACCGTCCTTAAACCCAATGGCCTTGAGAATGGCGAGTTCACCGGTGCGCTCGCGCACAGAAATCGCCATGGTGTTGCCCGTTACCAGAAGCAGGGTGAAGAAAACGACGCTCCCGATGGTGAGGATGAGGAATTCGATGTTGCCGAACTGTTTTACCCAGCTTGCCGCGAAGGCGGATTCGGTATCGGTTTTCGTTTCGTAAGGGGAGTTGGCGAACTCGGCGTCAATGGCCTTGGCCACACGGATGGCATCATCCGGCGAGTCGAGCTTGACGGTATACCACCCCGCCAGCCCCTTGAGCCGCTCGGGGACACGCTCCTCGAAATAGTCCCATTGGAACCAGAACTGCGTCTCGTCGTCCTCCTTACGCTGGCCGTGGAAGATGCCGTCGATATTGAACTCCCAGGCTCCGCCGCCATAGAGCGTGGTCTTGATGGGGATGCGGTCACCGATCTTCCAGCCAAAGCGCTTGGCCGTGGCAGCGCCCACAATAGCGCCCTGGCGGTCCTTGAGAAAGGCATTCCACTGGTCGTCGGCAACGAGCAGCTCGGGGAATACTTGGCGCTGGTTTTCGGGGTCGATCACGAACTGCGGGAAGAAGTTCTTTTCGTCCTGATAGACACCGCCGAACCAGTTGTCGTGGGTTACGCGTTGAACGCCCGGAATGCGCGCGATCTTGTCGCCATAAGAAAGAGGTAAGGGCTGAATGATGGAAACGCGATTGATGGTGACCAGCCGGTTGGCGCTGGCGAGGCTCCCGCCGCGGTTGAAGGCATCCTTCACCACGGCGAGAAAGGCGAAGAGAAACAGCGCCACGGCGAAGGAACCGAGGGTGAGGAGCAGACGGACCTTCTTGCGGAAAAGGTTTGCCAGGATGAGTCGGCTGAACTTCATGCCCCACCTCCCGCCACAGCGTTCTCGCGAGGCTTCGACGCCTCCACCAGCACACCTTTCTCAAGATGCAGCACGGTGTGCGCGCGCGCCGCAACCACCGGGTCGTGCGTGACCATCAGGACGGTCTTGCTGTGCTTGCTGACGAGTTCCTCGATGAGCGCCATGATTTCATCGGCGCTCTTGCGATCGAGGTCGCCGGTGGGCTCGTCGCAGAGGAGAAAAGTGGGATCGGAGACGATGGCGCGGGCGACGGCGACACGTTGCTCCTGCCCGCCGGAAAGCTGGCGGGGAAAATGGTGGGAGCGGTCTCGCAGCCCGACGATGGCGAGCGCGGCCTCCACGTGCTCGCGGCGCGCCGATCGCGAGAGCCGCGTGAGGAGGAGCGGGAGCTCAACATTTTGGTATGCCGTGAGAACCGGAACGAGGTTGTACATCTGAAAGACGAAGCCCACGTGGCGGGCGCGCCATTCGGTGAGCCTGCCGCGAGACATGTGGGTGATTTCATCGCCCGCCACGGAAACGGCGCCGGAGGTGGGGACGTCGAGGCCGCCGAGGAGATTGAGCAGCGTGGTTTTTCCCGAGCCGCTCGGCCCCATGAATGCGACGAAGTCGCCCTTATCCACGTCCAGGTTGAGGCCTTGCAGGACATCAATCTGCTCGCCACCCCGCCAATAGGTCTTATCGAGGCCACGGACCTGGATCAGGGCCGAGGAATTCCCGTTGGTATTGACGCTGACCATTTTTTTGCTCCTTGGAGAGCAAAGAACAAGTCAAAAGTCAAAATGCAAAAGTCAAAATGCAAAAGTACAAATCCACATAAGCTCTTTTTGGCAATTGCGCCCAGTCCTTTGGCTTTAACTTTTGACTTTTGACTTTTGCATTTTGACTTTTGACTTGTTCTTCGCCCTGTGCCCACTGCCTACTCCCAATTTCCTACTGCTCGTTCACTCTCTGGTGCGGATTTCAACCTTCCAGCCGTCTTGCAGATTTTCCGGCCCGCTTACAACGAGTTGATCGCCCACGTTGACTCCGGCCATGACTTCTACATCACCCGCCATGCCGCGACCAAGGCTGACGGCGCGGCGCTCCAGCTTCCCATCGCGCACCGCGAACACATAGGCGGCGCCACCTTCGCCATGCACGGCGCTCTTCGGGATGATGGCCTTGGCCGCAGGCGCTTGGTCCTTGTTCCTGGCCTTCTTCCCCAGGGGTTCGGCGCTGAGGAAAGCCACCTTCACGCCCATGTCGGGAAGAATTCTCGGATCGAGCCTGTCGAAGGAAATACGCACTTTGACGGTGGCCTTTTGGCGGTCGGCGGTGGGGATGATGGTGCGCACATGACTAGGGATCTGCCAATCGGGATAGGCATCGAGTGTGGCCGTGACCTTCTGGCCGGACTGAACGCGGGCGATATAAGCCTCGTTAACGTCCACCTCGATCTCATTCGAGTTCATGTCGACGATCGTAGCTATTCCGGTGCGGGTAAAGCCGCCGCCTGCGGAAAGGGGCGAGACCATCTCACCGACCTGGGCGTCCTTGGAGACGATAATCCCGCTGAAGGGCGCCCGGATCACGCAGTTATCCACGTTCTGTTGGGCCTGCTCGATGCGGGTTGCAGAAGCATCCACCTGGTCCTTGGCCAGAGCAATCTTGGCTTTGAGGCTGTCCACGTTGGTACCGGCGATGTCCAGAGCATCCTGGCTCTGCACTTGGGCAGCGTGCAGCTCCTGGGTGCGGCGTAACGAGATTTCCGCATACTTCAATTGCACCTCGTAATCGGCGATGGCCGCCTGCGAGGCCTTGCGGTCGGCGATGGCCGAGTCGAGGGCCCGCTTGGCGTCCGAGTCGTCCAGAGTGGCGAGAAGCTGGCCTTCCGCGACGCGCATGCCTTCGTCAAAGAGAACGCTCGTAACACGGCCGGTGATTTTTGCGGCGACCGTGGCGCGCCGGCGGGGAGTGACGTAGCCGCTGGCGTTGAGCAGAGTCTCGGCCTCCTGGCTGTTCGCCGCGCGCGCCGCGGCAACCTCCACGACAGGCTCCCGGGACCGCAAGGCGAATACACCCCCGGTGATCAGGACCAGCACTCCCAAGGAAGCGGCAAATATACGCCACAACTTCCCCCCCGAACCGCCCGAGCGGTGGGCCTCGTCAATTTTCAGAGAAGATAAGTCGCCGACTGGCATATAAGTACCCATGCCCCTAAACCAGAAGTTGTGAAAAGACCGCCAAGCCCTGCGGCGGAGGATTTACCGGGCGGCGTGAGTGCCCCGGACTCCTTCCTGTCCTTTCTTATTTTGCACCAGGGCGCGCATCCCCGCCAGTGAAAAATCCGTGATAAACTCCGCCATCCAATCAACACGCCATAAAAGACGAATTGAAAGTTTCGGAGGATGCCGTTAGAATAAGGGATTGCGCTGGTGGCAAACAAGGAGTCTTATGAAGGACAAGATTCACCCGAACTATCATGAGGTCAATGTGGTCTGCGCGTGTGGTAACGCTTTCAAGACGCGCTCGACTTTCAAGAGTGACCTCCTGCACCTGGATATCTGTTCCAAGTGCCATCCTTTCTTTACGGGCAAGCAGAAGCTTGTGGACGTCGGCGGCCGCGTGGAGCGGTTCCAGCGGAAGTACGCGGGCTTAAAGAAAGCTACCCCTGTGCCTGCCGGCACGAAGACTGCCTCCGGCTCCTAACCAAGCGTTGGCAAGGCGCGAGCGCAGGGAGTTTGGCGGGCGCATCGGAACCTCGGACCCAAGGGCTTTACACAAATTGGCTTTACGGGAGCCGGATGGTCACAATTCCACCCCTCAATCCCTACATTTCCAAGCCCAGAGTTTATCTGGTGGGACGCCAGCATGTCGCCGACGACGAGTTGGCGCGCTTCCTTGCGGATGAGGGAATGGTGTTCACCACCGACGCATCCGCGGCCGGCGAGGTCCTGGCGGAAATCGCCGGGCGAACTTGCTACATGTCGTTTGGCAAGGGGCGAAAAAGCAATCGCGAATACATGGAGAATATCCTCGTTTCCAAACATGGCAGCGTGCTGGAGCACGCCGTGTGGTGCCTGCTGATCACCGGCGTCAGCCGCGCCCTCACGCACGAACTGGTGCGCCACCGCGCGGGCTTCGGTTATTCGCAGCTTTCCCAGCGCTACGTGGATGAGAGCGACGCGCGCTACGTGGTGCCACCGCTCTACCAGGAAAGTCCCGAGCTGCGGGAGAAATGGCAGCAGACCATCGAATCTCTGCGCAAGGCGTATGACGAACTCGCCGAGGCCACTGCGCAATACGTGCAGCAGAAGCATCCGGAAATGGCTCCGCGCGACCGGCGCAAGTGGGCGCGGCAGGCGGCCCGCTCCATCCTTCCCAATGCCACCGAAACCAAGATTTTCGTAACGGGAAATTCCCGCGCCTGGCGGCACTTCCTTGAACTGCGTGGCAGCATCCACGCCGACACGGAAATCCGCTTGCTGGCGGTCGAGGTTTTCCGCGTCTTCAAGAAAGAATCACCGAATATATTCCAGGATATCGAGCTCGTGGATGAGCCCGATGGCATGCCTTCCGTCCGCGTCATTCACTCCAAGGTCTAGCGAGGTCCGCCCGTGAGCGTGAACACGTTCGGAGCGCGACCTGCCATTCCCGGATTTGCCAGCCTTTTGGGCGGGGCGATCCTGACGTTTCTCTTTCTGATCGTGGCAATATCAGAATTCGGCTGGGTCCTGGGCATGCCCATTCACGGATTTGTGCTGCCCACCGCCCTCGTGGGTTCATGCCTCGTGACCGGGTGGGGAGCGCGGATCTACTTCCCCCGCCCTTTCCGCATGACCCTGATAGTGGCCGCGCTCCTGGTCTTGCTGGTGGCTGCCTCCGCTTGGATCAGCCGGGCCTTCTACGATGTCTCTTTTGATGGCCAGGCGTACCATCAGGAAGGTGTTTACCAGCTTGCACAGGGGTGGAATCCGCTCTTCACTCATCACATCAGTCCCATCTCCAGCGATCAAAACGTCAAACTGAATCACTTCACCAAAGGGCCCTGGATTATTGCCGCGGCGATGTGCCGTTTGACCGGACGCATCGAAACCGGCAAGTTCGCGAACATTCTGCTTGTTGGCGCGGCGTTTGCGATGGCGCTGGCGGTTTTCGCCGGCTCTCGAAAAAAGCTGAGCGTCTGGCCCGTCGCCATGGCCGCGCTGGTGGCGGCCAACCCCGTGACGCTCTGCCAGATTTTCACCTTCTATGTCGATGGTCAAATGGCCTCGCTCCTTGCCTGCCTGGCCGCGCTCTGTTTCCTAAGCGTCGCCGACAGCAATCCGTGGGTGAACCTGTTGCTGATGGAAGCCGCCGTTTTGATCATCCAGGTAAAGTTCACGGGCTTGGTCTACGTCACGATCCTTTTTGCCGGATTCTTTGCTTTGCTGGCGTGGCAGAAGCGACCCTTGCAGAAGCCTCTATCCATGGCTTTGCTGGCGCTGGGGCTGGGGATATTCGTCTTCGGGATGAATCCCTATGTGTTCAATTTCCTCGAGAACGGCCACCCGTTCTATCCTTTTTTCGGAAGAGGGGAGTTTCCGATAATCACCATGACCGCTACAACCCCTCCTGAATTCTTGCCGGCAAACCGGGCTCGGAACCTCGCTGCGTCGATTTTCTCCCGATCCCGTGCCTGGCCAGTTCAGTCCACGCTCAAAGCACCTTGGCAGGTTAGCCGGGACGAATGGACCGCCTTCGAGGAGCCCGATGTGCTGTTGGGAGGATTTGGCCCCCTGTTCCCTGCGGCCTTGGTGCTGTCATTGGCGCTTCTGATGATTGGCTTGTGGCAGAGTGGCGCGGCGTCCGGGACCATCACCGCTATAATTGTGATAATAGTTGTTTCGGTATTACCTGTTTCTGCTTGCTGGTGGGCCCGCTATGCCCCGCAGGTGTGGCTGGTTCCCCTGGTGGCGCTGGCGCCTCTCGGAGGCGCCAGCGCGCGACCGAATTTGCGTCGTCTTTCCTGGTTGGTGTTGCTCATCCTCAGTGCGAATGTGGCCGGAATCGCCAGGGTCAATTTCCGCGCCAACCTGGACGCCACTCGCGAGACCGCCGAGAGTCTCGAGGATCTTCGCTCCCACGCTCCCTTCAGGGTTGCCTTCGGTGGTTTCCGCTCCAACCGCTTCCGCCTTCAGGAAGCTGGAATCCCCTTCATCGAGGACGAAGGAAATCTGAAGTGTGATCCGGAAGTCAAAGAAAATGACGACCTCTGCATCGAGCATTAAGCGCTCTTGCGGTACTCCCAGGCATCGGGCCGGGACGAAACCGTAATGGAAACGCGGTGGCGCAGGGGCGCCAGTTCCCGAGCAAGAATCCGCAGATCCCGGGGTTCGGCGTGCGTCCCCTCCGCCACTACCACCTTGACGTCGGCATCGTTGCCGCGCAGATGGGCGCGGATGCCCGCGGCCAAGTGTCTGGCGCTCGCGCGGTCCAGGGCTCCTTCGATTTTCACCAGCGTGCTGTGCAAAGCGCGCTCCAGGCTAATACGTAACGAACCGAGTTCGCCGGAACGCAACGCCCAGGGAGTGGTGCGATAAGCGTTGCGGACCAACTTGGGCTGTTGGAACAAGTCGTGGCGCAAGGCAAAACCGGTCCAGGCGGCAGCGGCGGGGGCAAGCCACGAACGCATGCGCGGGCCCAGGGAGGGCGGGCCGATGGCCGCTCGAATCTCTGCTTCCAGACGGGCCGCGGCTTCCGGCGTCGGGCCGGAGCGCTTCGCCACGCGGAAAAGCGGCCAGGCGAAGTGAATCTCCTCCGCCCAGCGCTCCGCCTTGGCGCGCAGGTAGGGAGAATCAGAATTGTGGTAGCGCTTCCAACCCTGGAACCAGACCTCCACCGATCGCAGGATGGAAGGTCCATTGACGCGGAAGTCCGTGTCGAAGCATTCGCCCTGCAAGGCCTCGATCTCTCCGGGCTTCATGGTGGGATGCACGACCATGGAGGTGAAGCCATCGCAGTTGCGGTAGTAACGCTCGGGGTCCGCTAACATTTCCGGGCGCATGCGCCCTTCCTTCATTATTCGCTCGTAGAAAGGTGTGCCGGGCGTGGGACCATAGATGAGGAACTGGCCATAGGTGGGCCGCAGTGCCAGGAATTCCGCCATCTCCTCGCGGATGATCTCCGGCGTATGGTACTCGAAGCCCAGCATCATGGAGGAGAGGACGGTGATGCCGTGCGAGCGCAATTCGGGGATCAATTCCTCAATGGGTTTGCCCTGCTGCTTGGGGTAGCCGGAGCGTTTTCCTTCGTACCCCACCCAAACACCGTCGACGCCGGTCTCCAGCAGTTCCTGGGGAGTGAACCGGCTCAAGGCTTTGACGGATGCGAAGGCAAAAATGGAAAGGGGCGTGCCGCGGGCCAGCACCAGTTCGCGCATGCGGATGGCGCGGTCTTTAGCGAGCAGAAAATCTTCATCGAGAATCGCCATGCTCATGTGCGGGTCGAGCTCGAGGTAGCGCTCGACGACGCGGAAAATGTCGTCACCGGTGGGAAGCAGGCGAATGTGGCGGCGCTTGAAGTAATACGACGTACAGCAGAAGTCGCAGCCATTGGGGCAACCGAGCCCGGCGAAAATCACGCCGGTGCGGTGCATGGGCACGGAAAAAACCTTCAGGTTGAGCCTCACCAAAGGATGATCGTAGGGCATGGGCCGGGGCGGCTCATTCAGCAGGGCGCGGAAAAAGGCCACTCCCTCACCGCGGCAGATATGGTCGCCGTAGGGGGCCAGGGTGGCGTCATCCAGAACCGTTCCATAGCCGCCCAGGACGATCTTGGCGCGCGGCGCGTGCTGGCGCACCAACGCCACCACTTCCTTCATGCGATGGAATAAAACCAGGTTGAAGGAAACGCCAACGTAGTCCGGCCCCTTCTTCAGTTCACGAATCAACTCGCGATGCGACGGGTATTGGAGCACCACGGCGGGCGCATCCAGGTTGGCGGCGATGTAATCCAGTCCATAAGTAAAATTAACGGAGCGCGGGCTGAAGACGCCCTGCGCGCGGGTGACTTGTCCGTGGAGCACTTCGTAGCCCACACTCGGAGCGTCTCCATGCGCGGCCCCGAGGGGGCGGCAAACACTCGTCAACAGAACTTTAGGACTACGCGAGGGGCGATCCGCTGGTTTCTCGCTCGCCTGCGGTTCTTCCGCGAGCCCACACGGTCCTGCCCCCAATTTGGTTTCCATCCCTGCCTCATTTGCGAGGGCACGTGAGGTCTCTGAGTACTGTATCACGCGGCTCGGTTCGACTCCAGAAAGACTTTGCCTCGGGGAATCGGGCCATCCGGTGATTTGCGATTTGTGATTTGCGATTTTCGAAGTCGACATATTGATTCATCTTCCCACCTGAAACTCAGGATGACAGTGAGGGGCACGGGTTCTCCGCGTCGAGTTTCTGCCTATCATGGGCAGCCGCAAGGCTGTCAAGGCTTAGGATGACAGCGGAGCGGGCAATGTCGGAAGGCGCAAAAACGTGCAGGGCCGACCGACAAACACCCAGCGTGACACTTCCCCGCATCGGTTATCGACAGTGTCGGATGAGAAGATGAATCAACTTGCTGACTTCGAAAATCGCAAATCCCAAATCGCAAATCTCAAATCACAAGTCTAGATTCGAAAATCTCAAATCCAAAATCCAAAATCGAAAATCCAAAATCACCCGATGGCCCGATGACCCGATTATTTCACCACTTCCCATTTTTCGTACCCGAAGTCCCAGACGTCCAAGCTGAGTTTATCGTCGACGATCTCGCCCAGCACGTACTCCCCTGCCTCCAGGGGGTCGAGAGGTTTCAGGGTGTATATGTTGGGCGCCACCTGCTTATGTTCCAGCGACACCATGGTGCGCTCTTTGCTGGCTTTGCCGTTTTTCCCGCGGCTGGTTTCCACTTCCTCGACCACGCGCGATTCTTTCCCCGGCTTCAGGTGCACCAATTCGAGCTTCGCGCCCAGGCCGTCGCTCGATTGGACATAAAAAACCGGCAACGGGTCGTTCAACCGGATCGCCGCTTTGGCGCCCTCGAGGACCACGAGCGAGCGGGTTTTCACCACTGGCAGGGGAACGGCCAGCACCATGGCCGCCCGCTTCTTGTCGGTCACAAGCTCGCCCGACGACTGCACGAGGCGCACCAAGCGGCGTCCATCAACGGTGAAGATTCCATCGTCCCCCGGAAGGCGGATGCCGGGCGCCACTTCCATCCCCTGGTCCGGGGGCTTGAAAAACCGCTCCTGGTCGATTTGCTTGGCTTCCTCAACGCGCTTCTTCTCGGTGGCTTTCGTTTCATCCTGGGCGCGCTTGGTGGCGTCAAAATCCACCAGCGAGGTGGGGACCTCTTCCCATTCGGAGCGCTCAACGCTGAAATACCGCACCCGGTCGCCGTGAACTTCGTAGCTGGAGACCATCTGGTAACTGCCGTCTTTCATGCAGAGCTTGAGCGTAGCCCACGCCACGCGCGGCGCCACCAGCAGGCTCAGCAGCAGCGCGGTAAATAACAGACAGCGACTTGGCGATAGAGAATGCATGTTCGGACCCAGGCCCGGTTAGATGCAAAAGGAAGCAAGAACGCGTACCCCCCTCGGCCACCTTCTCCATTATAGGAGCGAACTGACGGAATGCGAACAGGTAGACTTACGGCAAACACCCGCATATTTGTGTCTTCAACCTCAACAGAAACACGCTCAGCGGGCGCACTTTCGCGTATGATGGGCGACATGATATCGACGGTCCTGCGCGGGGCCAGGCGCATGCTGCAACTCGGTCTGTTCTTCCTTGCCGTAGGGATCAACTCCGCTCCGGCGCTTGCCCAGGTAAATTATTCGGTCCATTTTGAAATGGAAAAGCCCAAGTACTTGGTAGGGGAGCCCATCTTTTGCCGGTTCGTGATCCAGAACACGGGGAGCAAAGTTTTCGCTTTCCGTTATCGCACTCCCACCCGCGGTTTGGGCTCCGACTACGACCAGGAGCCACGATTCCGGGTGACGGACTTGCGGGGGCGGGGGCTGCCCGATCCCGGGCCTCGGCCCTGCGGCAACCCGCAGGGGACTAGCGTTTATGGCTCTGTCACCCTGCCCCCTGGGCAAGTTCATACCGAACCCTGGCTGCTGAACCAATGGGCGCAATTTGCTGCGCCTGGCCACTATCACGTGCGCGCCGAGCGCCGTTTGGCGCTGCTCCAGCCCGGCCCTCAGGTTGGAGATTTCGCGGAGAAACCTGTGGCGTACGCGCTGGCCATTGATGAACTCAGCGTGCCGGTGGTCCGTTCTACTCACGCGCAGGTGGAGGCGGCCTTCCAACCCTATCTCGCCGCCGTGGCAAACCCCAAGGACCCCAACCCTGCTGAAGCGGTGGTGGTGCTCACGTCCCTGCCCCAGCCTTTCTTCCTCGATCAGTTGGTGGCGATGGCCAACGCCGGAAAGCCGGACCGGTGGGACCGGCGCGACGCTGTTGACGGCATGGCGCGCCTGGACACGCCCGCTTCCTGGAGGGCGATCCTGAAGCTGTTTCGAGGCGCGAATACCGCCCCAACTTCCGGAATCAAAGACGCCGCGGAACGGGCGGAAGATCCACTGCGCTCCTATGCCTTGCTCCTGCTGGCGGAGAAAGCAGACCCGGCCTTTATTCCCACTTTCGTGGAGATGCTCGGCAAGAGTGCTGAGCCCGCGCGGGGCGACATTCTGCGCGCGCTCGGATTCTTTCATGACGCGCGGGCCTATCAGCCGCTTTTCGACAACCTGCACTCTGCCCAGGTGACCGACCGAATGAACTCCATTCTGGGTTTGAAAAACTTGGGCAGCAAGGAAGTAGTCCCCGCCTTGCTCGCCGCGCTCAACGACCCGGAAGCGCAGGTTCGACAAGTGGCGAATTTTGCCCTGGAGGGATTGACGGGCCACAAAGTTGCCGTCTCCGCTAATCCCTCGCGGGAGGAGTCCGAGGGCGTCGCCAACAACTGGCACGCTTGGTGGCGTGAACACGCCGGCAGCTTCTCTCCCCCGCGGCCCGCCGCCTGCCATGATTGGTAAGGGGCAGGGTGGCACAGCCACTCCTGGCTGTGCCAAAGTGCAAGGCGGCGGTACCTGCTTCTGGTGCAGGTAGCCCCAGACCGGACCCTCAGCCATGCGAGCGCGGACCACTTCTACCGCAAGGCGACTACACTACCAAGTGACAGGGCATCGGTAAACCCTACGCCGTTACCCAGGGTCTATATTGGTCGGCGGCCATTATCCAGGCGACTATTCAGGCCGAATCCGTCTCGCATGTTTTCCAGGGGGTCAAGGTTGCGCGCCGGGGGAGAATTCGCCCCAAGACTGCCAATAGCAATCCCTCAATATGTAAGGTCGATGGCGCGCCACTCGCTGATGGATACGACTCCGGCTTTGCTGATGGCCCAAACCCTCCAACGACCGGGGGCATAGGACCACTCCCAGCGGAGGGTGGGTTCATGGGGAACAGGTGAAAAGAGAATGATCGAGCTCGGTCCCCAAGGTTCTAACCCAGACGAACGGACCTGCAACTCAAAAACATAAGTCGCCAACGGGGCGTCAACAGGCGCCCATTCGATTACCGGCCACGGGAACGCGGGGAGTCGCGCATGGTCGGGTGGACCGATCAGCGTCACCTCCGGTACAGGTTGAGCCGCCTCCTCCTCCCTCAGACCCAGGCGATCAAATGATTGGAACAAATCCTCAAGCCGGGGAAGTGAGTAGTCCTCCGGCAGGATGAACAATACTTTCCAACCTTCTCCTGTGTTTCTCAGGATCACGCCCGAATGATCCATCCCAAAGGTCTTCTCCCCTTCACCCGTCGCCGCCAATAAGACAAAGGCCAATCTCGAGTTTCCGAAAGTCAGAAGAGGCTCAATGCCGAACAGCGTCAGTGGATCATTATTCCTAAAGAACTGGATACGGGCCGCCGCGGGATCCATGGTCGACCAAAGCGCTTCGGGATCTTCTTTCGCGTAATCACGAATGGCTTCCTGCGAAAGCGCCTGCACAGCCGCAACGTCTGCCGGACCGATGGAATTCGTGCTCACGCTCCACGATGGCTTAAAATGAAGGGGGTGTGCTAACCAAAGCAAGAAAGCCTCAGCGACTGCGAAGTTCGCCGACTGTCGAAAAATCACCCACCACCCGCCCCACTCAATGCGCGATCGACCCCACATGGTCACTACCGCATTGGCATCCCGCAACGGTTTATATTCCCGGTAATTCCCTATAAACGCCACGTCTGGAAAATGTTCATCCGGAGGAGAGTGCATTGCCTGTTCGAGCTGTTCCCGCTCTATTACCTCGAGGTGTAAATCAAAATTAGGGAAGTCATGTTTGAACTTCGACAGGAGTAGGGTATCCCAGTGGTAATCGAAGTCCAGCGGGTGCACACCCCCACCCCGTGCGAAAGTTCTGGGAACCCAAACGGTGAGCGTACCGTGTTCGAGAGCCGCTTCCGCCTCGGAAAGCTGGTGCGGTCCCAATCGGGCGGGCGCAGAAGTCTTGGTCTCCCCCTGATTCGGGGGCGCTGATGCCTGTTGCGCCGGTGGGCGGACTGCTATGGGGAGGGAAGCCGCCCGAAGGGGATGTCCCCAGGGTGAGGCCACGAGAACGATGCTGACCAGGCCCGCGCTGGCCATCAGAGCGCGCAATCGGCTTAGCCGGGAATTCCCGCCCACCTCGTTGCTGCGCATAAGCCCTCCTCTCTCAGTGCATGTTCCAGTTTGGAGTGTCACGCAGCCGAGTGTCCAGCCAGCGTGGTTGCCGGATTAAGTCACCGATCTTCGCTCGTAGATCCTGGACCTCAGACATAACACAGATTATCTTCCGGATCCGGCCGAGAATCCAGCAATTCGACAGGGTTCATCCCGGGAAACGCCCTACCCGGAAAGTGGGACGACTGCACTTTGAAACCGGGCCGGACTCCCATCGGGCTTTGCATCACTAACGAGTAGTCGCCAAGGGTTTAGTAATCGCCGAGGATCACGCGACGCCGGGTTTGACCATATACGTTAGGTCTCTATCGGAAATGCCCCGACGGGTAAGTGGTGATGATGGCGGAGGCGTGAGTTCGGGGCATTTTCGATAGAGACGTTTGAAGTGAGCCGCTGGCGCGGCGTCGGCAATCTAGGGCCTATGGGTTTTCAATCGTCGGGTCTGGCGGAGCCG
>Ga0181533_1001820_pt1 | contig 26358 bp, 26 predicted proteins | sample PEATcosm2014_Bin_45_FD_119772 | JGI IMG/M metagenome (GOLD analysis project Ga0181533, IMG submission 119772) | Peatland microbial communities from MTU Mesocosm Facility, Houghton, MI, USA - PEATcosm2014_Bin11_60_metaG | ecosystem: Environmental > Terrestrial > Soil > Wetlands > Peat | place...
AGAGCAAGGAGCAGCTCGCGCCCATGATGGGCTGGGTCGACCGCACCCCGATGTGGCTGGTCCGGGTGATCGGTGTCGTGGAGGTCGCCGGTGTTGCCGGCCTGATCCTGCCGCGCGCGACCGGTGTCGCTCCTGTTCTGGCGTTGGTGGCAGCGATCGGGTTCGTCATCCTGCAGATCCTGGCCAGCGGCGTCCATCTCTCCCGAGGGGAGAAGAAGGAGGTCAGCCTCAACGTCGCGCTGATCGCCCTGGCCGGTGTGACGGTCTGGCTCGCGACAGTCTGGTGAAGCGGGCCACAAGACCAAGCGTCAGCCTGACCCGAAACACCGACAGACTGCCAGAACTCGCAGAGCGCGTGCCCCGTAGGGGGCTTACCCGTGGGGCTCGGACACGGTGCGATCGTGAGTGCCGCAACGCTCGAACGTCCGCACCTGGCGTTCTTGCCTCCTGGCACTCTGTGCTAAAGGTGTGATGCCCGGACGCCCCTTGTTCTGACGCCGATGCAAGCCGTCAGCACAGGTCCTAGACGTGCCCCGAGGTCGATCCTGCCGCTCGCCCCTTCCTCGTGCCTTAATCGTGCCTCACGCGCAGGCTAACGGCACACGCCGAAGGAGATCATGGACGCGATCCCAGGTGCTAGGGGCCGATCAGAACCAGCGATCCGATCCGTTAGGTGCGGCCCCACCTGGCGACGCGCGCTTGGTCGTTCGGGGCGACGTTCCGTACGCCATTGCGCCAGCACAGCTTACAAGGGTGATCCACGAACTTGGCTGTCTGCTCGAAGGGCGATCTCCTTGTGCGGAGCTGAGATGCTTATCGTGTCGCGCGTGTGCATTCTCCAGCCGATTGCTGGGTGGTTCCTGATTTCGTCAGAGCTTCTCCGTAGGGGATGGTTCAGTGTTCGGATCCCTCAGCGCCCATCTCGTGATGTCGGGCCTAACGCTCGGGTGCCCCTTGCGTTAGGCCCCACCTCGTGATGTCCCCAGGTAGGACAGGCCGCCGCTGGCGCAACCGAGGCATGACGAGCAGAAGGGCGTGCGTTGAATCGCGTGGCCCGCGATACTTGGCATCATGAGCTCTCTCACATCCCCTGAGAGTGAAGCTTCCGGCCGGGCTGGGCGCGTTCGTGCGGCAGCCATCCAAACACTGCGGCACCAAGCAGACGAAGGCTTCAGCTCCGCCTTCGAGCTGGAGTGGCGGACAACAGAGGGCGAGGCCGAGTCTCGCCGTCACCAGTCTGGTCGCCTGGTCAGTTTTGCCTTCGCGAGTGCAGCCCTCGCGGCACCCGAAGCTCTCTTCGGAGTTTGTCACTGCGGTGCAGCCCTTCAGTTCGAAGGTCATCCCGACGGAACGCTTCACGTGTGCTGCACCGGTGTCATGAAACACTGCTTCAAGCCCTAGTCCGATCAGATGCGATGGACTCACCTGACGATTGCGTTCGTGATCAGCGCAGGTGGAAGCGCGCTGATCCTCATAAGCAGCGCCGCGTTCGGTGAGCGAAGAAGGTCGTCTTGGGCACGAGCCGCTTTGACCAAAGCCGCCGCGCTGATCAAGAAGCTCGATCCTGATACCGGTCTCGATGGAGCGGCGGAGGCAGGCCTCCGCCCCATCCTCGCAAGCGTGCGAACGAGGATCGCTTTGCTCTGGTGGTGCCGGTTCGGGGGTGCGAGTGTGCTAGTTGGTGCGCTGCTCTCTGGCGCCGCAAGCAGCAGCTTGGGAAGTCGACCCGTGGTCGCGTTCGCTCTCGGAGCGATTCTCGGCGCACTCTTCGTCACGGCAGTCTCGGGTGCGTATACGGCTCGTTACGGGAAGCAGGGGGCCTGGCTAGAGGTGGCGGTTAGTGGAGCCATCGCGAATGGCTCGGCGGAAGTTGCAGCGGCGTTCAACTTCGGCCGGAGAACACTCGCCAGCGGGCAGTTAGACCAGCAACTGGGTCCGTTCGTCCAGGTCGCTAAAGCGATGGCAGGAGACTCTGGCTAAGAGCGCGGGCTTTGGATCCACACTGCCCCGAAGAGGCTGAACCGAGAACGAACCCCTGGGGCCGACCCTCCTTTGATGCACACCGTGTTTGCATCTCACGACCTTCGGCCCTCAAGGGGATCCGCTTCGATCTAGAAGCTCATCTCTTCACTGGCAGCTGTGGTTAAAGCGCATTCGCCATTCCCCGCGTCAGGATCTCGAAGAACTCGGGATTCGTCAGGACGAGCAACTTTGTCGAGGCATCGGCCAGCGAAAGCCAGTAGAGCTCTGCGATGGCTCCCCGGATCTTTCCCACCGGTCGCCTTGGGGTCGAGAGGTAAGGATGGATGGTCGCCCGTCACCCGCGGGCAAAACTCAGGGAAGACAAATGCCGCCGCCGCAATTCCCGGTCCTCAGCTTCCGCTGGGCCACAACCTAAGCTAGCCACTACACATGACTAGTGAGATCATCCTCGGTCCGACATGGTGACTCGCTCGTTCGCTGGGCCCTCCCTTGACGACGTGATGCACGACGTCATCGAGACACTGATCAAATCGGGTGAGGCCACCCTGCCGTCTAGGGGTTCTGCGGGTGAGATTCGAGGCGCAACAATTGAGCTCAGCAATCCCCGCGCCCGCTTGAGCCGGAGCGAAACACGTGGTCGCGTGTTCAGCTCTCTTGCCGAGCTCTGCTGGTACCTCTCAGGCTCGGACCAGGTCGAACCGATCAAGCACTATCTCAGCCACTATGAGGACGAAGCCGAAGCAGACGGCACCGTTCACGGAGCGTATGGCCCCAGGTTGCTGAGCTTCGACGGCATCGATCAGATCCGCTACGTCACTGAGACTCTTAGCCGCCGGCCGTTCTCCCGTCAGGCAGTCATCCAGATATTCGATCATGAGGACGTCAGAGAGCCTTACAATCATGTGCCTTGTACCTGCGTACTGCAGTACTTTCTTAGGTCCGATTTTCTTGACGCGGTCACCTACATGAGATCGAACGACGCATACAAAGGGCTACCTCATGATATTTTCGCCTTCACAATGATTCAGGAGCTGATCGCCCGATCTCTTAATACTGAAGTCGGGACATATATCCACATGGTTGGTAGCTTGCACCTTTATGAATCTGACACAGTCAAGGCACAAGCGTTTCTCAAGGAGGGTTTCACGTCTCACATAGAAATGCCGGCAATGCCGATCGGCCCGCCTTGGCCGTCGGTCTCTCGACTCCTCGATGTCGAAACAGCCTTGCGGACTGGTGCGGATCCGCTCAAGGTCGTCCTGGATGATGAACCCTACTGGAAGGATCTAGGGAGCTTATTTGCAATCTTCAATCTGCTACTGCAGAAAAGATACTCAGACGTAGAGTCTCTTCGCGATGGGCTCTCATGTACCGACTACAATATCTTCATTGCTGATAAAATGTTCAATAGAGGAGTTACCTGACGTGTACGCGTCAATGACGACCTTCGTGGACCGCCTCGATAGATTGCAGACCAAGCCTGGGAGCATCCTCCCCTGGGGATGCCCGGTGCCATTTTTTGGGGACCTATCTTCTGCACGCTTAGCCACCGTGGGGATTAATCCAAGTAACCGGGAGTTCGTCGACGCACGCGGCCGTGAGCTACATGGTTCCAATCAGCGGCTTCCGACACTGAGATCATTGGGTCTCTCAAGATGGGGGGAAGCCGATGCCTTGCACCTACGCGAGATTCTGGATGCCTGTGCCTTATATTTCCATCGAAATCCTTACGATCGATGGTTCAGCGTTCTTGAACAGGTATTCGAAACCTCCGGCCTGTCTTTCTATGGGACCAAGCCGGCAGCATGCCACATAGACCTGGTCCCCTTCGCGACGAATACTAAGTGGGCGCTCTTGCCAAGTTCCGAACGGCGGCGCCTCCTGGCATCTACCAGTGATGCTCTCGGATCCCTCCTGCGCGACTCGAATGTGGAGTTGCTAATGCTCAATGGCCGGGCGGTCGTCGATCATTTTGAGATCCTTACGAATGTGCGTCTTGAGCGCTCGGCGATGGAGTCCTGGACTCTCCCGAGAAGCGAACGACCTTCTATCACGGGTTTTGCGTACTCAGGGGTTGTCGATCAGGTTGGAGGGGTTCACCTCCGGCGCAGCCTACGGGTTTATGGGTATAACCACAACTTACAAAGCAGTTTCGGGATCAGTCGCCGGATCGTTCAGAACATTGGAAGCTGGTTTGAGGCTAACTATGCCCTGGCATTAGCGTGAGTACTCGCGACGAGCTGTTAATCGAGAGAAGCAGCGAGGCGTTGGCTGCCTACGAGAGCAACGTCGGCCCGCTGCCTGGGGTTGAAAGAAACGAATGGCGCAGATCGTTTGTTAGGCAGCTGGTGGCGAGTACTCGGCGGAATCTCTTCGTGGAGTACGTGTCCGATGCTGAACTCAGCCCGTTGCGATGTGATCCTCTATCTGGAAAGTTTGATCCTCTGAAGGCGGCCGTCTTATTCAGGAGGGCCGGGGAAGGTGATGAGGCTTTCTGGATGCTGTTCTTATTCGTTCACTTCGGTCGGCATCGCGCCGCGGGGTGGCGGTACGCTGCCAGCGTCTACGGCCGGCTTGGGAGTGGTGGCCGGTGGGACTGGGCGAGCGTGTCCAGCGACGTACCAGGATTTCGCAATTGGCTGGATGCGAACGCATCGAGAGTAAGGGGAACCGGGCCGCATGGGTTCGGGAATCACCGTAAGTACGAGAGCCTCAGCGCTTGGTCGAACACAGGTACCGGCGCGGCCGTGGCGAGCTATGTGGACTGGGTGGGCCCGACGTCAACGCACTTGCCGAAGTTCGAGGCGGCAAGAGCCTTGGCGGGTGGTGACTCATCGGCTGCCTACGACACCTTGTTCCAGTCGATGTCCTCGGTTCGACGATTCGGGCGGACCGCTCGATTTGACTATCTTTCAATGGCGGGAAAGCTTGGGCTCGCTGGCGTGAGTCCGGGACGTGCCTACCTCGTGGGTTCGACCGGTCCGCTTCGAGGCGCCAGGCTTCTGTTCGGTTCTTCAGGCAACCAGGAATACTCAGCTCAAGCCTTGGACGAAAGGCTGATCGAGCTCAACGAGTACCTTGCCATGGGTTTCGACGTGATTGAGGACGCATTGTGCAACTGGCAGAAGAGTCCCGGTATCTTTAAGCCTTTTCGAGGGTAGTGCCTGCCCACTTGTAGCGGCGCTTTAGCCGATTCAGGCGCGAGTTGAATCCGACAACACCCGCGTGTTGGAGTTGTCCAACTACGATTCCGGACGAAACGCCTGCCTCACTCGCGAGCTGATGCAGCTGCTTGGCCGTCGGTGTCCTCCTCGGGAGGCGGTCTCGTAACGATGTCGGAAGCAGCAGGTCCATTGCGTAGGCATCCGCCCCGCGCTCCTCGTCACTTAATGGGGTTCCCGGGTGGCGGTCGATCTCGTCAACGTAGACGGCCTCCACGTTATTGGCGAGGAGGTGTCCAGCCTCATGGAAGAAGGTGAACCAAAAATGGTCATCTGAGAGGTAGCGGGCACTTAGGGCGATGTGCGGTGTGCCACTGGGAAGGTATCGGGCCGCACCGCTCACGGGACATCCAGCCGGTGCTCGAAGCACGACCAGAGCTACGCCGACTGACGCACAGCTCTCGACGAGCGAGGGAACGAACCTCTTGGGGTCACTGACGCGGGTTAACGACCGGAGACCGGGGAGCGACCTCTCGAACTCGACTGGATCCCATGCCGCGCAGGAGAGCCGGGCGGCTTCGCGTTCGGCTTCTCGCAGCCATGCACCGGTCGCGTTCTCATTTAGCTGAGTCTTCTCAGACACTCGGAATCGTGCATGGTCGAGCATTGCTCCGTATGTGCTTTTCCACTCCGGAACATTCCGCACATCGAAGAAGCTGAGGCACGAATTGATCTGTGCCCGCCAACCGGTGGGACGATCAATCCAGCCAAAATCGGCCATCTGGGAGATAGGCAGCGACCGAGCCCACCGGTCGGCTTCGACTCGGGCGAGATCGTCACGGTAGTGCCCGTCACGGGTCAACCAGAACTCGACTGAGCCTCCGATTGACGTTGAGATCCGTCTGGCAAGTTCGATCGAGATCGTCTCGCTCCCACTCAGGAGTCCCTGAAGCCGAGGGTCTGGCACTCCGATTGACGCAGCGAATACCTCGAGTGAGAGGCCGCGCTCTACGAGGGCGTCTCGGATCGTCTCACCTGGTGGGGAAGCCCAACGGGGCGCGAAATCTGGCGATCTTTCCATCACCGCTCCTCAATTTCGACCACTTGAAGCCGGTGGACCCGGGGCCAATCTGTAAACCCGGCGGAGTCCACCGGCGGGGTGGCGTGATTGGGGCGGCAGAAGAGGTCATGCCCCTGGTCAAGCCGGATTCTGAGCTCGGAGTTCCGGTCGCCGCTAAAGCTGGGGTTGCCTGCCACCAGGTCGTTCACGGTCCCCGCCGCACGCAGGTCAGCGAGTCGGCTACGCAGTCGATCTGCCGCCTCGACTCCAAGCATTGACACAGCCCTGGCTTCTTCTTCGCAGATTGTCCTAAGCATCTGCGTTTTGAACGACAGCTCCATGGGAAACCCCGAGCACGGCCTGGCTGAGCGACGAAGCGGGCGGTTGCACTCTCCTGTCCAAGATAGACGGGCTCGGACTCGCCCGGCTGGATCCGCACGAAGTGTTCAGCAACCGTCGGGACTCGGACCGGCCCGCACGCTTTCACGGGCGTCGTCATTTTTCTTTGCCAAGTCGGTCAAGAGCTAGCAACGTGGCACCAGGATCGATGTCAGCGCCTACAAAGCGACGACCACGCGCCGTGCACGCGAGCCCGGTGGTACCACCGCCGAGAAAGGGATCCACGACGAGCTCACCAGGCACTGTGACCATCTCGACGATCCTTTCGAACGGCTCGGCAGCTTGTTGCCACGGATGGTCGCCGAGCTCCTTCGCGCCGCTGCCTTCCGCCCACAAGGCGTCGACGATGGAGATACGGGCTTCGTATGCTCCGGCTGAGAACATAGCAACCGGACGCCAGCGGCCGAAGATCTTCTTCCGGTGGAAGAGGTTGTGCCGTCCAGGCAGGAAAATCGCAGCGGTCCACATGTACTCAAGGTGCTCGCCAAGTCGTTCGAAGTACTCACGCAGTACGTGCTTGCCGCAGTAGACGAGGCAGAGCCGGCCCGGCTTGAGCACGCGGGCCGCGAATGCCGACAGGTCGGAGTACAGCGCCACGCTCTCCAAGTTGTAAGGCGGGTCGGTGATGATCGCATCGACGGACTGGTCCGGCAAATCGGCGAGCACCTCGCGGAAGTCGCCGGTCCTGACCTCCCACCCCAGCCCTTCGATCTGGGCCGGCACCTCCTCAGAACGCCGCCGTGCGAGAGCCGCCAGCCGTGCCTTCTCCTCGGCTCGTCGAAGGTCTCTTCCCGGTGCCTCCTCGCCGAGAACCGACAGGGTGGCACGTGCCCGCTCCTCGCCTCGTGCCGATCGCACGACGATCGAAGGTGTCGGCCTCGGCCGTTTCGCTGGGTAGGTGCCACCGCCCTTCCGGTCGACCCGTTCGCGGATTGGCACATCTGAGACAATCTCGGTGTCTCGGCGGACCGTTTCGTGATGGACGCCAAGTGCCTCGGACACCCGCCGAAGTGACCACCCACGCTCGCGGAGTCGGGCCACGACCTCGGCCCGCTGCTTGCGGTCGAGGTGACGGCGAAACAGGTTGGCTGCTAGCACGAGGCCAATGCGGTCCTCGTCGGTGCTGAATCGTCTGACGTCCCTCGGGTAGTCGGGCACGCGGACGCCGTCAGCTCGAAGCTCGTTCCAGGCCTTCACGCGGTGGTGGCCGTCCAGGATCTCGCCGGTCTCGGCGTCGACGACCGGCGCCACGAGGATCCCGTGCGCAGCGATGTCGGCCTTCAGCGACGTGTACTCGCTGTCGGTAAGCGGCGGGAGAAGCTGCCACGCGACGATTGAACCCATGCCCGCAGACGTCATGGCACCTTCGCCCTCCCGACGCCGTGATCGACAGGGCGGACTTCCTCGCCACCATCTCGCCGAGGCTGAAGGAGATTCCGCTTCGACAGATCATGGCTGCGGCTGGGGTCACCAAGGCAACCGCGTCTGACTACCGGAGAGGAAAAAGGGTGCCGCACCCCTCTTACTGGCCGGCGTTGGCACAGCTAGTCGGAGGCGCGTTTCCGAGCTTTGTGCCGTCTGGCCAGCGAACACCTGCTCAGTAGGCTTCTCCCTGCACGTCCTCGGTATCCACGCGTGGCTGGCGGTCGCGAGATTAAATGAGGCTGCCGGGAGGGATGTGGTGACTAAGAGGACGATGACCTCGACCTTCGGAGTGGGCGGGCGTGAGAGCCACGACGCCTCCGACTTCTACGCTCGGTTTCCCTCTCCGCGCTTGAGCTCGGACTCCCTTGTGGTCACCTGCAGCGTCAGAGACCAGATTCTGCTCGGTGACGCTCGAAACATGTCTGTCGTTGACAGCAACTCCGTCGGCCTCGTTGTGACGTCTCCGCCGTACTTCGCGGGAAAGGAATACGAGGCAGACCTCGGAGCTGGGAACGTACCGTCGACGTACGTCGAGTATCTCAAGATGCTCGAGGAGGTATTCGCGGAGTGTTGGCGCGTTCTCGAGCCCGGTGGCCGGATTGCCGTCAACGTCGCCAACCTCGGCCGTAAGCCCTACCGATCTCTGTCCGGGGACCTCACGCGCATCCTTCAGGACGACCTCGGCTTCTTGCTTCGCGGAGAGGTGATCTGGCAGAAGGCTCAGGGCGCGTCGGGCAACTGCGCCTGGGGCTCCTACATTAGTGCTGCGAACCCCGTGCTCCGTGACGTTACGGAGCGTGTTGTCGTGGCCTCCAAGGGTCGCTTCGACAGAGCCATCTCGCGAACCCAGCGACAGCAGATGGGTCTACCGCACGAGAACACGATTACGCCGACCGAGTTCATGGAGGCGACGCTCGACGTCTGGCACCTCAGGCCAGAGAGCGCCAAGCGGGTCAACCACCCGGCTCCGTTCCCAGTCGAGCTGCCGGAGCGATTCATCCGGCTCTACACCTATCGCGGCGACGTGGTCCTTGATCCGTTCATCGGCTCGGGCACGACCGCAGTGGCGGCTCTTCGAAATGACAGGCACTTTCTCGGCTATGACACCGATCGCGACTACGTGGATCGCGCTCGCAATCGCCTGGCACAGGAAGTGAACCAGCTCGCCAGTAGAGGGTGACGTCATAACGTGCCCGGCGAACTTACCGAACTGACGGAGATCGTCACGGGTCTCGGCATGCTTTCCTACGAGAGCGCGGGCGCCGCCGCAGCTCTACGCCCGACCCGGTTGGTCAACGTGTCGGACGCGCAGTGGAGCCGACTTGAGCGCACGGTGGCAGCCCCGAGATATGAGACCTCGGTCCACAGCGCGTGGGCCAACGGGCGTGCGTTCCTGCAAGCTCGGGACGGACTTCGGGGGCGCCCGCCTTTGCGCATCGAGTGGAAAGGTCCTCAGCACCCCCCCGGTTACGACCTGTTACCTTCAGACTTGCGCGTCGATCACGTCTACCTCGTCTCGTGCAAGTACCTCTCACGCATTCTCATGAACGCCGCGCCGGGGCACCTGTTCGATCGAGCACTGGCTGTCAGGGAGAGTTCTGGGCGGTCCGACTGGTACGCGGAGGTGGCTCCAGTCGAGTACAACGGGTTGTACGCCGAAGTCAGAAACTTCTTGGCCGACGAAAAGTTGCCGGAACGGCGCGAGAATCTGACCAGACGTGACAGGGACGTGATCGGTTCGGCCTGTGCCGGACAATGGCCTCAAGAGCTCGTCGATCCAGCTCGGCAACTCGCACGTGCCGTGGGCAACGGCTCCGCCGAGCGCTGGCGCTCCAAGCTGTCGACGGTTCGGGACCAAGAGTTGATGTTGTGGCGACTGCTGCGTTTCAACAGCTCGCCCTACTTTGTGCTCGGAGCCTCGGCTGGTCGCACCCTGCGGCTTCGAATCGGGACACCCTGGGACTGGCGCCAGCTCTACCGCCTCAGCTCCTTTCAGGTCTCAGGCAGCGCATCAGCTGGCCAACCCCGCGTCGAATGGACGGCTCGAGTTGAGAAACGTGACTCCCATGAGCCGGTTGAGTTGTGCGGCCACGTTGAGGTGCGGTGGAGTCATGGGAAGTTCTGTGGCTCTCCGGAGGCAAAGGTGTATCTCGACTCTCCACATGAGAGCGTGCCTGGTTACTTTGCCCTCACGTAGCTCCGCTGAAGTCCGCCGGCTTCAACCGGATGGCTCTATCCTCCGACCGTGCCAGGACGCATCACATGCGGAAACTGCGGACACTCGTGGTGGAGCAACGCCAGCTCGCCACGATCCCGCTGTGGAGCCTGCCGCACGGTCGTCTATGTGCCGGCTCACGTACGCAACGCTCCTTCTCACCGTGACGCTTGGAGCGACGACGATACCGACCCAGATTCGGGAGCCATTGTTCTTGTGGTCATTGGCTTTGTGGTCATGATCCTGATTGCAGGCATCATCTGGCTTCGTTGCGACAAGGCTCCGACCTTGTTCGCGGAGGAGTCGCTTACCACAGCAATGGCTTCGGAGCTTGGTTAGGAGCTCACGATGGGAGCCATGACCCGATGGTCCTGCGGTCACGAGGCGACCCTGCCTCGTCCGTTGGATCCTGGATTCACGGTTGCCGCGGCTCCATGTCCGGTCTGCGGTTGTCAGGGATCGCCGGCCAGTAAAGTCGGTGCAAAATTCGTGCCACCCATATGAGGGCTTCCTGCAGCTTTACGAACAAGCGTCCCAGCATCCAACACGCGCCGGAGCCTCCCCGCAGACGAGAGCCCTGCGAAGTAGATTCGCCGCGGTGGAGCCCGCTGAACTCGTCGTCGAGCGATCCGCGCCGGTGGCGCCGCCAAGGGCAGATGCGGCAGCTTGGTTAGCGGACCAGCACGTGTTCATCTCAAGTGTCATCCAGGGGATGGGAGACGAGCGGGCCGCGGTCGCTAAGGCAATCGAGAGTGCCGGCGCCCACGCCGTGTGGTTCGAGCGGTTCGGTGGACGCGACGACGATCCAGAGGCCGCCTATCTAGCCGAAGTCGACCGATGCAGCATCTACGTCGGTCTGCTTGGCGAGCGTTACGGCAAACCCCTTCCGTCCGGCTACTCAGCTACGCACGCCGAATATGATGAAGCCCAAGAACGCGGCTTGCGCATGTCGATGTGGGTGAGCTCGACCGAGCACGACGGGCGTCAGACGGATTTCATTAACGAGGTTGCGGCTTTCCATACCTACGGGAGCTATGCGGACGCTGCCATCCTGTCAGACGGAGTTACTCGCCGACTCATGGATCTGGCGGCTGAGGATCTCTCACCATGGGCGAAGCTCGGCTCGGTCGTATTCCGTGCGGCAAGAGTACGCGCTACCGGTACGCGGATCGTTGTGGAAGTCACGACCCGCGACAACGAGGTGTCGGCCGGGTTGCTCCGACTCCAAGACCGCGGGTTGCGGCCCGTCGAACCATTGCATTTCACTCACGACCTCACCAGCACTCTCGTCGAACTGGTCGACGTCGCCATTGAAACGACGGCCGGAAATACTAGGAGACTTGAGATCACCCTGACCCCAAAGGTGCAGTTGGGTGGTGCCGTATTCGCGGACTTGGCGATCGAAGGACGCTCCCCTGAGGACCTGACGGAGCTGGGCCTTCGGGTAGCCCTATTTGGCGAAGAGAACCCGCTCGGAAGGATGGGCTTCACGACGAACTTGCCTAACCCGTTCGACGAGATCGCCGGTCAGCGTTTGTCGGAGGAAGTCGTCGGCCCGGTGATTCGAGTACTACTCACCGAAATCCTCGTGTCATCGGGCCGAGCTGAGCGGATCACGTCGTTCCGCATGGGTCCCATGCACAAGGGGCGCCGCCGACTGGCAATGTCCTGGATACCCCGTCAGCGATACGCCAACGTTATGCCCAAGGAACGACAAATCGAAGGCGAGATCTCGCTGTGACATCTGAGGACCTCGTGAAGCAGCTGAAGGAGTTGCTCCCCGATCCGATACGCCGGATTGAACTTAATGACGTCATAGACTCCCTCACCAATAATGTTGTGAGCCAACTCAACTTCGACGTCTTCCCGGTGAGCGGCGAGCAACCAACCGAGGAGAACATCAGGCAGCGCGTCGACCGGTACGACGTCATTATCCGACCAGTTGGCCTCGTGCTCGTCGTCGGTGGCTACTACGGCGACATGCCGTACCATTTCCGGATCTGGAGTAACGTCGTGGAGCGCCTGGCCGGCACGGGCACGGACCAGCCCCTTGGCCAGGTGTTCAATATTTGGAACGACCTGCGCCTGTATCCCGCCCTGATCGGGTTGTATGCCCTCGGAATCGGCACGCTGGCGGCGCGCCGTCCGGAGGCACTCGCCCCGTGTCTTGCCGCGCTGGGTCTCGACGGGTCGGGGGTGCAAGATAGCTACCTCGGGCGCGCTGCGATTGAAGGAGCAGCGAGACAACTAGTTCCACAACAAAGTCTTCCCACGGCCGCGTCATCCTGGTTGGAAGGTCAGGTCGTCAGTTTCGGCAACGGGGTGATCCAGGCCGAACTATTCGAAGTCGCATTCGACCAGTTCGAGTACCTCCTCGGTTTGATCGACGCGCATCACACGCTTGGTCACGAGATGAAGGGCGGCATTGGCGCTCGTCCGAGTCGGTTTTGGTTCCGTGGGCGACCGGACACGTGGATTACTGGAGCACAGGCAAAGGCATGGCTAGAGGCCGGAATGTTCGACGGGTCTCCCGATCGACTAAGCAGGGTGAGGATCAAGTACGAGGAAGCGATCGTGCATCAGCGAACCCTAACGAGCCTAGGTCTCTAGAGATTCGACATACAGCGACGCCGGGTGATTCGTGCCAGTCAGAGCCCCCGTGGGCTGACGACGACGACGGTGGTCAATCCGCCGTTTCCATCGGAGAGATCGCGCTCGATTGCGGTGGGATTCGCCAGGTGCTGCGTTGGGTCATAGACGAAGCAGACGAGCGTGCTGCAGTCCGGATGCCCTCGGTACTGGGCTTTGTCGACGATGAGCTGTTGCACCAGTTCACGTTGACCGAGTCCTTTCCGCGTCATCTTCGTCTCGATGACGAGGCGCTCGGGCTTCAGCAGGAGGTCTGAGCGGGACTGAACACCGCCGTAGCTCGGGTTCCACTCCTCCGGCCGCACATCGTCGAAGTGCAACCGCAAGATCCCTCGCAGCAAGTCCTGCAGGTCATACTCATCGGTGATCTCAAAAGTCGGTCGGCCGTCGTATCGGTTACCCAGCTCACCTACGAGCAGCGGAAACCGCCGACACAGGCCCACTACGAACTCGGACGTGCGCAGCCCACCGAGCTTGAGACCACCGATCGCAGCGGTGACAGCCCGCTGAAGAGCAATGGACAGGATGCCCCGTTCAGCGAGGCCGTACGGTTGCACCTGAGTTGTGCTCGCACGCTCCAGTAGCTGCTGCGACAGCGTCTCCCGATCCGCCGACGTTGTCGCGGAGGCCAGGTCTTCGTCGACCAGATGCAGCCAGAGGAGAACAGCGATGTCAATCGCAGTGCGCGGGTCCACACGGCTGGCTGTCCCCCATCGCGCTTCAACGCACCGCGCGGCCAGCGCCTCCAGAACGACAGGCCACAACCCAACCTTCGGAAGAAGGTCACCGCGGTCGTCGACAAGGTCACGCAGCCAGTGGCGTGATGCCGAGTCCCTTGCCGCGACGGTACTGGCACCGACTGCGAGTCCTAGCAACTCGACGGGACGGAAGAAGAACGAGTTGCGATCGGCAGGAACCGCATCGCGAGTCATCAGGCGACGCATGCCATCAAGCCAAAGCTCCATCGTGTCGGACCCGGAAAGCGGCAAGCGAAACCCAACCGCGGCCAGGACAGGTGCCTCGCTCCATCGCTGTGTGGGGATACTCGCGACCACTAGCTGAGGAACGTCGACATCAAGCCGCGTGTCGCTCTGCACCGCGGCCCACTCGACAAAACCAGCCTCAGGCGCCTCCGCGTGCCAAGACGTCGTCATGTCGTGACGGAGTTCGGCGAGTTGTCCGCCGAAGCTCCTTGCGAGCGCGTCCTCGTTCAGAGGAACCACTTGCTTGTCCGCAGCCGCGTGTCGAGAAGAGTCGGTGACCAATCCGGTACAACTCTCAAGCGCGCCAGTTGCCTGGCGATCAGCTCGGAGTAGTAGATGGTTACGGGGTCCGCGGCGGGTTGAGTCGATCTCCAGGAGAGCCCTGTGAATTTCAACACCTGCTCGGAGAGATAGTGCAAATCGGTAAAAGTCGAGTGACGATGCAGATGTACCTGAAGCGGCCTCGGCAGTGGGAGCCCAGCGCGCTTCACGAGGGAAACACCCGTCGTCGTGATCAGGCGGGAGTACTTGCCCGTCTGTACGATCGTCCCGCGATCTGGTGCATACACACCCTTCGGTCCCTTGGTTGTCTGCTTTCCGGCTTCCGAGAGATCGAACAGTGCAAACGGATGTTCATGCGACACGGTGACGAACGCGAACTCGACGTGCTGCTCCTCGCCGACCGTCTGGATGGCGTCTGACATCAACCGGGCGAAGTCCACATTGCGAGGAGGTTTCGCGGCATGGAGAACGATGCGCACAGTATCCCCCGCCAGCCAACCGTTTCGCCTCTTGATCTCATCGATGACGTCGCGGGTCGAGTCACGCAACACCTCGGGGCACTCCGCGTATGTGGCATCACGGGAGAGTTGACCCAAGAGGTAGTTTCCATCGCCGCGGAACACGGTAGTAATGCCGACGTAACGCTGCCGCTCCTCAAGGCGGGAGTCCGAGAGTTCAGCCGTCCCGATCCCGATCACCAGTTCGTCGGCGATCGTCAGGTCGTGGTCCACCGTCCACGGAACACCTTGCATCTTGGCATAGAGGGCGATCGATATGTTTTGGAGGATGTACTGCAAGGCGGCGGGGCGGCTCGTGATGTTGCTTAGCCGTGCATGTTGTGTCGCTACCCCTGACATCAATAGCACTGCCTTGCTGTGCAGGTACGGGTTTTCGACATCGGGGAGATCCCCGTCTTGATCAGTAACAATCACGATTGCGGCGTCAGGTAGTTCGCCTCCTGCCAGCGCAGCGGTGACAGCATTCCGGTAGCTCTGAACAGGAGACCGGCCCGATGCCGGGATGGGCACCAGGTCGAAGCGTGGGTTGACGAGCCCAAAAGTCTTTGCGAAACCAGCCTCAAAGCCCTTGTGCCCCGGTATGCCATCGCGGAGGTAGCGGACGAACTTCTCTACCGCACCTTGGGCGCCTTGTGGAAAGACGACCAGAAGGCGCGGGGTCGGCCGAGCGAAGGTTTCGCGGCTGAACGGTCCGTACGTGTCGAGCCCTGGCCAGGCGTAGCGATGGCGCTTGCTGCGCGCAGGGTCGAAGCAGTAGTCGAGCTGCCGGGCGACAACAATGCTTCTGTAGTCGGGCGTGTTGCAGATCGAGAGCGGCGATCCCACCGAACAGGTGAGATTCGCTGCCAGGTTCAGGGGCGGGGCACGGAGAATCTGCGCGATGCGCCGCACTTCCTCGAAAAAGGCTGGCCCACCGAGAAGGTCGCCCATCCGCTTGTCTCGGTACTCGTCGTATTGTCGGTATCTCGCGCCGAGCATGTGGTGGAGGCAGCGGGCAAACGCATCGCGGCGGCCCTCGAGCATCACGGACTTAACGTCGACCGCCGTTGTGTTAAGCGTGCTCTCGCTCAGCTCCACGTGTCCGGCGCGAACAGCGGCGATGCGCCCGACCAGAGCACGTTGGTCGGGATCGGCGTCCCGGCGAACCACGAAGAGGCCGGCGAGGTCGACGCCGGCCTCTTGTAGTTTCTCCAGGTCTGACACGATCTCCCATCGGGTCGCCAGGTCGGCCGCAATTCCGACGAATGGATCGCCTTCGCGCACCTCCATCACTCGTGCATCAAGCGAGTATTTCGGCCAGATACGAAAGTCTCCGAGCAGGGGATGGTCGATCCCTACGGCTCGGGCGGCATCGTGCATGAGTTCCTGCTTGTGGCCGCGGAAAGTGAATGGCTTCCGTCGAAGCGGTTCGTAGGTCGGGAAACGACGGACAAGTGCTTCGGTGGTCAAGCGGGCGAGCATCCGCAACTGGTCGTCAACCTTGAGTTCGACCTGAACTGTGTTCGGAGGTGCTGAAACGTCGCCGACAAGTGGCAGGAAGAACACGATCCCGTCTTCCCATTGAACGCTCCACTCCGAGGCACGCGCTTGCCGGAGCGCGCTGAGATCCTCGCCATCGGCGACGTCTCGCGACCACGCTTCGAAGGTCTCTACCCCGAACTCTACGGGAAGGATGTTCGTCGTCAGATCCCGCGTCACCGCTGAGGTGCCCTGTGCCTTGGAGCGGCTTCCGCCGACGAACTACAAATCATGACACCAATGTACTTACAGCTGTGGCATCCCGGTGTCCGAGGAAGGACCGAACCGCCTCGCGAGACTCGCTGGAGGGAGCTGACTACCTCTCAAGCGCCTCATCGACAGCCGCCTGGACCATGCGGTCGATGGCGGAGTAGAAATCCTGCGCCTCGGTCTCGAACGGTTCGAAGGAGTCCTCGATCCCGGCGAAGCGGACGAACATCGCGTACCGATCGTCGATGTCACCGAGCGAAGCTACTTGCCTGCGCCAGAGTCCGAGCTTCCGTTCGGAGACGGGAAAGCGCTGTCGACGAAGCTCGTCCAGTGGGAGTAGATCATTCTTCCAATCGGTCTGGATTACGCGAATCGCATCGTCCAACTCGTCGTATTCGTCCGGCAGGGCGGAGTGGATCATAAAGATCACCTCGTCGAGGTCGTCGAGACGGCCCGCAAGGTGGGCTATTAGTGCGGCCCGAACGTTTGGGACGTCCATGCCAACCTCAGTGCGAAGTTGGGCCGCCACTCGGGCCGTCGTGTCGTCTGCCAACCCGCAAAGGCGGGCCACTCCGAAGCGAGCGAGATCCGTGTACGGCTCGCCGGAGGAGTATGAGTGCGGATGCATCAACGAGGTGAGAAGCGAGCAAGCGACGTCGAAGTACACGAGCGCGGCTGGTTCGAGCACCTCTCGCCTGATGTGCATCGTGTGGTACAGCTCGTTCCGGTATCGGTGGAGCTTCTTCACGATCGTCGCGAGCGACGAGTCCAGTAGACCGCGCTCCGCCAAGAAGTTCGCCTTCGCCCGAAACTCCTGGTCGAGCTGGTTGAGGGTCTTGTCCGGCAGTACCTTGCTCTCGATCTCGCGCAGGTGATTCATGAAGTCGCGGTCATCCCCGAGGACGCTTTGCATACTCAGCATTTGTTGGCGCAGTGACGCGTATACGCCCTGAAATAGGTTTTGGCCCTGCACTGCAAGGTGCATCATGACCTCTGCGGCGTTGTCCAAGAGCAGGAACGCGAGCCGGAGGTGCGGAACGCGTCCCACCTTGATGAGCCGTCCGGCTTCTTCAATCTCGACAGTGACAAGCTCCAGTTGCTCCACGAAATCCAGGATGCCACTTCACTACGCCCACGCCCTAACGAGCGTCTTGCTGTCTTCACTGCGGCGGCGATCCTGATAGGCATCGCCCCCACTCCTGGTGTTCGCGACCGTTCGGCTTGTTCGTTGTCGCGCGTGAGTCAGCCGAGGCTGAGTGTGTTCACCCAATTTGGCCCACTTAGGCGGCTAGTACTCAGGGGCACGATGGGACGAAATCTCGGTTGACGAACTCAGCCGAGGCAGTTCACGGGAGCCGCAGGCGCCGTCTCAGTTAGCCGAGCCGACCAAGGTCCGATCATGGTCGGCCGGTTGCCCGCTCGCGATGACACCCATCCTGCAGCATCGGCGCCCACTCTACGAGAGTCCGCATTCTCCACGGTGCAGCGACCCTGTACAGTCGCCTACTCGGCCATCCGGGACGTCGATGCGATCGCGCGAATCCCTGCTCAGCGTCTCCTTGGCCTGTTGTGAGGAACGTGCCTCACTGATTGAAGGACCAGGTAGCGTACCGATGTGGTGAAGGCAGTATCAGGCGGAGCACAGTTCTTTTCCGAGCGCGAGATCACCGCGCCGTCGATCGATGCGTTATTCAACGCTGCGAGACGTACAGGCGGTCTTCGCGAAAGCGCCGCCAGGTGGGCTGGGCGTGACCGACTTCCTGGTCGTCCGAATGACCGCCTGCACTACTACTTCCGGGGTCAAACCGATGCCTCGTGGTCGTTATCCTCGATGTTGTACAGGGCCGTACAAGGCGTTGGACGGGTTACCGAAGCGAAGCTCGCGAAAGCCGAGTCGGCGGTAATTCGCGAGATGCGCCACCAGGGGCTTGGCCACAGAATGAGTGACGGCGAGCTACTGATGGTGTTGCAGCACCATGAGATCCCGACAAGGTTGATCGATTTCTGCCGCTCACCGCTCCCGGCTTTGTACTTCGCGACAGAAGAGATGGATGGCACCGACGGCCGCTTGTTTATCGTGGGACAACGCATTGACAGTAATGACAAGTACCCAACGATGTCGCTCGGCAGACGCAATGGTGCCCTGCCGTGGGTTGGGGCGGCAATCGGGAACACCTACTCTGCACGTGAGTGGAGTGACACAGTTGCGTGCGTTGACGATGATCCGCTCGACCCGCGCATGAGAGCACAGAACGGGTGCTTCCTCGTCGGCGGGCTCATCAAACGATACGGAGGCGAGAACCTCAGCATCGGCGGTGTGGTCCAGCCCGCCGCAGTATGGCCTGAAATCTCAACGTTGAGAATCTTTTTTCCGCTGCGCGGAGCGAAGAGGCCAACCGCGGATCGATGGCCAGCGGTCGGATGGACAGTCCGGATCCCCGCCGACTGGAAGTCGGAGCTGCGATCAAGGCTCGCTGATCGCGACTACACGCGTGACCATCTCTACCCCGACTACGACGGGTGCCGTCGTCTCGGATCCTACGTCGCCGCCGAGGCCGTCCGATAGCTCGCGGACCGATGTACCAAATGGGACGTCGTGGCGACCACCCAGAACTCATCGCCCAGCTCACGGAGGAGATCAGCAACCTAACGACATCGGAGGAGTGGCAGCACTACCTCGACTTCCAGAGCCACACACCCGGCTGAAGCTTCGGCAACGTGGACGTGGCGTGCCAGGCTCTCGGGCTCTACACCTTCGGCCACGTCGCTACCTGGTCGGTGGTGGCGAGGAAGCCATCGCTGGGATCAAGGGATCGTGCGAGCACATCCGGAAGGCTGCAGCAACCATCCTGCAGTCCCTCGAGGTCGGTGAACAGGAGCAGGCGGCGTGAGCCCCCCTCCTGCCTCGCCCCGAGGTGGGCGGATGAGAGAATATGCCCATGTCAGCGACAACAAGTGCCCTTGACGCCGGGTGCACAACATGTATCTGAGCACTGTGACAGTCAAGGGCTTTCGAGCCTCGGTGGACGGGGAACTCTCCTGCTCGTTCCCCGGACGCTTCAGTGTGCTGATTGGGCCAAACAATGTCGGCAAGACCACTATTTGCGACGCTTTGTACCTCGCACACCCTCATGTGTTCCCTCGTCTTCAGCGCCCCTCGACAGCGGCACTTGGAACAAGCCCCAGGGTCATCGAAATCAGATTCGAGTTTGGTGGAGAGGGTCCAGAAGGGCCGCTCGGCCAAAGCCTCCAGGAGCAGTCCCTTGGCCCCCCATCTTGGTCACGAAGGTTGGAGCGAGCCCTCGGAAGCGTCCGTGCCGTGGGTATAGATGACGGCCTGCATGTTGACTCGACAACGCTCATCTACCTGCCAGCACTCCGGAATCCGGTGGATGAACTCGCTCGACGAGAAGCCGAGGTATTAGTCGAGCTGCTTCGATCTGAACAGGAGCGACGTCAAGGCCATCGAAACCTTGCCGATGTCCGGACCTCAGCTGCCCGATTACTCGACGGGCTCGTTTCTCATGAACTGATCCAATCAGTTGAGACCCGTGTCTCGGATTACCTCGTGTCTCTGACTGGTGGCGTGAGTCGGCAACACGCATTTATTGGTAGGCAGGAGGTGGACGATGCCTTTCTCGCCCGAGTGCTCGAGCTTCTTCTCGCCTCGGTCGATCAACGGTCACTCGCCCAACGCCTTGAAGTCTCTGGTCTCGGTTACGTGAATCTCCTCCATATGGCCGTGACCCTTGCTGCCATTCCAGGGGGCGAGGCTATCCACGCTCCACGTCGCTACCCCGTGGAGGGCGATGGTACGGAGACTGTTGTGCCAGATGAACCAGAATCGGTTCTCTCCGCCGACGACGTGATCGCCGATGCCGAGGCCGAAGCGTCATCGATCGAGGATTCCTTCTTTCCGGAGCTGTTTCACGCGACCCTTGTGATCGAGGAACCCGAATCACATCTCCACCCGCAGCTTCAGCATGGACTCATGCGCTATCTCCGTCGGGTCACCATGGAAAGGCCAGAACTCCAGGTAATCGTGAGCACGCACTCAGGCGAGATGATGACCGCCTGCCGTCCTGAGGACATCGTTGTAATGCGGAGGACGGCTGCAGGGACCCCCATCTCCAGACCGCTCGCTTGGTTGCCGTTGCCGGAGTCAGAACGTCAGAGAGTGCTCATCAGGACCGCTCTACACTTCGATGCAAGCCGGTCAGCGTCGCTCTTTGCTGGACGGCTCGCAATCGTCGAAGGTGTCACGGACGCCCTCATCTTAAGAAAGATGGGTCATGCTTGGTCTGCTGGTGACGCTGGAAGGCGAGATTTCATCGACTCCCTCACCATCGTCCCGGTCGGAAGCAAGGTAGGCGAGTGGATGGTCCAGCTCCTTGCGACTTCCGGCTACGAGTTGGCGACTCGTGTCGCTGTTCTTGGCGACTCCGATGACCGGACAGGGAGCCCATCCTGCGTACCAGCGTGGATGGATACCTATGACGAAGAGGTCGTCCAGTTTTTCCTCAACCATCCGACTCTGGAGCCCGCCATCACTCCCGGCAACGAATCGTTGATCGCCCAAGCTCTTAGCGAGATTGGTCTTAACGTCCTGGAACCCGTCACCCCCGAGACCGTGGACTCCCTGTTCCAGGGAACGGGTCGAACACACAAGGGCGAGTTTGCATATGCCGTCGCCGCCCAAATCGACACCCTCCTGGCATCTGGGCATGTCCCGTCGGTGCCTGCACATGTCGATGCCCTCTTCACCTACCTACTTCCGCCTGAGCCCACACCAGGGACCCCTTCCGATGACGCGCCTCCCGCTGACTAATGAGCAGAAGACAGCCGCTTGCTTCGACGACCGGCGTCTCTTCATTGAAGCCGCACCTGGTTCCGGGAAGACAACCGTTGCTGCAGAACGATTCGGAGTATTGCGGTTCGCAAAGAGACGCGCCGGGACCGGTGCTATCACGGCGCTGAGCTTCACCCGTTCAGCGACATGGGAACTCCACAGACGAATCCAGTCCCGTTGGGGATCAAGTGCCCTGACCTGGCCTCACAGGGTCATGACCATTGACGCACTGTTTTGTGAACTTCTTCAGCACCTGTTGCGTACTCGTCTCCTAAGATGGCCGGGAGATCACACGTCATTACAGGTTCTCGATGCTTGGCGAGGTCATCGCGGGTATCGCTGGCTCACGATCGGCAACTTCCGGCGGGTCGCAACGATTCAGAACGGTGTTGTGACGTCGATCGGCGCTCGCGTGAACGTCGCCCGCCTTGGAATCGGAAGCCGAGACGACTTCCACCAGCACCTGGCAGCAGGACGGTGTACCCACGAGGAGGTGCGCCAAGTCGTGGCTGCTGCACTTCAGATTCCAGAGCTGAATCAAGCAATCGTGGACTTCCTCTCCTCATCCACAGCCCACCTCGTCGTCGATGAAGTCTTCGATGCCAACAATCTTGATCTCCAGCTCGTCCTACTGGCGTGCAACGCCGAGATAGATGTGACCCTCGTCGGAGACCCCTGGCAGGCGCTCTACGGTTTTCGGGGTGCCCGCCCGGAACTGGTGCCTCGACTCATCGAGGCCGGGGCTTTCGGTGCGCTGCCTCTCACCCGATCCTTTCGTTTTGAAACGCCATTCATGAAGACGCTGGGTGCCACACTCCGCTCTGGTCTTCCGGTAGCACTCGAAGCCGTGACCGAGTACGACGTAGTGCTCGCCTCCAAGTGGGATGACCTGTGGACAGGCCCACCGAACGTTCTGCCACTGTCGTTCGGGCGCACGACGAACAAGACGGATGCCGCCGCCATCGTTCTCCTTGACCACCTGGTATACGAGGCGTTCTCGCAGCATGCCATTTTTCTCCAGGAGGCTCTTGTGCTGCTGGACCTCGATCCTCTTACGTACAGGACCCGCGGTTCCGCAGTCCTCGGAGGAGTGGTCGAGGCGCTCTCCCAACCTGGCGCTACGGCGCCTGCCAGGGCCCTCGGTCTCCTTCGCCAGGCCGTTAAGGATCTAGGAGCCCCGAGACGACCGCCCTCTGGGCACGGAGATGCTGAACAGCGTCAGCTTGATCGCATGACTGCACTGGCCGTGCGAGTTCGCGCTGGCGGTCAGCTTGTGCAGGGCATGACGATTCACCAAGCGAAGGGCCGCGAGTGGACCCACGTTGGCGTTCGGCTTGACGCATCCGAGCTTGCAAGCCTCACCTCGGGGTTGGACCAGTCGAAGGAGCATGACCGGGCCATCTACGTCGCCCTCACTCGTGCTCGGCAGGGCGTCGGTCTCATTTCCTGATCGCCGGAACTCGGTTTAGCGTGACGTCCAAGTTTCAATCGTGCTCAGACTTCGCTGTTGTACTTGTTGCCCGCTGCACCTTCCTTGACGTCATGTGGTGCTCCAGGCGACGAGCTGTGAACACCGGCCCACGTGGTCGTGTTTCTCATCCTCACGACAACCATCTTCCTCATGATCACGAGGATCGAGCTGCTCGGGCCTACCCGTCGAGCTTCGAGAACAGCTCAGCGATGACGAGCTCACCGGCCATCATCACGTCGTACTCCTCAGGGATCGCACGGACCAAGGGCTTGAGGTCGTCGCGGAACGCCGGTCGTCCGAGCTTCTCCCTGAGGTTCCTTTCGGCGAGCACGGCGGAGTATGTCTCCGGGCGGTACGGGGCGAAACTCGCCACGATCTCGGAGGGATCGAGGCGGAGACGGTCGAGGGCGAGCCAGAGATCGAAAAGGTCGCGACCCTTGAGTCGCTGGTAGAGCGCTCGCAGCTTGGTGGCGACGAGCTCCTCGCGGGAGAAGGTCAGCACGTCCGCGGTGCCCTCGTACCACGTTGATTTGACGGCGAACGGGTGGCGGATCAGCTCTCGCGCCGGCGAGCGCTCGTGAGTGTTCACCTCGATCTTGATCCGCATGGTGCCGGATCCGGACTCGAACGGCGCGCGCAGGTAGACCTTCGGGTACGCGCCGCGCGCCGTGTGGCCATCCATGCCGAGCCGATCTCCGATGGCCCGCAGGGCATCGAAGACGTCACCGATGCCGTCGGCCGTGCGACGGACGTAATCAAGGTCCTCGCTGTAGCGCAGTCCCGGCACGATGTGGAGCTTGTGCAGGCAGGTCCCGCCCCGGAAGGCGAGCTCCTTCCCTAGATAGGGGTCTTCCGCGATCTCGATGATGAGGCGTGACAGGAGGAGGTCCTGTTCCACCTGTTCAATCGTGGGCCACGGTACTCCGTTCGACCATTCGACGATGTTCGCCTGTGGGATCACAGATCCGGCTCTATGTCCGCGTTGAGGAGGAGGTTCCACTTCTTGTCGAGCAGGCCTGATCGCTTGTCCGCGGGGTCGAGTCGCGCTGGGATTCGGCGCCGCTCTTTCGACAGGCTCGCCAGCTTGCCGGTGTCGATCTGCGCGTCGACTTCTTCACCCATCTTGTCGAGAAGCCATCCGGCGCGTTGCACCACGGCGTTCGGGTAGGTCCACGCTGCTTCGAGCAGCGCGGGCTCGCGGAGCTTTCGGTCGACGAGGAGATCCCCGATCACGGTCGCGACGTTCGACAGGCCGCCTCCGTGCCTCGGCCAAGCGACGAGGTCGAGCACAGTCACCTCTGGGGAAGCGACCCGCATCGTCCCAGTGGGCGTGTTCACGACTTCAACCGAACGTCGGGCGACACTGAGGTCTCGGGCGAACTCAAGTCGGACTCGTTCGAATGACCTGTCGCGCACCTGCACGTCGGTGAGGACTTGGAACGCCTGGGGGCGTTGGTGCGCCGCGTCGTGGATTTCGGCGGCGGTGAGGAACGCCACGTAATAGGGATGGCCGAGGTGCTGCATCAACGCGTCGACGAAGTGGCTCGCCGGCACGGCACCCCAGTTTCGGTACTCGGGAGGGATCGGGACATATGCGCCGCGGGTGGGTGAGAAGATTCGACCGCGTGCCTTCTGGCGTGCGATCATCGTGGTTGCCTGGTCCTTCGGCACGCCGAGGATCTTTGCGACGGCATCAGACGTCACGAAGTGCTGGCCGTGCGCGATGAGCCAGTCGCTCAGGTCGTTGGCGGCGACCGCGGCGCGGGCGTCACTACCATTCATACGACGAGTATAGCGATTATCGATGCTTTCGTCGTACTATCGATAATGTGACGTGGATAGCCATAATCGCTGTAGTCGTCACACCATCGGTGATTTAAGGCGCTCCCTCGTTTCCTCAACAGCGGAAGCAAGCCCAGTACGACGAGTGCAGGTGGGCGAATCGGTAGCACGGACGGTCGGCGTGATCACGGTCCACTTGCCAGCAGGGTGCGTGACTTAGCAGCAAAGGCGCTCGCGCAAAGGGGAACTGATCACAAATACGGCACCGCTCACGGCGACACTTTCTCCAGCGACCGCTCCTGAAGTCCCACTCGCTCCCGAGTTACCCAACGCAGGGCTGAGAGCTTTCCGTGGACAAGGCCTCATCCCCAGTCATCCCAGGGACCTATCACATTGCCGCGTCCCGTTGACCGCCATGACGCGTGTGACTCAGCTGGCCTCTGCTTCCGACTTTGCGTCCGAAGCTGTGCCGAGCCGACCGCCGAGCCGACCGCCCATGCCGTAAGCGAGCTGGCGCATTCGCTCTGTGGCGGCGTGCTGATAGCGCATCGCCATGCGTTCGCTACGGTGCCCGAGCCGCTCCATAACCTCTCGAACTGTGGCGCCCTCCTCCGCGAACCAGGTGGCACCAGTGTGTCGCAGTACGTGAAAGGTGACATCGTCGAGTCCGGTCACCTCTTTCGCTTTGTCGAGGAGAAGTCGAAACTGGGATCGGGCCAGAAGTCCCTTGTCGGGGTCCTCGAAGAGCCAGGCGGTCGGTTGCGTGCCGACAAACTGCTTCAAGTGGTCCTCGAGCACAGGAACGAGCTCGTCGGGCAAGTCGACTCGCCGTGTGGCCTTCTCGTCGCGCGCCTTCAACGGTCCGACGAACTTCTCGCCTTTATCCGGCTCGACGATGACCCGACGGAGCGTCACCATCTTGCGATCGAGATAGATGTCGCGCCGTTGGAGCGCAAGAGACTCCGACCAACGCATTGCGCCGAAGGTCGCAAGCAGAATCATTGCCCGATAGCGAGCTTCGATCGCGTCGGATAGCGAGACCAGTTCGTCGACCGTGAGAGCCTCCCGCTCCGGTGCGTTCTCCGCGCCCGCGCCTCTGATGTGGACGGGGTTACGGACAACTGCTCGCTTCTCGTCGGCGAAGATCATGATCTCCGAGAAAAGACGGTAGGCCTTCGCACATGCGACGGCATGGTTGCGACCCTTGCACGCCAGGTACCACTGCTCGATCTCGTCCTCGGTGATCTGCATGACAGGAGTGTCGCCAAGAAGGAGCGACGGACGAGTTGGCCGCTTGACTTCGGCGTAGATCCAGTTCTTGAGAAGTCCCGCGTACAGCTCGCGCGTCCGAAGGGAGAGATCGACTTTCGTCGGCCACCAAACCTCGTCGACGAACTGGCGCAGTGTGGTACGGCCTCGTCGGTCCGTCCAGGTGCCCGATCGCCGGCGGTTCCACTCGTCTTTGAGCCACTCGTCGGCCTGAGCTTTGTTTGGAAACGTATGGCCGGCTGTGTGCCGTACCCCGTCGATGACGTACCAGGCGCGCACGCGCCCGCTCGGGAGTTTCTTGATCGCTCCGAAGCTCGATCGTCCAGCCACGTTTTGACGGTACCCGAAGTGGAGTCGCGCGGTCTCGCGCTCTGAAGGAAGTGGCTCTCTAGTGGCCCTCAACTCGCTCATCGAAAGCAAAATCCGGCTCTGACCTGGAGCGGGCGACCGGGATCGAACCGGCATGACCAGCTTGGAAGGCTGGTCTGAGAGTACTGAGGCGAACTACAGCGGTATCTTATGGCAGGTCAGGGAGTTATCCGCATGCCGGCGCACGAGCGTGAACGGCGGCGTCCGCGGGATAT
>Ga0181533_1001822_pt1 | contig 26336 bp, 26 predicted proteins | sample PEATcosm2014_Bin_45_FD_119772 | JGI IMG/M metagenome (GOLD analysis project Ga0181533, IMG submission 119772) | Peatland microbial communities from MTU Mesocosm Facility, Houghton, MI, USA - PEATcosm2014_Bin11_60_metaG | ecosystem: Environmental > Terrestrial > Soil > Wetlands > Peat | place...
CCCAGGCCTGATTCAGCGCGCCGACCGAAGCGAACATGGTGGCCACGCAAAGCACGCCTCCAGCAATTTGCTGCGAGAACTCGCCGCGCGGATCAAAGGCGATGGAGAAGAGCACCACAACCAGGCCGGAGAAGAAGAGCATGGAGATCATGGCGTCGAGCGAGCGCCACTCGATGCGGAGATCCTTGGCGAGATGCGTCCAGAGAGCGCGGGTCATGCGCGGCCCTCCGAAGTGGATGGCTTCGCTTCCTTGGTCAGATCGACGGTCTCGACAGGCTCGCCGATCGCCGCCGCGGCGCGCAGGTAATCGTCGGGCGCGAGGATCAGTTGCGTGCCGCGGGTTCCCGCGGAAACGCTGATGCGATCGAAGAGGATGGCGGTTTCATCGACGAAGACGGGATAAGCTTTCTTCGCGCCGAAGACGGTGACGCCGCCGCGGATGTAGCCGGTGAGCGGCTGCACGTCTTTGAGCGAAGCCATTTCCGCCTTGCGCCAACCTGCGGCGCGCGCGAGTTTCTTGAAGTCGAGCTCTGCGTCGCCGGGAATGACGGCGAAGACGTAATCGCCGGCGCCGGTGGTTGTCAGCAAGGTTTTGAAGACCTGTTCGGCGGGCATGCCGATCTTTTTTGCGACCGTGATCGCAGTGAGGTCGTTGGGATCGACCTCGTACTCGCGCAATTCGAAGGCGATGCCGAGCGATTCAAGAAAGCGTGCGCCATTGGTCTTCATAGCGTCGGTCTCCCAGGCTCGAACGAAGCGACGCGACCGGCGTGGAGTGTAAGCACCCAGTCGGCGATGGGCGCGGCGAGATCGCGCTGGTGCGTGGTGAGGACGATCGTGCGATCGCTCTGCCGAAAACGGGCCAGCAGTTCGACCATTTGCCGCGCGCTCTCCACGTCCATGTTGGAAAAGGGCTCGTCGAGCAGCAGGAGTTCGGGCGACGAAATGAGCACGCGCGCGAGCGAGGTGCGCTGGCGCATGCCCTGCGAATACTGACCGAAGGGCCGGTTCAGCTCGGGATCGAGGCCAACCTGGCGCAGGGCATCGGCGGGCGTGAGGCAGTTGCGGCCGGGATAGAGGCTGGCAAAGTAGCGCAGATTCTCCTGGGCGGTGAGCTCGTCGTAAAGCATGGGCGCATGGCTCATGTAGCCGATGCGGGCGCGTTCCTGCTGCGGCTCCGCGTTGCCGAAGACGCGCACCGTGCCGAAGCTGGGGCGCAGCAATCCGGCGAGAATGCGCAGCAGCGTGGATTTGCCGGCGCCGTTTTCGCCGAGCAGCACATAGCAGCGGCCGGGCTCGAGATCGACCGTGACCTGGCGCAACGCGGCAAAGCTGCCAAAGAGCTTCGACACTTGCTGGAGCCGAGCGCAAATACGGCCCCGAGCGCACATATCGACCCGAGCGCAATGCTCAGTGGGTCCGGCGCCCGACGCGTTCCGTGTCATGATGCGTTCCCTGTCATCTTGCGTTCGCGGTCATGCGTTCATTTTGCGGCGGTTTGGGTTGAGGAGGGAGGAGCGGGTGCAGTGCTCGATGCGCTGGCCGGCTTGCTGGAGGCCGGAGCAGGCGGCTGCGCGCCGGGCTGCGCCGGTGCGTACTTGCTGGCGCACTTGGCCTGGAGCACCGTGGCATGAAAGACGCCGTCGCGGCCATAGGTGCCTTCGGCCAGCGCCTGCGCATCGTCCTTGAAGGTGTCAGGCGGCGGTTCGGAGCCTTTGTAGCTCACCTTCAGAATGCGTCCGCTTGGGGCTTTGGGCGAGTGGCTTTCATATTCGTTTAGTACGAATTCCACGTGCGGGCCGTTGCGCTCGATGGAGCCGGGCTCGACGAATCCCTCGACGCGCAGATTGCTGTGATACGCCTTATCGCCCATTCCGCCCAGCTCGGCGATGGTGACGTAATAGCTCTTGCTGGAGCCGTAGCCCGTATAAGCCAGCCAGGCGATGGTGCCCAGAATGACGGCGACGGCAATGCCGATCTGCACAGTTTTTGGGGAATTTTTCATAGTCTCTACACTTTTTACGATACGTGCCTGCATGACCATGGTCAACCGGCGAGCGGGGGTGGGGATGTGATTTGGCTCACTAATGCAGGGAACAAGGGACCAAGGGACCGAGGGACCAAGAAAGCAGGGACCAGCGGATCAGGGAACAGGGACCGGTTCTTTCATGCGGGCACAAACCTTTGGGAATGAGCGGAAAGGCCGGTCCGGGCGGCTGAAAACTGAAAGCCGATGGCTGAGAGCCTAACGCAGGCCGAAGAGGACGCGTTTCTTGGGCACGAACGCGGCGGCAAGCGGCGTGTTGAGCGCGTCGACCACGGGCGCGGCCACTTTGAAGTAGCGGATGACCACGTCGGCAAGATCTTTTTTGAGCGCGGCCTTCGCGGGCAGCTCCGCGGCCAGCCCCCACTGGCGGCAGCGAATCAGGTCCATGCCCGGATGCTCGCACGGGAAACCTTTGGGCGGGCGCGTGAGCGCGTTGCCTTCAAACTCGTCGTAATGCTTCCGCACTTTCGGGCTGCGCAGGAGCTTGCGGAACTCGGCGTGATGATCGAGCAGCCAGTGGCGGATGGCGGCGAGCTGATCTTTGTCGGGCATGTAGGAGCCGGCGGCGATGATCACTTCCTTGGGGCTCACGTGGAAGTAGTAGCCCGCGCCGGAGGTCTTCTCGAATCCCTGGTGCGACCACCACGCGGCCACGTGGGTTTTGTAGGGGCGCTTGTCGGAGCTGAAGCGCGTGTCGCGATAGATGCGAAAAACGGATTTCTCGGCCGGGCGCACGTGGTTGGGCGCGAAATCCACCATGGCGTCGGTAATCTTGCGCACGACGGCCAGCATTGGCTCGCGCAGCTCAGCCTCGAACTGCGCCTTGCGCGGCTGAAACCACGCGCGGTCGTTGTGGCGCTTCAGATTGCGGAGGAAAGTGAACGCTTCGGGGCGGAAGTAGGGGAGAGCGGAGGCGGGCTGAGCTTTGGATTTTGAAACCATGGCAAGAAGAGTGTAGCTCCTGAGGGAATAGGGAATCGAGAAAGCAGCCCAGAGTATCCGTTTACTTCGAACGGCTGCTATCGCATAATCCTACCGTGAGATTTTCGGAATATTTCTACTCTCCTCGAGCTAAAGGTCGATGGAGCTCTTGGTGGTCGCTGAGCATGACCCTGCCCCTCGTCTTTGGCCTGTCGTGCCTGATCCCCGAGCAATTGAAGGATTCCGAAGTCGGGGCTCGGCAGCAAGTTACCAGTGGTCTCGTTACTGCGTACGAGCCCTCCAATCACGACAGTTGCCGATATATTTTTCAGTTCAAGGACAGAGATTCGAAGGCGTGAGCGGTTGCCCAGTTCATCCTGGAACGGTCGGCGCGACGGTGGAAGTCTATTACGACCCCACTAATCCCACGACAAGCTCCCTCGAAGACTTTTTGCAAACAAGGAAGCGAAATGAGCGCATGGTCTGGGTGATGGGGTTCGGAATCTGCGCAATAATAGTCGCCATCGTCTATTCGAAGCACAGAAGCCGCACCAAGCGAGCTTAGTTGCCTCGAAACGATTCGAGCCCGTGCTGCATCCTTTCCGCTTTTCTTGCGGAAAGGCGGGATAGCACCACCCGATAAGCAAGAAACCGACGAACCTAGAAGCTAGTAGCTAGTAGCTACAAGCTGCAACTCTATCGAATGACCTTGAGCGCCCCGCGGAACAGGCCGTCGAAATCCGCGGCCAGCGCTTTGTCTCTGGCGATGGCCTGCTCAATGGCCTTCTCCGAGGCCAGGCGCTGGTAGCCGAGATTGACGAGCGCGGAGAGCACATCGTCCACGGCCGGGCCTTGCACCGAGGGCTGCACGGGCGCCACGGCAAAGTCATCGAGCTTGTCTTTGAGCTCGACCACGAGGCGCTCGGCGAGCTTCTTGCCAACGCCGGGAATGCGTGTGAGCTGCGCGTGATCCTGGCCGCGGATGGCCTGCACCGTGCGCTCCGGAGACAATCCGCTCAGCATTTTGATGGCGAGTTTGGGCCCTACGCCGCCCACGGTGATGAGCCGCTCGAAGAGCCGCTTTTCTTCGCGGTCGAGAAAACCGAAGAGGGCGATCTGGTCGTCCGAAACTTGAGTATGAATATGCAGCGCGGCTTCGGCGCCCACCGAGGGCAGCGCCGTGAACGTGGGAATAGAGATGGCGACGTCGTAGCCGACGCCGGCGGCCTCGACGATGGCTTGGCCGGGCTGTTTGAAGATGAGCTTGCCGCGCAGGTGAGCGATCATAGGGTCTTCCGAAGAGAGAATTCCGCAGGGGCTAAAGCCCCATCCGTCTTATGCGCCAGTTTCGGCGCGACTGAAGTCGCGCCCTGATACAAAGCCCTTGTCGAATCAGCCTCTATAGTATCCCGAGGCGCTTGGCGGCGCGCTCCATGGTTTCGAGCGCCTGATCGAGCTGGGCGCGGGTGTGTTCGCTGGTGACAATGGCGCGGATGCGGGCCTTGCCCTCAGGCACAATGGGAAACGCGATACCCGTCGCCATGACGCCCTCGTCGAAGAGCGCGCGGCTGAACTCCATGGCGGCGCGGCCCTCGCCTACGATGATGGGCGTGATGGGCGTTTCTGTTGCCGGTGTCGTCACGCCGCCGATATTGAAGCCAGCGCGCTTGAGCTCGCCCTGGAAGTGGCGCGTGTTGGCCCACAGGCGCTCTATGCGTTCCGGCTCTGCCTCTAGAATGTTGAACGCTTCAATGCAGGTGGCCGCGACCGACGGTGGATGCGAAGTGGAGAACAAGAACGGCCGCGCGCGGTGGTAGAGGTAGTCGATCAGATCTCGCGTACCGCAAACATAGCCGCCCAGAGAGCCGATGGCCTTCGAGAGCGTGCCCACCTGCACGTCAACTTTTCCATGCATTTTGAAGTGATCGACGGACCCGCGGCCGTTCCGGCCCAGCACGCCCGAGGCGTGCGCGTCGTCGACCATCATGATGGCGCCGTACTTCTCGGCCAGGCGGGCGAGCTTGTCTACCGGGCCAATGTCGCCATCCATCGAAAAGACGCCGTCGGTAATGACCAGCTTGTGGCCCGGCGTTTTTTCTAGCTCTTGGAGTAGCTCTTCGCAGTGGGCGACATCTTTGTGCCGGAAGACTTTGATGGTCGCCCTTGAGAGCCGCGCGCCGTCGATGATCGAGGCGTGGTTGAGCTCGTCGGAGAGGATGAAGTCTTCCTTGCCGAGGATGGCGCTGACGGTGCCCGCATTGGCCGTGAAGCCGCTCTGGAAGACCACGCAGGCCTCGACATTCTTGAAGCGCGCGATCCTCTCCTCGAGCTCCATGTGGATGCGCATGGTTCCGGCGATGGTGCGGACGGCGCCCGAGCCTACTCCAAACGCGTACGTGGCGGCCACGGCGGCCTCAATGAGCTTGGGGTGGTTGGCGAGGCCCAGATAGTTGTTGCTGGCCAGGTTGATGACCTCGCGCCCGTCGTAATGGCACACGGGCGCCTGCTGGTCGTCGAGCACGCGCAGCCGGAAGTGCGTGCCCTTGGCGCGGAGATCGTTGAGTGCTGCGGTGAGGTGGGCGAGCTGGGGACGGGGCGTAGCCTGGGTCATGGCAATCAACCTCAAACAGAAAGCATAGCGCGAGGGCCGCAGCCCACTATTGATTCGGCAAATAAACAGCGGCGCACTTACCCACTCTTTTCCCCAAAAAGCGCGGAAAAGGATGGGGCACGGATGCGGTATCTTGTTGCCGAATCAATAACTACTTGGCAGCCGCGTCCTGGATCACCACGAGTTGCGTGCCGTTGGCGGTTTGCACCAGGGCATAGAGCCGGTTGCGCCGGGTGTCGGCGGCCATCCGGATCACGCTGCTGCCCGCGCCCAGAGGGATGCTTGCCAGCGGAGCGCCAGTCGTCTCATTGAGCACCTCGATGCTGTTGCCCTGGCTATTGCCCACGTACAGATGGCCCAGAGTGGGGTTGACCGCCAGAGCGCCGGCTGTAAACGGCAGGTTGACCGTGCGCACGATGGACTCCGCGCCGGGACCGCCGGAGACGATCTGTAGCTGCGGTCCACCGCCCTGCGGAAGGGCAAAGAGCCGGTTGTGCACCGAGTCGACCGCGATCACGTTGCCGAAGGGTTCGACAGTCTGCACGAACCCATTGTTGGGATCGATGCTGAGCGAGGCAGGCGGGCCGGTGGTTGTGGCTCCGAAGTAGGCTCTCCCCGTCGCGGGATTTGCAATCGGATTGCCCCAGTACACGCCGCCGCTGCCGATGGGGCCGGACTGGATTTTGTAGGTGCGCCCGTCGACCGCGAAGGTGGGGTCGTTGCCTGTACCGCACTGCGCACCCACCCATGCGCGGCTATGCAGCGTGTCGAATCCCGTGCCCACGGGGCAACCCCCAAGAGGGATGGTTTGGATCAACGCGCGGGTCGATCCGTCATAGACCAATGCGGAACCGTCGTACACTCCGGCTGCCCACACGTGGTTGGTTGCCGTGTCCACGCTGGCGCAACTGCCGATCCCCATCACGATCTGCGCGTAGGTGGCGGCGTTGATCTCGACCAACTGCTGGCTGGCCGATGCACCGCCGCTGACATAGACCTTGTTCAGGTTCGGATTGACAGCGACGCACTGCGCCGCGCTTGCGGGCACCGCGATGCGGTTCAGAATCTTCGGCTTGACGGTCGCCGCCGAGGTCGTCGCGGCGCATGCGGCGAGAAGCATCCAAATTGCCAGTTGTCCTGGGCCAGCCAATTTGCTTGGGCGCATATCGTCTCTCCTTCATACATCCGTTGGTCCCTTCCGCCGTCGGGCACGGGTTGCGCACATTCCGAGGGCAGCAGGCCGGAAGGGCCGCGGCCTGCCGCTCATGCCGGTTCCGCAACCGGACAGTGGACTGGGATCGATTTAGATGGCAAGAAGCATAGCACCATTCGCGAGCCTCCCGGACCGGAACCGGAAAAGATGGCCGCTCCTCGACTCTCCAAACCCGTTGCCGGGCGTCCAATGCTTGCCGGGCAGGCGTTTTTTCGGGATGAATGGCGGCGCGCCGGTTCGCCCCATTGCGCCCCCGGCGGATACAATAGGGGTTTACGCGAAGAAAACCGGCGAAGCGCCGCAGGGCGATACGCTATCTTTCTGAAGAGCCGATTTTTGATGAGTTTGGAGCAGGTGCACGTGATAGGTAAAAACTGCCGCGGTTTGCGGCTTCTTTGGGTTGCGGGATGTGGCATCGCACTGGCGCTGTTTCCGGCGGCGCGCGCTTTCGGCCTGACCTCAACTTCCACCGCGCTGTCGGCGCAGTCGAGCACGCAAGCCTGCCCCACGTCGGGGCTTACCACAACTTTGACCACGTTGACGATTACCGTGACCGGTTCGGGCGGCGTGCCCTCGGGAACGGTGAATATCGAGGACAACGCAAGTGCTTCCCCGGTGCAGATCGCGAGCGCAACGCTTAATACCAGCGGCCAGGCGACGGTTTCTCTTTACCTCTCCAACGGCTCGCACACGCTCGAGGCCGTCTACGCCGGCAACTCGACTTACGCAACATCCGGTTCCTCGTTCGCGTCGGCATCCATCAGTTCGCAGTGCACCGCGGCATTTGCAGTCTCGCTTTCCAGTATCTCGCCGTCCAGCTCTTCGGTGATGACGCTGACGGCCGGTCAATCCGGAACCGCGACCGTTACGGTGACGCCGTCCCAGGTATATGTCGCCTCCCTGAACACCACGGGAGCCCCGTCATTTGTCACCGTTTCCTGCTCGGGTCTGCCGACTCTTTCCTCCTGCGCGTTTACGCCGGAGAGCCTGGAGCTGCTGCCGGGCCAGGATGCGGGCGTCGTCAGCACCATGCTGATTCAGACGCAAGCCCAAACCGTAGGTGCCGTGCCGCCCGCGCGATCCGGACACAAAAACAGTCCTGTCGCGTGGGCCATTCTGCTGCCCGGCATGCTGGGCCTGGGCGGGTTGGCATGGGGAACGCGGCGGCGCCGCTGGTTGCAGCGGCTTTCGCTGGTGGCGCTGGTGGGCCTTGTGGCCACCCTGGGAACTACGGGCTGCAGTCCGCTCTACTACTACTACAACCACGGTCCAGGCAATCCGCCCGCAACTCCCTCCGGCACGTATACCGTGATGGTCGCCGGGCAGTCGAGCAACGGAGTTACCGCCATCACCAATACCACCACGTTCCAGATGACCGTACAGTAAGGGCCATTGCCTGAACATTTGAGGTCAGGCTCTAGACTGTCAGCATGACGCGCCGGCATCCCCTTCCCGCGGAGGTCTATGCGCTGGTGGAGCACACGCCAGCCACGGTGCTGCTGGAAGGTGGAAAACCAAACTACTCCGAAGGCAGTGAAACACCGTGGACGAGACTGTTCACGGCTTTTTTGCGCGTGTGCGCGGCGTGGCAAGCAGCAGAGATTCCTGCACTCTTTGCGGAGATAGAGAGTGCGGTGGCTGCGGGGCAGAGCGCGGCGGGATTCTTCAGCTACGAGTGCGGCAATTGCTTTGAGCCCAAGGCCGCGATGCGCCCGAGCCGCGAGGGCCAGCCGCTGGCGTGGTTCGGGATCTACGAGCGGAGCTACGCTTTCGATCACAATGCCGGAACATTTTTGGAGGGCGAGCCGCCGGAGCTCGAGCGGTTTCGCGACGGCAGAGCAGGCGCGGAAATCGAAATGCGCGAGCCGGAACCAGAACCCGAAATAGCCGCGGAGTTTGCGCTCACTGAAGCCGAATACGCGCAGCGCATCGCGGCGATTCATGAATGGATCCGCGCCGGCGACGTGTATCAACTGAATTTCACGGCGCCGTTTCGCGTCAAGGCGCAACGCAGGGTTGCGGCGCTCTACGCGCGGCTGCGCGCGCGGCAGCCGGTCGATTACGGCGCGTTTTTGCATTGGCAGCAGGGCCGGCACATTCTATCGTTCTCGCCGGAGCTGTTTTTCCGCATCGACGGCGACGGCCGTGGCGGCCGGCGCATCGTAACGCGGCCCATGAAAGGCACCGCGCGCCGCGGGCGCACTAAGCGCGAGGACCGCGAGATTGCCGAGTGGCTGCGCAACGACCCCAAGAATCGCAGTGAAAATGTGATGATTGTCGACCTGTTGCGCAACGACCTGGGCCGCGTGGCGCGAACCGGGAGCGTGCGCGCGGAGCGGCTCTTTGACGTGGAGCGCTATGCCACGCTCTGGCAGATGACTTCGACGGTGAGCGCGGAGTTGCGGCCGGAAGTGGGCTTTCATGAGATTTTTCGCGCGCTCTTTCCCTCGGGCTCCGTAACCGGCGCGCCCAAAGTGCGTGCGATGCAACTGCTCGCCGAACTTGAAGACACGCCGCGCGGTGTGTACACGGGCGCCATCGGCTTCTTTTCTCCGCGGCAAACGGTCTTCAATGTGGCCATTCGCACGTTGGAACTCGAGGGCGGGCCCGGAACCATGTGTGGAATCATGGGCGCGGGCAGCGGCATTGTCATCGACTCCGATGCGACCGGTGAGTACCGCGAATGCCTGCTGAAAGCGGAGTTCCTCACCGGTCCAGCGCATCGCACGACAAGTTCCTTTATTGCGAGCCAGCCCGACAAGCTGTTTCTTATCGAGACGATGCTATGGAACGGTGCGTACCCATTCATCGAGCTGCATCTCGACCGGCTCACGGATTCCGCGGATTACTTCGGCTTCGCGTGCGACCGCGCCGCGATCCGGACCGCGCTCGAGCAGCACGCCCAACAATTCGCAGAGAGTGCGCCGCGTAAAGTGCGTCTCCTCATGATCGATCCCGACGGGAACGTGGAGATCTGCAGCGAACCGCTGCAGCCGAATCCCGATCCAAATCGCGTCGCTCGAGTATGCATCTCGCCGCACCGCACCGATCCCGACGATCCAACGCTGTACCACAAAACAACGCAGCGCCCCATCTACGCGATCGAGTATCTCGAGGCACAGCGCGGCGGTTTCGACGACGTGCTGTTCCTGAATCTGCGCGGAGAAGTGACGGAAGGCGCCATCAGCAATGTTTTTGTGGAGAAGGACGGCCGCTGGTCGACGCCGCCGGTCGAATGTGGTTTGCTCGCCGGCGTCTTCCGGCGGCATCTGCTCGCAACACGGCCGGAGATCGAAGAGCGCGTGTTGTTTCTCAACGATCTGCGCCAGGCGGACGGCGTTTATATCGCCAACGCCGTGCGCGGTCTACGGCGCGTCACCATTGTCTGGTGACATCGAGCCCCCAGGCGTCTAATTTTCCGATTCCCAGCTCATATCGCCCCTGAAGTGGTAAAACGTTGGGGGGAGCGCAGACGATGACCAACCGGCGGAATCTGAAATCGCGGAAAATCGATTTTTTCAACGCGATTGCCTTCGTTGCGCTTTTTGCCGCCGGAGCCATCACCGCAGGGGCGCAGACGGCGGATGAGGCGTGGCTGAACGACTCGACTCGTCACTTCCCAATGTGTATCCCGCGTCCGGTGCGCTCGCTGGGGGAAGGCGCCGTGGAGCAATCCGCAATTCAAGAGCTCAAGCGCAACATCGACCACTGTCCCTCGGTGGATCCGCTTGGTGGCGAGACCGTCGTAGGGACCGCAGAGGAGGTACGCACAGCCTATCCCGATGTGCCAGTTCCGACCGACCTCGGGCCCGGGAGTTATTGGATCTACTGGAATGGTTCCCACACGTCCAGTCTGCTTGTCATTGCTGGAGGCGACGAGCGAGGCGCTCTTTATGGCGCGTTCAATCTGCTCCGCCTCTCGACGAGCGGACCTTTACCGGTACCGCCGCTCTTCTATGTCCGATTCCAATACCATCCGTTGCGCAGCGAACCCGCCATGCCCATCCGCTGGGTCGACGAGTGGGACAACGCCAACGGCACGGTCGAGCGCGGCTACGGCGGGCCGTCGATTTTCTTTGAGAACGGCCACGTGCGCGATGACCTGAGCGCAATGGGTGAATACGCGCGGCTGCTGGCGTCCGTTGGCATCAACGGCTGCAACGTAAACAACGTGAATGGAGCCGCACCTTTTCTGACGCCGGAGATGATTCAAGGCCTCAAGCGCATTGCCGATGCCATGCGCCCGTGGGGCGTGCGGCTGGCCATCAGCGTCGACATCGCCAGCCCGCAAAAGATCGGCGGCCTCAAAACTTTTGATCCGCTCGATCCTGCGGTGCAGGCGTGGTGGGCCGCGAAGGTCGACGAGATTTACGCGCAAATCCCGGACTTCGCGGGATTCACCGTGAAGGCCGACTCGGAGGGCCAGGCCGGGCCGGCGAGTTACGGCCGCAGTCCCGCCGATGCTGCCAATCTGCTGGCCCACCCGCTTGAGCCGCACGGCGGCGTGGTGCTCTATCGCGCCTTTGTCTACAACAATCACCTGGATTACAACGACCTGAAGGCCGACCGCGCGCGCGCCGCCTACGACATCTTTCGTCCTCTTGACGGCAAGTTCGCCGCGAACGTGATCGTGCAGATCAAATACGGCCCCATCGACTTCCAGGCGCGCGAGCCGGTGTCGCCGCTCTTTGCGGCCCTCGAGAAAACCAGTTCCGCCATGGAACTGCAGATCACGCAGGAGTACACGGGACAGCAGCGGCACCTGGTTTATCTTGCGCCCATGTGGGAGCAGATTCTCGACTTCGATCTGCGGGCGCCAAATCGCGCCACGCCGGTGAAAGAGATCATCGCAGGCAAGAGCTTCAAACAGCCGCTGGGCGGAATGGTAGGCGTTTCCTGCGTGGGACGCGACGGCTGGCTGGGCTCGCCGCTGGCGATGGCGAATCTCTACGCCTTCGGCCGACTGGCGTGGGATCCGAATCTCCCGGCGGAGCAGATTGCCCAGGAGTGGGCGCGGCAGACCATCGGCACGGATCCAAAAGTGGTCGCCACCGTGACCAAAATGCTCATGCAGTCGTGGCCCGCGTACGTGGACTACACGGGCCCGCTGGGCACACAGACGCTGACCGATATAACGGGCAGCCACTACGGGCCGAATATCGAGTCAAGCGAGCGCAACGGCTGGGGCCAATGGCACCGCGACGACGCCAAAGGCATCGGCATGGACCGCAGCGTCGCCACGGGCACGGGATTTGCCGGGCAGTATCCGCCCGCGGTGGCGAAGATGTACGAATCGCCCGCCACCACGCCGGACAATCTGCTCCTGTTCTTCCACCACGTTCCGTATACCTGGAAACTGCACTCGGGCGAGACCGTGATCCAGTACTTCTATGACAGCCACTACCGGGGTGCGGATGAGGCGGCGCAGCTCGTCGCTGAATGGAAGACTGTGAAGGCCATGGTCGATCCAAAGCTATATAACGACGTGCTCGGGCGGCTCATCTATCAGGCCGGCCACGCCATCGTCTGGCGCGACGCCATTGTGCAGTACTTCCTGAAGGAGAGCGGGATTCCCGATGCCAAGGGCCGCGCGGGGCATTATCCTGGCCGCATGGAAGCGGAAGACGCGCGCCTGAGCGGCTACAAGGTGGTTGATGTGACGCCCTGGGAGGATGCGTCGGGCGGAAAGGCCGTCACGTGCGATGCAGGTTCCGCACCTAAAGGCTGCTCGGCGGAGTGGACTTACTCCGGTCCGGCCGGCCACGTTGACATCGCGGTCCAATACTTCGATCTGCAGCCGGGCATCGCCCACTTTACACTTGACGTGGATGGCATTCCGAGTGCGTCCTGGATTGCGTTTGCCAAGTTGCCATCTCGCCAACCTAATGGCGACAACTCGACGCGGTTCACCACGCCCGGCGTGGAGCTGAAGCCTGGAGACGTGTTGCGCGTGGAGGGCACGCCCGACGCGAACGATCCCGCAGCGCTGGATTATATCGAGATCGCACCCGCGGCGACACCGCGCCGATGACCAGCCCGTCATCGGGCAGCGTCTTGCATCTCGGAAAGTTCCGCGAACAGCGTCTTAATCTGCTCGGCCTTGCGGCTGCTCACTTCAATGAATTCAATGCCGACGCTTTGCTCGCTCTTGATCTGGCGGACAATTCCTGCGACACGCAGCTTGGTGCCCTTGAGCGTGAGATGAACCTCGACACGAGGGCTTTCGAGTCTAGGCATGGAGGAATTCAACTCGATGCAACATCCCGCGACGCTCAGATCCAGCAAGGTACCGGGAAGCTTGGCTTCGACGCAGGGAATTGCGACAGAGGCCACGCCCTTGCACTGCAAACGCTGGTGCGCACGCCGCTCGTCTTTCCAGTAAATCGGGCGCGACCCGTCATTGTAGTATGTAGGATTTGATTGCTCTTCGATCATTCGCCTCCAGTACGCGCTTCGGCGTAGCCTCTTCTCCGAGAAGAATCCGAACCCGTTTCGAGCGGTTCCAGGATTTACGTGCCTGTTACAGAGCAACGAAAGGTGGCGTTCTCTTAAGGACAACGTCCCTAGGTTGCAGTGGCTTCGGGGTGCGGCAATCCTGGAACCGCTTTAGCCCTGATAGCTCTCATCGTCAAGCGCCATCCGAATATTGATTCAAATGCCATAGTTGTATCGATTTAAAACGAAAAGTGTGCCAGATAGACGATTTTTCGGATGATTCCAGAGTAGGCGAACCCGCAGCAAGCATGGGTTTATGGGATCGGTGCGCGGATCTCCTCAAGCTCGCCCATCAACTCCAGAATCTGCTCCCGCTTGCGTTCGCTGAGCTCGAGAAAACCGATGTCCACGGTGTAGCGATCGTGCATGGCCTGAAGGATGCCGCTCAACCGGAATGGAAATCCCCGCAAGTGAAACTCTGTCTCCACGCGGGTATAGATGGCCGCCGGGATGCGTTTCTCGGTGCGGATGTGGCAACTGCTCAGGCTCAGCTTGACGATGCGGCCCCGCAATGCGGAGCCGGCTCTGCACAGGATGATGGTCGCGACGTCGTCCGCTACCTGGCGAGGCTTTCCACGCTGCTCGCGAAGTGCGGCGGGAGGCGCAATCGGCGAGTCGGCTGCTGGCTGCGCATGAGACAGCGTCTCTGCCGCGAGTTCTCCGGTTTCGACCGCGCCCGCGTCGACCGTTGGCTTTGAGGCCGTCTCTTCTGTCCGCTCGGGGCCGGAGTCTACTGCTTGCTGCACGGCGAGCAGTTTGTTGAGAGCTGCAGCTCGCGCCGCCGCGGCGGCCGCCATCTCCTGAATCACCTCAGCCAGATCCTCCTTGCGCGCGGGAGCCATATTCACAAAGCGGATGCCGAGATAGTTGCGCTCGTCGCTCCATTGCACGACGCCGTTGAATCGGAAGTCAATGCCATTGGCTTTGAACGTGATTTCAATCGGTCGCTCGGCCTTGCTGGAGAATTGGTCGTAGGCGCGGACGCGGCAGCCAGTGAGGCTCAGGTCAACGATGCGCGCCTTGATGGGCATGCCATGCGCCACCAGCAGCAGCACAGAGTCTTCGTCGACGGAGAAGCGTGGATGGGTGCGGTTTTCCCGTCCCTGGACCGTGAAACACTCCCCGTGATCTTTACCGTCCATCGCCTGCTCCGCAGCAGAGTAAGAGCAGTTCCAGAATTCACGTGCCCTTTTGAGAGCATTGAAAGGTGGCATCTTCTTGAGGAAAATGCCACTCAGCAGCGATGCCTCCGGGGTACGGTAATTCTGGAACCGCTGTGAGCGCGGATCAGTGCCCGTCAGCCAACTCCCGGGGCTGTGCGGGCGCCGGCTGCGCGTCTTCACGGCCCACCAGCCGGTCGTAGCGATACACGTCGCTGGTTGTCCCCAGCGACTCGTTGTACAGGCTGATGGCGCCAGTCAGCTGCTTCAGCTCCTCGCTGAACGCATGAATCGCCTGCAATTGGCTGGCCGACGCGGGAAGCTCGTATTGGGAAGTCTTAATAAATTTCTGGTAGCCGCGGTCGAGCAGCCGCGCCACCTCGCCTCTGACCAGCACTCCGGGGTGCACAGCGAGGGCAACCGCTGCATCCAGGTTCTCGGGAGCGGGCACCAGCACGGCGCCCACGCCTTGCTTGCTCACCAGCGCACCACCCGCCACCCCGGCATAGGGAACCGCGTCGAAGCCATGGGCGCGCAGCAGTTCCAGCGTCTGATCGAAGGAGGGATGGCCGGATTTCCGTTTCATGAGGTGGTTCCAGTCTGGAAGAATAATTGAGGCAGCGGGCGCTTTCTCTCCTTCCAATCTCGCACACCGGCGCCGCACACGCAATTTGCCTTATGACCGCGCACACCTCCCAACCCGGCGTTACGGCGGCCGCGCGCACCGCGGAAAATACGGTGCCTCTTCTGCGCCTGTCCCGCGCGGTGTTTGAGGATCTGCGCGCCCACGGCGAAGAGACCTACCCGCGCGAGTGTTGCGGGGCGCTGCTGGGGACGCCTGAGGCAGCGGGTTGGCGGATTGAAGCGCTGGTGCGGGCAGTGAACGCGCGCATCGATTTTGCACGCTACGAGATCGCCCCGGCGGAGCTGGTCAGGATTGCGCGCGAAGCCCGCAGCCGCGGCCTCGAAATCGCCGGTTTCTATCATTCGCATCCCGATCACCCGGCGCAATGGTCGGCCACCGACATTGCCGAAGCGCATTGGCTGGGCGCGAGCTACGTCATCACGGAGGTTACCGAGGGGAAAGCTGCGGCCACGCGTGCCTGGCTGCTGGCCGGATCACGCGAAGAGGACAAGCGCTTTGCGGAGCAGGAAATCCAGATGGAAAGCTTCTGATTGGCAGTGCACCGCAGCCGGCCGGGTTGCGTTGGCGTGAGTTTTCACGCCCTTAACTTATGAACAGTAAAAAACTTCTTTACATCGAGAGGCTTCGGCCCACATAATCACTGAGCCTCGGAGAACTTGCGCTTCCCCATTACTCCCCCAGTTCCCACCGCAACGCATCTCCGGGTACATCAAGGAGGATTCCCACATATGAAGATCATCAGCCCCGTTTTACTGGGACTGTCTCTCGCGGTTGCTGGCAGCACACTCACCGCGGCGCAAGACGCCTCATCAACTTCGACCCTGCCCAAAATTCTGCAATTCACGATCGAATACACCAAGCCCTATAAAGGCGGCGCCGCGCACGACAAGACGGAGAGCGCCTTTATCGCTGCGGAAGAAAAGGCCAAGTTCCCCGTCTACTACGTGGCCATGAACTCGTTGTCCGGCAAAGCGCGGGCGCTGTTCATGACCCACTACGACTCATTTGCGGAGTGGGAGAAGGACAACAAGCTCGTGGACTCGAACCCCACCCTCGCGGCCGGTTTGGAAAACGCCGGTCTGGCCGACGGTGCACTGCTGGATGAGGTCGACTCGGTGGTTTACACCTATGACGAGGACCTGAGCTACCACCCGCACTCCGACCTCGATAAGCATCGCGTTTACCAGATTTCTGTATTCCACGTTCGCCCGGGCAAGCAGAAAGAATGGCGCGAGGTGGTGAAGATGGTCAAGGATGCGAATGAAAAGGCCGGAACCAGCGCCCACTGGGGCATGTACGAGATCGCCTACGGCGCTCCGGACGGCACCTTCATCGTGCTCAGCGGCGATCCTTCCATGTCGGCAATCGACCTGGGCTACTCAGAAAACAAGAAGTTCGTTGCCGCTCTCGGCGGCGACGAGGGCATGCGCAAGCTCGATCAGTTGTTCGGAGAAGCCGTCGAGTCTTCGCACAGCGAGCTTTTCGTCGTAAATCCCAAACAGAGCTACGTGAGCGAGGACTGGATCAAGGCTGATCCCGGATTCTGGAAGCCAAAGGCAGCCGCTGCGCCGGCCCCAAAGCCCGCTGCTGCGCCGAAGAAGCCCACGCAGTAACGTTTTGAAACCAACTTGCATTTCACACGAGCGGCTCCGCTAACTGCGGGGCCGTTCGCTTTTCCTCGTATGCCTCCAACTGATTGCAAGCGCTGCCTGTAGCGCATAATGGAGGGGTGTTTGGCCACTCCATCCTGCGCGTCTCTATTATTTATCTGGTTGCCGCGTTGCCCTCCTTTGCGCAATCGGTCACGCCGGTTTCCGGCTCTCAAATGCTCTTCAGCGACCCGGCCTTTGGCGTCAGCTTCCGTTTTCCCAGCGGCTGGAGCTTCACGCGAGTGGAAGCAGACAGCAAAGGGCCGTCTCTCGCGATTGCGTACATGGACGGCCGTTCCGTCTCCACCGGCCTGCGCGGCCTGGTCACGAACGAGACGCTCCCCGGGGTGCACTCCTGGCCGAGGACGGTCTTCAGCAGCGTGGAGTTTGGATACGATGCGCGCCCGGCTGCCTCAGCCGAGGCTTGCCAGAAACTGGCGCGGGAAAGCTGGGACAATGAGGCGGATCCCGCAACCGTCAACGGCGTGACGTATTGGCATGGAACCGCGACCGGCACGGGTCTGAGCACCGAAATCGAAGAGGACATCTACGCCACGTTCGTTGCGGCGTCCGGCTCGTGCCTGCGCTTCGATCTTGCCGTCGCCACTTGCAGGGTACCCGGCAGAGATTTCCCCCGCGAGCTGACCACGCATGAGAAGGCGCTCATCCACGCCAGCCTGAATAACATTCTCAACTCGGTCCAGGTAGCGCCACCGGCCCCATGAACTGAAAACGATCGGAGAACGATAGCCATGGCCGCAATCTGCAGAACACGATTTCCCAAAATTCGACTCCTTGGCGTGGGCTGGCTCGCTGGCGTGGCATTGATCTGCGCCGCGTGCACCTTGCCCGCCCAGGGCGTCACACCCCTCAACCCCACCACCATGCAATTTACCGACCCGGCACACGGCGTGAGTTTCACCTATCCCGCCTCCTGGACGTTTGACAAGAGCCAGCCTTTTTATATGTTCCTGGCGATTAGCCCTGCGAACGATGAGCCGGATATGGGGCGTGGAAGCGCTCTAATCTACTCCAAGTCCGTTCCCGGCGTTACACCCTGGCCGAAGACGTGGTTTGAGGGTGTGGAGCTTGGCTACGATGAGCACGATGTGCCCACCTCCGATGCCTGTCTCGTCCTGGCCAAGCCGGTAAACAGCTGGGTGCCGATTGACCACGTGGACGAGGTCACCATTCAGGGCAACCACTATTGGCATGGCACGACGAGCGGCTCCGCCGCGGGGCACGGGTTGAACGAAGACATCTATACCTCCTACTCTTCCGGCCATTGCTACCGTTTCGACCTGGCCGTCTCTCTGTTGTGGCTTTCAAATGACACTCCGGCACCGCGTGAGCTGACGGCGGCCGAGAAAGCGCTTGTCAACGCGAGCCTGCAGAGTATTTTCAACTCCGTCCGCATCGTGCCCCCGGCCCAATAAACCGGACCCGGTAAACTGGACCCGTAGACTGAGATCGCCCGGAGAACGCGAGTGATGGCCGCCTCCACTTCCCCAACCCAATTGCCGGAGCTCACGCGCGACGAACTCGCGCGCTACGCGCGCCACCTCATCCTGCCTGAAGTGGGCGTGGAGGGTCAGCAGAAGTTGAAGGCCGCGCGTGTTCTGTGCGTGGGCGCGGGCGGACTGGGCTCGCCGCTGGCGCTCTACCTGGCTGCGGCCGGAGTTGGCACGCTGGGGTTGGTCGATTTCGACGTGGTCGACGCCAGCAATCTCCAACGGCAGATCCTGCATTCCACGCGCGACGTGGGCCGTAAGAAGCTCGATTCGGCAGAGGAGAAACTCGCTGCGCTCAATCCCGCGGTCCACGTGGTCAAGCACGAAACGATGCTCTCGAGCGCCAACGCTCTCGACATTCTGAAGGACTACGACATCGTTGCCGACGGCACCGACAACTTTCCCACGCGCTACCTGGTGAACGATGCCTGTGTGCTGACAGGCAAGCCCAACGTCTACGGATCGGTATTCAGGTTCGAAGGCCAGGCCAGCGTGTTTGCCACGCGCGAAGGGCCCTGCTACCGCTGCCTTTATCCCGAACCGCCGCCGCCCGGTATGGTTCCCAATTGCGCCGAGGGTGGCGTGCTGGGCATTTTGCCCGGCCTCATCGGCATCATCCAGGCCACGGAGGTCATCAAGCTCATTCTCGGCAAAGGTGAGCCGCTCGTCGGCCGCTTGCTGCTGGTCGACGCGCTCAGCATGCGTTTTCGCGAGCTCAAATTGAAGAAGAATCCGGAGTGCCCGGTCTGCGGCGCACATCCCACAGTGACGGCTCTTATTGACTATCAGCAGTTCTGCGGCATTGCGCCCGTATCGAAACCCGAAATTGGCCAGGAGACAACATTGAAGAACGGCATTCCCCAAATGACCGTGCAGGAATTGAAGCAACGCCGCGACTCGGGCGTTGACCTGTTCCTGCTCGACGTGCGCGAGCCCTACGAGTATCAGATCGCCAACATCGGCGGCACGCTCATCCCGCAAAATGAGGTCCCGCAGCGGCTGGCCGAGATCGACCGCAACCGCGAGATTGTGGTGCAGTGCCGCTCGGGCGGCCGCAGCCAGCGCATCGCGGAGTTTCTGGCGCAGCAGGGCTACCCGAACGTGAAGAACCTTGCCGGCGGCATTCTGGCCTGGGCCGATGCCATCGACCCGAAGATTACGAAGTATTGACACGCGATGCGTTGCTTCCCCGTTGGCTGCACGGGATACTGAAAAGGTGACCCTCGAATCCCCCATCCTCGTTGGCATGCACGTGCGGCTTGAGCCGCTGTCGATAAGTCACATGGACGGCCTGGTTGCCGCTGCCGCCGTTGATCCCGCGCTCTACCAATGGAGCCCAGTCCCGCAGAGCCGCGGGGCGGCGCTCGCCTACATTGAAACCGCGCTCGCCTGGCGCGAAGCCGGCAAGGCAGTGCCCTTTGCGACGGTTCGCATTGCGGATGGCGTGGTTCTGGGGTCGACGCGATTCTTCGACATCGAAAGCTGGGCGTGGCCCGCGGGGCACGCCCGCCACGGCCGCCAGCTTCCCGACGTGTGCGAGATCGGCTACACGTGGCTCACGCGCGATGCCATCCGCACCGCTGCCAACACAGAAGCCAAGCTGCTCATGCTGGCACACGCCTTCGAAGTCTGGCAGGTGCTGCGTGTCTGCCTGCATACCGACGCGCGCAACCAGCGCTCGCAGGCGGCCATTGAACGCATCGGCGGGAAGTTTGAAGGCGTGTTGCGGGCGCACCGCATGGCCGCGGACTTTGCGCCGCGCGATTCGTATCGCTACTCGATTGTTGCGTCGGATTGGCCCGCGGTGAAGCAGAAACTCGAGCAACGACTCAAGCGCTCGTGAGCAGGGTCTCAGGTGTCAGAAAAGCGATCGCGCCCGGCGCCCGAAACCTGACTCCTGAAACCTATCAAGATCCGATCCCGAAGATTCTCTTCAGCCAGCCAGGCTTGCGCTCGCAGTACGGTGGCCGCGGGCGTTTGTCATTCAGGTGGTAAGTCCTGCACGGTTGGCAGTCACCGTGCCGGGGGCAGTCCCGCTTGGGGCACGTGCACACCTCGGGCTGGTGGCTTACGATGGCGAACACTGGCGCACGGCCGCTCATGACGCTTCGGCCTGCTTGCCGTTTTCGTCCATCTTGCCGAAGATCATTTTTCCGCTGGCGGTTTGCAACACGCTGGTCACGGAGATCGCCACCGTACGGCCGATCAGCTTGCGTGCATGGTCCACCACCACCATGGTGCCGTCGTCCAGGTAACCGACCCCCTGGTTGTACTCCTTGCCTTCCTTCAGGATCAGCACGTTCATGTGCTCGCCAGGCAGGACTACGGGCTTGAGAGCGTTGGCCAGGTCGTTGATGTTGAGCACATCCACGTGATGCAGGTGAGCCACCTTGTTCAGGTTGAAGTCGTTGGTCACCACCTTGGCCTCCCACTTCTTGGCCAGCTCGAGCAGCTTCAGGTCCACTTCGCGGATGGAGGGAAAATCGTCCGGCACAATCTGCACCAGAACCTTTTCGTTGGACTGCATGCGCTGTAGCATATCCAGGCCGCGGCGTCCGCGCTGGCGCTTGGAGCCGTCCGTCGAATCGGCCACCACTTGCAGTTCGCGCAGCACAAACTCGGGCACCACCAGCATGCCGTCAATAAAACCGGCCTCGGCAATGTCGGCGATGCGGCCATCGATGATGACGCTCGTATCCAGCACTTTGGCGCTGCGACGTGAGGGCTTGTCGCCGGAGAACACCGTGCCCAGCGCCGCCGGGTTCAGCAGATCGCCCTTGCTCGCGCCCACCAGCAGGCCCACGTAGGTCATGAGCAGAAGCACGAAGATCTGCAGCACGGCAGAGTTGGTTCCGGGGAGCGGCGCCGAACGCAACACCAGGCAAAAGAGCGCCGCGCCAATGATGCCGAGAACGCTGCCGGCTACGGCGCCAATCAGCCGCCGCAGCGTGAGCGCGCGCACGCGCAACTCGAAGACGATGACCGCGCATGCCGCGGCCGCGCCAACCGCCGCGCCTTCCCATCCTGTCTGGATGCCGAACGGGCGGAGAAAGTAACAAACCGTGGCAAACAGAATGACAAAAAGAAGACGTAAAACCACTAGGTCCATAAGGGCCTACTTTCAACCGGCGGCAGACCGTCACCGCCGGGCCTGGGGACACGAAGGCGAGTATGAGCAAACCCATGCACCATCGTCAAGAGGGGAGTGAGAAGGTTTCAGGGTTCAGGGGTCAGGAGCGGCATATCCCATGGCGGATGGTTCAAGCGCGATCCGTGGGCTGTCCGTGCTCAAGGGAAAACCGGCTCGCAGCCAATGCGCGGCATTGTCAGTCTGAAACCTGACACCTGTCTTTACGACGCCGCAGCCAGCTCGTTCACCGGCGTGATGCGTTGCGCGCCCTTGCGCGGGCCGCGCTTGCGCGCGCTCATCACCTTGATGCGCTCCAGCAGTTCTTGCGTGGAGCAGTTTTTCCTGGCCAGCACGGCGTCAGCCACGTGAAGCTCGCCGTTCGCCGCATGGGCATCGCCGAGCAGAATCATGGGCACGTGGCTTCTCATGCGTTTCAGCCGCTCTACGAGCTGGCCCCCATTCATTTGGGGCATGGTGGTGTCGGCCAGCACCAGGTCAATCTGGGGCGCCGTGGCAAAAACGGCGATCGCTTCCTGGCCGTTCGAGGCCGCCAGCACGCGATAACCGTTGGTCGAAAGCATGAACTTGAGTACGGAAAGCTCTTGTTCATTGTCGTCTACGCAGAGAATCACTTTCTTCGGACGCATGGTATGGGGATCTGCTCCTTACAGCAATCTTCCAAGGCCATTCAGGGCAACACATATCCTCTACCGCTCAAGCTGCGGTTTGGCGTTGCCATAGATTTGGCGGTTAGCCGTGAATAGGGCTGACAAAATCGCTTTGGATCCTGCTTCGCGGCTTGCCCTCCGCGTGAACCGCAACCCTGGGGGTGCGTTCATATGCGCTATGGGGCAACCTGCTCGCGTTCCTCTGCGGGTCAACCTTCTTTCACGGTCGTATGCTCAACGCTTTGGCGCGTCCAGAAACTACCAAAAACGCGCCCGGGAGATGTTCTCAATGAATCGCAAGAGTACGAGTCCTGGAGGTGCGTGGGAAGAGGGAAAGGCAGGCGAAGACTTTGGTGAAAATCCGTTTGAAACATGTGGAAAATCGCTAGAGCCAACACACACTGCGACTTGCGAAGATGAATCTCTGTTGAAAGCATGTGCATCACGGCAGGAAAAGCTGTCCTTTTGCCACAACAACGGTGCTACCTGCCACGCGCACATCCGTCACCCTCGCGAAATCTTTTTTTGCGGAAAGGTAAAGATCGCTGGGACGCGCGATCTCCACGCCCTGGCGAACGTGCACGCGCGTGCCCGAAGTCACCACGCCGCGAGCGACCAGGTAGCTGATGGCGCAGCCTGCCGCCGAACCTGTGGCCGGATCTTCTCCGCCATAAAACTGCATCCTCGCCCGCCACTTCGTGGGGTTCTGGTTTTGGTGCTTCGCACCGTTCTGGTTTTGGACCAGGTCTGGGGCCAGGACGTAGAACCATCTCGCTCCGCGCTCGCGCAGCCACGCCGTGGCCGCGTCCTGATTCACTTTGAGCCGCGCCAACGCCTCGAGCTTGCGCAGGACAACAATGGCAAACGGCGCTCCCGTCGAAACCACCTGCGGCGGCAGCGCCGGATCGAGTTCGTCGAGGGCCAGGCCCAGGAGCGGAGCCACTTCTCCCGCGTCCAATTCCGCGCCAAACTCCGGCTCTCTCTGCGTCATTTCGCCAAAGATCGCCCCTGCATCGGTGGCACTCGACTCAAAGCGAACGGGCACTGGCCCCACCTTAAGCGCAAGCGTGACAGTATCGCCCAGCAAGGATTCCGGCGCGATCATCTTGAGGACGCTGGCCGTGCCCAGGGTAGGATGGCCTGCAAAGGGCAGCTCTTCCTGGGTTGTGAATACGCGCACGCGCGCGCGATGGCCTGCATCTGTTCGGTCGACAGGCCGCACGTATTCAACACCACCGCCAGCGGATTGCCGGCCAGCGGAGTCTCGGTGAAGACATCCACAACGAAGTAGTCCAGATTCGCCATCGCGCGCTACGCTCTCTGACTCTAGTTTACGAAAACCCGCGGGCTGCGGATGCGTAACGCGGTGGTCGCCGCGCGTAGCTGAGCGTAACGCCTTATCTATGAACTAGATTTCGATCAGCGGCCTTGGCAGCCGCGGCCTGGCGCGGTCGAGGAAGATCCTCATGCGCAGGGCCTCGGCGCGTTGCGCAGCCACCAGCCGCATCTGCCGGCGGATGTGATCGATGTCGTCGAGCCGGTCCAATTGCGCCTCGTCGTTGGCCGCATCCCGTTCCAGGCGCGCGATTCTCTCTTCGACGGTTTGACGGAACCGCGGGCTGATCTCGAAGCCTTCCTGGGCGGTGCAGTTCGAAGTCATGGCAGGCACCTCGGAGCGGGAATGCCTGAAGCTGCGGAATTTTTTGGCCGCGGCCTCAAGTTTTCCTCATTGGTGCCGATACTAACGAAACCCGCTTCTCTGCGCCAGATTACGGTTTCGCGCAACTTCGGTAACGAAGTGTACGGAAACAGGACAGATTTCAGGTGTCAGGTTTCAGGTGTCAGTTCTTGTTGTGCGCCTGGCGCGGTGACCGCGATCTGCGAATGGAGATCTAAACCCTGAAACTTGAAACCTGACACCTGTCTTCACCGGTCCGCCACAATTCCCAGCTGCATCTGGGTTCCGCTTTCGAATTGAATATCCTTCATTGACGCGAGGAACACGCCGGATGCAGAACTGTTGCCGGCGAGCATCACGCCCGGAATCGCGGTTGGGTGCGGGACCGCGCGCGCGGCCGCAGCCTGGTGCGCGCCGACGTTCTCATTCAGATCGCCATGTCCGGCAAGCTGCACGGCTCCCTGCGGGTTGGGATCCGTATTGGCGTCCGCCCGGTCTCCTACTGAGGTTGTGGTTGGAGATGTCCTTTTTATCGCATCCGAATAAATGCCCGGCTGCCCGCCGCCATTGCGGCCGCCCCGCCCGCCGCCGGTCGTCGGGCTTCCGTTTGCAGTGGAGCCCGTCGTTGCCGTGGGGTCGGCGTTAGCCAAAGGATTCACATCCGAAAAGCCTGGAGGGAGGTTCACGCCGCGGATCAGCGTGTAAATCGCGATGCTCTGCCCGTTTTTCATTTCCGCACGATCGAACGCAATGCCCATTTGCGAAATGGCGTGGGCTGAATCGCGCGTCTGGACCTGGGTGATGTGGCCCACCAGACGCGTTCCCCGGGGAATCACGGTTCCGTCGGCCGTCTGCACCTTCTCGGTGGTCTTCAGCACCACGCGGTCGCCCACCTTGGCGGTCCTCGAGTCCAGCTTGCCCTCGAGCTCACCGGTCACTGAGCTCATCTCCCAGGAGTGCGATGAAGACGCATCGCCGAAGCCCATCGGGACTTGTGTGGTGTAGACCTCTTTTTGAGGACCGGTTGCGCTCACCTGCTGCGCCATGAGGGGAATGCTGGCTGCGACGGCGAGTGTCACCGCGAAGAACCTGGCGGTTTTCATCCCATTCACCTCCATCGACTAGCCGGTTTCACATTCGTCCCGTCCACATCGTGCGGCTAGGAATGTCCGTCATCCAGAGTGAATCCCTGGAATGCAAAAGACAAGAACAAAGGATGCGCCAAAATACTTTGAGCGATCCTATAAAGCGCGGCGCGGATGCCGGAACGGGCTCACAACGAGCAGATTCCGCGGGGGAGAGATCAAAAAGCCGCGCCGCCATCCCAACAGTGTGAACAGATCCTAGTTTTCCGGGGACGGTGCATAGTAGCCTTTGCGCACCTGGACCTTCAGATTCTGATCCGTGTCACTATGGCAATCCACCGTTACCTTGCGGAAGGTGCCGTCTGCCTTGGTATTGCTGGAGGTGTAGCTGGCCACATACTGGGTGCGCAACTCGTCCTGGATCTGCTGGAACGCGGCCTGCAGCTTGTTCCCGTTGTTGCCCACGTCAATGACCCGTCCGCCGGTCTCATCGGAGAGGCGTCTTGCGGGCAAGTAGCCGTAATAGCCCTCGCCCTGGCTCCAGTAAAAGGCGCGGTCGGCGCACAGGATCACGTAGATGATGACGTTATTCCGGTTTGCCGCGGCAATGGCGTCGCCGATCTTCTCGCGGCTGCCCGAATCTTCACTGTCGGTCAGGATGATGAGGGCTTTGCGGCCAGTCTCCTGGTTCATTTTTTCGTTCGCGGCCAGGTAGATGGCGTCGTAAAGCAGCGTGCCCTTGGGGTCGCCGATGGTCGGCACCGGTCCGCCGCCCAGGCCGGGAGGGCCCCCTGCTCCGTTGCCTCCGGCGTCGTTGATCTGCGCCGTGCTCAATGCGTGGGTCAGCAAATGCGGGCTGTTGGTGTAGTCCTGCAGCAGGTCGACATTGACGTCGAAGTTGACCGCGAAGGCCTCATCCTTGGAGCGCAGAACCTGCCGGATGAACTCGCTGGCCGCGTCCACTTCCATGGGGAGCAAGCGGTATTGGCTGTACGAGGTATCGAGCAGAATGCCCAGTGTGAGGGGCTGATCGGTCTCGGCCACAAAGCTCTTGAGCGTCTGCGGTTCCTTATTTTCCGAGACCGTGCAGTTCTGTTGGTTGAGATGCGGCACCAGGTTCCCATTCTTGTCCTTGACGGTGAAGAACAGGTCCACCAGGTTCACATTCACCTTGAAGGTGGCTGCAGGCGTCTCGTCCGGCGGCGGGGCGGGAGCGGTGCTCACCGGCGCCGCGTCGGGTGAAGGCGCAAGCTGTGCCCAACCTGCCACGGCGAATGCCGGCAGGCCAACCACCAGGGCCATAATGCCATTTCGGAGACGCATCCTGATCCGTTAGACGAAAACGGGACCCCAGGGGAAGCATACACGGGTTGTTTCACGGCCGGCATGAAACTCTCACGCCGCTGCTGCGTCTGATACTCTGTCAGTTGCGGCGTGTTTCATGGTTTTTGGCGCGGGCAGACAGGTTTCAGGGAGGACGAAAAGGCTGTGAACGTTCGAGGATGGGCCATTGCGCTGGCAG
>Ga0181533_1001826_pt1 | contig 26315 bp, 23 predicted proteins | sample PEATcosm2014_Bin_45_FD_119772 | JGI IMG/M metagenome (GOLD analysis project Ga0181533, IMG submission 119772) | Peatland microbial communities from MTU Mesocosm Facility, Houghton, MI, USA - PEATcosm2014_Bin11_60_metaG | ecosystem: Environmental > Terrestrial > Soil > Wetlands > Peat | place...
AGCTCGGCGCGGTTGATTACGTCCGCAAACTGGAAGAGGTGCTGATGCGCACCTGCGCGCAATATCGAATTGAAACTCAGCGCATTCGAGGCATGACGGGCGTATGGACCACGGCGCTCGAAGCCGGGACCTTCATGGGGAAGGAGACGACGACCCAGGCGGTGACGTCCGCTTCGGGCGAGCGCAAAATTGCCGCCATCGGCGTGCACATTTCGCGCGGCGTAACCTCGCACGGCTTTGCCCTCAACGTCAGCACCGATCTGGAATACTTCAAGCTCATTGTTCCCTGCGGCATCAGCGGCAAGCCGGTGACTTCCATTCAGCTCGAAACGGGCGCGCACTTGCCCATGCCGGAAGTGCTGCCGCTGGTGACCCGCAATTTCGGCTTTGTATTCGGCTCGCAGATCCTTTGGCTGGAATCGCTCGACGACCTGCTTGCGAGTGCTTCTGGCGCTGCCTCGCCGGCTGCACCCGCGCCGGGGTCCCCACCACGCGCCGTAGTTGCGCGGGATGGGGTGGACGCGCCGCAGGACACGCCCGCCAAAACGCCCGAAGAACTCCGGCGGCTGCACCAGCAGGACACGCATTTCGCCTGATCTTCCCCGATTCCACTTTCCATCCCGCAAATGTGATCGGCGGTTTGAAATGGCAGGCAGCTACCGCTCCGAAACCCTGGCTCCGCAGCGCCATCTCTGTTTTGTGTAAAATCGGCTGTCCTTGGTACGAGGGGCGTTACGGCGGCAACCGTTACGCTTGCTGTTGCCGAGAGCAGTTTCGCAGGGAGAACCATGGCCGACGAATCCAGCAACTCATCAGCCGGAAGAAAACCAAAATCTCAGGCGGAGCGCCGCGGCTCTGCTCAGGATGAAGCCGCGTCGTCCATGTTGCGCAGCTACAACCTGCCCGACTACCGCCTGGAGCGCCCGGAGTTCGCGCTGCACATGGAGGCGGCGGGCGAGCAGGTGCAGTATCGGGTCGACGGGGACCTGACGGCGCCGGCGCCGCCGCTCCGGGAGTCGAAATATCTCAAGCGCGAGCAGTGCGTCGAGCTCTACCGCTGGATGCTTCTCAACCGGCGCGTGGAATCCGCTTTGGAGACCCTCTACAAACAGTCCAAAGTCATCGGCAGCGTCTACTTCGGGCTTGGGCAGGAGGCCTGCTCGTGCGCCTCCGCCTATGCGCTCGCGCCGGAGGACTGGATGGGACCGATGATCCGCAATCAGGGCGCGCTGATGGTGCGCGGGTTTGCGCCGGCGGACATCATGCGCCAGTACATGGCCAAAGCCGACTCGCCGACCTTTGGACGCGATGCCAGTTCGCATTTTGGCGACATCGTGCGGCGCAATGTGTGCGCGCCTATTTCCATGCTCGGGGAACTGATCGCCGTGCTGGCCGGTGTCTGTCTCGGGGCGCGCCTGCAGGGCCGCGACATCGCCGCGCTAACCTATATCGGAGATGGCGGCCAGTCCACGGGCGTCACTTACGAGGGTTTGAACTTGGCCGCCGTGCAGCGCCTTGGGGTGGTGGTGATTGTCGAGAACAACCTCTGGGGTTACTCCACGCCCTCCGACCGGCAGTTCCGCATCAAGGATCTTGCCGAGCGCTCGATTGCCTACGGCATTCCCGGCGTGATCGTCGATGGAACCGATGCGTGCCAGGTGTATGACGCCACGCGAGAGGCCTGCGAGCGCGCCCGCCGCAGCGAAGGCCCCACGCTGATCGAGGCGAAGATGATGCGCATGAAGGGACACGCCATACACGATGCCGCTCAGTACGTGCCTCGTCCGCTTTATGAATATTGGTTGAAGCGCGATCCCATCGAGCGCTTCCGCCAATACCTCGTGGAGCAGAAGCACTGGCTCACTCCAGACCAACACGAAAAGCTGGCCGCGGAAGTCGACTCGTACGTCGAAAGCGAGCGGACCAAGGCCGAGGCCTCGCCCATGCCCAGCCCGCAAGAGGACGCCAAACACCAGGGCGCTTACTGCGAGGGGAACTGCCACACCGTGCAGCCGAAGTACGGAGCGGTGAAGTTTGGCGTGAAGGGAAAAGCATGAGGTGTTGGGTTTTGCCGTGTCATCCTGAGCGAAGTTCGGCAAAGCCGAACGCAGTCGAAGGACCCCTACGATGAGAAAAGACAGGCGTTTCCACACATACATCTTGGCCAGCTCTTCCGGCACTCTGTACATAGGAGTGACCAATAATATTAGGAAACGGGTCTGGCAGCATAAGCAGGGCGAAATCGCGGGGTTCACAAAACAGTACGCGGTGGATCGGCTCGTCCATTTCGAGAGCTTCGATGACATCCGTACAGCCCTTAACCGGGAGAAGCAGCTAAAGGGCTGGGTGCGAGCCAAGAAAATATGGTTGATTGAGCGGGAGAACCCTAGCTGGCTGGATCTGAGCCGAGCGTGGTTTGAGAGTAGTGGTCCTTCGACTCCGCCGCTGCGCGGCTCCGCTCAGGATGACAAATAAGAGGAATACTCAAGTTTTTGAGTAGTCGGCTTCGGTGTAAAAACATGCCCACGCTTACCTATCTCGAAGCTATCCGCCAGGGAATCCATGAAGAAATGGAGCGCGACTCCTCGGTCTTTTGCATTGGCGAAGACATTGGCGTTTACGGAGGCGCATTCAGAGTTACCGAAGGCCTGCTCGAGCGCTTTGGCGCCGAGCGGGTGATCGACACGCCGATCTCCGAGATGGCTTTTGTCGACGCCGCCTTCGGCGCTGCGCTCACCGGATTGCGCCCGGTGGTCGAGTTCCAGTTCATGGACTTCATCGGTTGCGCCTTCAATCAGATCGTCAACATGCTGGCCAAGGCGCACTATCGCTGGAACGTCGCCGCGCCTGTGGTGCTGCGCGGCCCGTCCGGCGGCGGCGTGCATGGCGGCCCTTTTCACTCGCAGAATCCCGAAACGTTCTTCGCCCACGTGCCGGGGCTGAAAGTCGTCTGCCCGGCGACGGCCTATGACGCCAAAGGACTCATCAAGTCGGCGATCCGGGACAATAATCCAGTCTGCTTTTTCGAACACAAGTTTCTCTACCGCCGGGTGAAGGAGGAACTACCGCCGGAGGACTACCTGGTGCCGATCGGCAAGGCGCGGGTGGCGCGGGTGGGCCGTCATATTTCCGTAGTCACCTATGCGGCCATGCTTTACGTCGCGCTCGACGCAGCCGAAATCCTCGCCAAAGAAGGCATTGAGCTGGAGGTGGTCGATCTGCGCACGTTGTTGCCACTCGACCGGGAGACCATCGCCGAAACCGTGCGCAAGACCAATCGCGTCATCGTGCTGCACGAAGATACCCGAACCGGCGGCATTGCCGGTGAGATCGCCGCCTGCATCAATGAAGATGCTTTCGATTATCTCGATGCACCCATCGCGCGAATTGCCGCGCGCGACACGCCCGTGCCATTTTCGCCGCCGCTCGAGCGCGCCTTCTTGCCGAGCGTGGAAGATGTTGTGCGCGAAGCGCGCCGGCTGAAACTGTATTAGATCAGCTTTGCGAAAGGCATATCCCGTAAAGGTTGATAGCTCCGGGATACGCCTATTCCGAGGCCGGCGGTGGAACCGCTGTAGAAAAGGTGACTTGCACCGGCGCCGAGATGTGGTTCAGGATGCTCGGCTGGCCCACGGCCTCGACGAAGACCGTGTACTGTCCCGGGTCGAATCCGTAGGTGCTCAGGTCGAGCACATCGTTTCCAGGGGTTATCTCCGCCAGCGGCATTAAATTCACGCCATCGCTGGAGATAAACACCACGTAGTGATCCAGCGTGTTTTCGCTTCCTCCGGTCACGGTCCAGGTTAGGACTTGCCCGTTCAGAGACGGCACTACGGAGATGCAGTTGTCGATGCCGGTTTCGATCTCGCTTCCTTCCTCGTAGTCGTTCCAGGTTACAATCTGCAGGTTCTCCAGTTGATTATCGGGTGAGTAGTATTTGCCTGCTTCCGCGAAGATCGCCAACCAGGTTTGCCCGCATTGCTGATTGACCTTGAGGTGCTGCCCCCACGACGCAAGCGAATCGTTGAACCCCTTGTAGGCGGCGCCAATCGCGACCTCCGAGGATTTCGAAAGCGCCACTTTGTAGAAGTTGTCCAGATAGGAGAGCCCGATATCCAGGCCGGCGCGCGTCGGTTGCGTCCAGGCAAAGCTGCCGCCGGATTCCGGGTCTGAAAAGCCGCCGGAATTCATAAAGACAAATATCGGGGAACCTTGCACCTGTTTGCGCACGGTGCTCCAGTTGATCTTCTTCGTCTCAATGCCGAAAAACGCGATCACGGGTTTTCCGTTTCTCCGCATGTAGCTGGGCGAAGATTCGAAGTTGTCATGGATATAGTTGAGATCCGAGATAAGGTCCTCCATGCGCTTCGATTTGGGGTATTTGTCCAGATCTCCCCAATCCTGGCTTATGGCCACTTCGAAGCCGGAGTGCTGCTCAGCTTCATGGAGCAGCGCGATGGTCGCGGCATTCTCATGATTGCACTGTTTTACGTTCGTGCAGATGACGCCGTACCAATCCACGATGATGCCATCGATGCCGCGGCTGATCATGTCCTCAATCTGCCGATGTACCTGTACCGGATCGGCCGAGTCATAGCCGATCGAGATGTGCGCCGGGTCGCCCCACCACGGCTGCACGTGAACGTAAATCTTGGTGTTTGCCCCGGAATATAGCAAATTGCGCAATGGCAGCTTGCTCACCGGCCCCGGAGCCGCATTGCCATTCGAGCTACCCGGAAATTGATTGCTTGCACTGGTATTGTTTGCCGTCTCGGCGGCAAGCGTGGTCGTGGGCACAATATTGACGCCCCCGGCAGATGCAATGTTAAGCAAACAAACGATCAGCAACAGTCCACAACCCTTGTACACTGACTTACCTTTAAGTTTTTGAAATTGGGCCAAACTGCGGCACAACAGAGCAGATGCAGCTACTTTGGCCAGAGTTGTCACTTTCATGCTCCGTCTGGGTCCGGACATTGGGGTCTGGAGCGATTAATTCCGCGGCTGAGGAGGTCTCTCGTCGCTTCCAACATTTTGAAAATGCCCGCGTTACGCGCACGCTGACGCCGTATTGAGAGATAATGTTCCGGGAAGTCTGGCTCAGTCGCCGGACTCCGGCCAATGGCGGTCATCGCCCGCGATGCTGTTCTCGCAGTGAGTTTTACGCTGGCAATAAGGAGGAAATGCGATGCGAGGGTTCATTACTGGTGTGCTGCTGACCGTGGCTGTCATCCTCGGAGGGACTTATCAGTATCTTCACCTCGGCAAGTTCCCGATCGGGGCCGACAATCCGCCGAGCACAGTCGAGCGCTGGTTGGCGGAGATGGCGATGGACGAGTACGTCGATCGAAACGCGCCCAAGCAAGACAACCCGATGCAGCCGAATGCACAGAACTTGATTGCAGGCGCCCGCCTCTATGAGCAGCACTGCTCTTACTGCCACGGCGGATTGCTGCAGCGAGTCAGCCCAATGCGTGCCAAGTTCAATCCGCCGGTTCCGCAAATCATCAATCGCATTCCTGGCGATCCGGATGCCCATCTGTTCTGGGTTGCCAAGCACGGCATCCGGCTCACCGGTATGCCGAGCTGGGCCGGAATTCTAAGCGACGATCAGATATGGCAGGTCATCGCCTTCGTCAAACATTCGGCTAATCTTCCTCCTGAAGCTCAGGAGGCTTGGCGGCAAGCGGCCGCTCCGGCAACGGCCAACTCGGCTCCGCCGCAGGCAGCGCCGCCAACGCAGGGCGGCCAGCCCAAGCCCTGACTTCCTGGGTGCCCGCTGGCAAAAGGTATAATTCAACGTTTGTTCCGGCCCTGTGGAATCGCAAGCGCAGCCATGCCGGGCAAACAAATGCACCTGCGGAAGGGAATTTATGCCGACCGATGTCATCATGCCCCAGATGGGAGAATCGATCTTCGAAGGCACGATCACCAAGTGGCTCAAGCAGCCCGGTGAACGAGTGGAGCGCGATCAGCCGCTGTTTGAGATTTCCACTGATAAAGTCGACGCCGAAATTCCCGCTCCTGCTGGTGGCATTCTCAAGGAGATCAAGGCCCAGGCGGGCGCAACCGTGCAAGTAAACTCCGTGGTCGCCGTAATCGACGACTCCGGCGCAGCCGTCAGCGTTGTGCAGCCGCCGGCGGCACGCGACATGGGGCCCGCACAGGCTTCGCCGCGCGAGGCGACCACGCAACCTCCTCAAGCGCCAGCGTTACCGGCCGGTGCGGCCACTGAGGTTGTCATGCCGCAGATGGGAGAATCGATTTTTGAAGGCACCATCACCCGCTGGCTGAAGAATCTGGGCGACAAAGTTACGCGCGATGAGCCGCTGTTTGAGATCTCAACCGACAAGGTCGATGCGGAGATTCCCGCACCTGCCAGTGGCGTGCTGAGTGAAATCAAGGCGGCGGTGGGACAAACGGTCCAAGTCAATCACGTCGTTGCGGTGATCGCTGCTGAAGGCGCGGCGGCTCAACCCTCTGCGGCCCCAGTCGGCGCGCCGGCAGAGCCGGCTGAAACCGTGACTGCCGAGATGAAGGGAGCGGCACCGACCGAAGCTCTCAGCGCGGAAGAGGCTGAGCGCATTCGTTCCTCGCCTCTGGTGCGACGGCTCGCGCAGGAGCATGGCGTAGATCTGCGCCATGTGACCGGCAGCGGAAGTGGCGGCCGGATTACCAAGGAAGATATTCTGGCATTCGTGGAGCGTGCCCAGGCGGCACCGGCTCAACCGCCCGCGCCGGCGATTGCCGCGCCTCTCGAGCCAGCCGCGACGCAACCTGTGCCGTCCGCGCCTGGCGCACCGCCAGTGACACCGGCGAACAAGTTTGCCGGCGTTCCCGGAACCATCGAGACGATGTCGGTCATGCGCCGGAGAATCGCCGAGCACATGGTGGCTTCCAAGCGCACCAGCGCTCATGTGCATGGCGTCTTCGAAATCGATTTCACCAGGATTGTGAAGCTGCGCGAGACGATGAAGACCCGGTTTCAGGAGGCGACTGGACTCAAGCTCACCTACACGCCTTTTTATGCGCGAGCAGTGACTCATGCCTTGCGAGTCTGGCCGGTGGTCAATTCGTCCATCGAAGGTGAGAACGTTCACTACAAGCGCGAGATCAATATTGGCATCGCGGTTGCGCTCGACTGGGGATTGATTGTCCCCGTCGTCAAGCACGCCGACGAACTCAGCTTTGTCGGGCTGCAGCGAGCCATTACCGATCTCGGCGAGCGCGCGCGCGTCAAGCGGCTGAAACCGGAGGAAGTTCAGGGCGGAACGTTTACCATCACCAACCCCGGCATCTTCGGCGCCAAGTTCGGCATGCCGATCATCAACCAGCCGCAGGTCGCGATCCTCGGGGTGGGGGCCATTTATAAGACGCCGGCGGTCATCACCGATAAGGATGGCAACGACAGCATCGCGATTCGCTCCGTCTGCCATCTTTCCATCGGCTATGACCACCGCATCATCGACGGCGCAGTCGCCGATCAGTTCATGGTGGTGGTGAAGAAGTATCTTGAGAACTGGAGCGAGCCGCTGGTGTAGCCGTTTACCGCGCATTCGGCAGGCCGGGCGGCCTGCCGTTTGGTTGCGTACACATCTTCCATGCAAAAAGGGGACAGGCTCGGCGGACGGCAGCCGCGGGCCTATGCCTGTCCTTTGCTGAAGGTGATGTTCATCAAGACACCGCCGCCAACAATCAGAGAGTTCCCCGTGTCGTGCTGATTCAGGCAAACCAGAACAGCACCGATGACGATCAGAATCAGCCCGTAAACATTCGAGTGGATTGCGTTGATTCTATCGATCACCAAGATTCCCTTCGTCTACGCCTGGGCTGCCGCCTGGGCCGGCGCGGAGGCCACCGTCGCCGCCGGGTCCGATTTCGAGAACTCGCCGAATGCGTTCTTCAGAGCGACAACGCTGTCGATCAACGGGTTCACCGCGCTAAGCGCCATCGAAACCGTTTCGGCGGGCGCGCCAGTCGCGGCCGCGGCCACGCTCAAGCCGCTGCCGATAATCTGCAAGGCGGCCGCCTTCTTGACTGAGCCCGGAGCGCCGCCGAGCAGCGATTCCACCGAGGTCACCGTGCTATTCACAAAAGGAAGAAAGCCTTGAACAACATTCAACCCTTTGGTCAAACCAGCCAGAAAATTCATACTCCTCCTTCGATCTAGACGGTTTCGCGAAAGGCATATCCCTAGAAGCTTGATAGCTCCTGGATACTCCTACTCTGAAACCTCTCTAACAGTTGTGCTTCTGATCAATGCAACTTTGTCACGCGGAGCCGAGAGCCGCGACTGCACTCTCGTCCAAAGAATGCAACTTGAACCGTCCGTAGATGGCCATGATTTTTTCGGCGTACCCCGGATCGGTCGCCCAATGCTTGGCGATGGCTCGGGCGAACTCCTCCGCATTTGCCGGGCACGCTCGCGCTTCGGCGAACAAACTGCTCGTCGCGATCAGCTTGTCCCTTGCCGCGAAGCACTCGGCCATGGATTCAAACTTGGCGAACTCGGCGGTGACCGCCTTGACCGTGCCGTTTTCAACTTCATGTGTCGGCATCGCAACCCGGTCGCGTTTGCCGTACGCCTTGATCCCGAAATAGTTGTTCGCTTCGCGCGAAAGCCTTGACTGTCCCCACGAGATCAACAAAGTCCCTTGCGCCGGTGTGCCGTCGGCTCGATACAGAACATCCACGATCGCTGTCTTGCTCGTCGCCGCCCGTGCTTCCGCTCCCGCAAGAACTGCAACCGTCAGAATGAGCCACCAAATAAAAACCCGCCTCGTGGGGCGGTCTGTTCTGAATCTCATGTTCTTTTATCCCGCTATCCTGCTCTGTCCAGATCGGCCAGATCTCATTGCGCCGCTTGGCCCGAAAACTCTTTCATGAACGATTCCACGCTGCGCACGTACACGTCGGCAAAATCCACCACGTAGCGCTTGCTCTGAATCAACCGTTTCGCCTCTTCCAGCTTGTGTCCCAGAGCTCGCATCACCGCCAGCGCCATCATCGGTGCCCGGTGAACTCCCGCCGCGCAATGGATGTACAACTTCGTATCACTTTGCTCCAGCGCCCGCAGTGCAAAATCCACCCCCCGCTCAAACACCGGCCTCGGTTTCGGCTGGAAATCGTCGTCCACAGGGTTCCACAATACTTCAATCCCAAACGGCTCCGCCAGCGGCGTGTCGTCAAACTCGATTTGCATGTCGATGATATGTGTAACCCCGGCGGCAGCCACCTGCGCCATTTTCTCTTCGACCCAGATCCCGCCGCCGACCGCAATCCGATCGGTGACCCATGTCATGTCCATTGCAGAATTCCGCCCCCGGCCCTGATCTAGCATCGCGGCCAACCGCGCGCGCCAATACTTTACTTTAACAGCTTGGAACGTCGGTTGAACCGCTGCGCCACGAACCGGAGGGCGAATCCGGCGCCCGCACCCGGCTCGGCAGGTTTCCAATCCCATTTCAAAGATGAATCTTACCTGCTCACGTTTGCCCGGCGGCTCTTGCTCCTTACCTGCAATAAACAGTCTGCCCGGAGACTTACTCTTCCGGTTGAATCGGCACCGCCGTCTCTTCCGCGGGTGGCGCCATCTCAGCTTTGGTCGAGCTGCCCGCGGTCTTGCGCCTGCCGCCGCGTTTTTTCGCAGGCACTGCGGACTCGGGGGCTGCTCCCAACTGCCCCAGCAGCAACTCTGCCAACGAGGCGTCGGCTGCCGCTTGCGCCGCTTTGTCCTCCGCCTTCTTGCCGTCGTCTTTATCGGCAATGGTGAGGAGGAGCTTCGCCTCGTTGTAACTTCCCCTCTTCGCTTTCTCGATCAAACCGTCCACAATCTGATCCATCTCGGCAATGATCTTCTGCTTGCATTCCTGTTTCACGCTGTGGGCCGACTTCGGCCGCTTGCGCGGTTTACCGGCTTCGTCCTCCGCAGGCATGACCTCGTCGGTCACGGAACCGGCATTGAGGCCGGCACCCTGCTCGATTACCGCTGCGCTCTCTTTCTTTGTGGAACGCATTCTACGGGTCTGGCTGCGCTGCGATCCGTCGGCATTCTTCTCTACCTTTTGCCTCTTCCCTCTATCGCTCGCCATCCGTGACTCTCGTCTTTCCTGCAACCGTCACACGCATCCGCGCGTCTGCCGCGCCCTTCCTTCTGCCTTTCTATTCTTAGGATAGCAATTTTATGGGGGGCACTGAGACATTGGACACAGATCTCTATCTCGCGCGCTTCCGCGCACTTGCCATTTTTCTCGTCGCAAGTTCGCTTGACACGCCGAGAACCGGCGTGCCAAGTCGGCTTCGCATTCATCGGATGCCTTCCGCTCACTCGCCCAACAAATTCGTACGCAAAAAAAGGGCGCGGTTTTGGACGCGCCCAAGTGTACGTAAGTAAATCGAACTATTGAATCCGGTTTCGCCACATATAGCTCTCCATGCGAACAACCCCGGCCCGCGCTACAGCTTTCTGGCCCGCGTCCAAAACGGCTGTCCCCACCGAAGCAGCCGGCTTCTTCGGAGGCAATTTTAGCCGCACCGGATCCCCGCGCCTGCCCCCTACAGCCTCGGTTTCAAAACTTTCCACCTGTGCCGAAAATTCCCGATTCCGCAGACACACCACGCAATCCGGTTGCTCCAACGTCAAAGGCAGCGGCTGAATCAGCTTGGCCGTCAGCAACCTGTACGACAACCTGTCCAACGCTGCGCTGTAGCGCCGTTCCACTTGCCGCCGCGAGAGCCCCAGCGATTTTCCCGCTTCTTCCTGCGATTGATCCAGAAAAACCAGCGCGGCAATCGTCTCCAGCGATGCCGGATCCAACTTTTCCATGCACCGTTCCATGTCGTGAACAAAGATCACGAAGTCTTCAAACGTGTGCGGCCGGCTCGAGGAGACTATCCCCCGGAACACCTCTCCTCCCAGGATCGAAGGCAGCCTGCCAAGATCCAGCGACAACCGGAAATAACGCCGCAGCATTCGCTCCGTTTGTGCCCTGTAGAGGGGAAGTACCCCCTCCCCATCAAGAAATTCACACCCCGATCTTTGCGGCCCATTACAGGTCCCGTCCCGCACTGGCTTATGGTTCTGAGTAGCCTTCATACTGGCAAACCTCCCAGAATCGTGATCGACTCATGGCCCAAACCCGCCAGACTGGCGCTCCGGTTGGACCGGTTGCTCCTTGCCCTCCACAGTTTCGTGAGCTGCTTCTCTTCCGCCACGCACCGCTCGCACCGGTTTTGCAATACTCCGTGCTCCCTCGTCCACAGCCCACCGCAACGCTCACAGTACTTTAGTTCTAGTCTAACGATTCCCCGTTCTAGTTTTACGATCCCCCCTGTTGCTGTATGATTCATTTTCCCCCCATTGGTTCGGCCCTGGTTCCAGCAATCGACCCTGCATTCGGCTCGACCCCCTTGTCGGCTTTGTGGTCCAGTTTTGAATCGCGAAATTCCTAGACGGAAACGGACATGCCGTATCGCCATGAAGCCGCCAATTGTGATAGTTCCCCCGATGCCTGGGTTCGTAGTTGCCGATAACCAGATTGGCGTCTGGTTTTATGTGCTCGTACATCGCAGAGGTTTCCTCGATGCTTTGCATTCCCTCGAGATGTTCTCCCTCTGCTTTTTCATTTCAGCCGGCAGCCGTTGCCGCCGGCTGAAACCACTGTCCGCCGGACTCCGCACACCAGCCCTTTTCGGCTGAGGTACGGTACGCGCCGCCGCGCACACAACCGCGCGGTTGAGCTATCCGGGAAAGTGGAGTTCAACGATCACACAATCTTGATGACGGAAAACCGCCACCGTCCGCTTCGCGTGACTGTCAGTGAATGCGGTCGTGAGGGGTCTTCCTTTATCATCAGCAACACAAAAGAGGTACTCAGGCTATGCAGGACGCGGAACATTGGTCAACAAAAAAATAGCTTCGAGATTGTTTTTGAGAATTTTCTATAGCTTAAAGCTATAGATCGGAATGCCAATTTATGGATTTCATCGCGCTGCAAGACGCTCTTCGAACCATTGTCGCCGGCAGGATTCGCACCGGTCAGTTGACCGGCGTCGCCCTGGCGCGCAAAACCGGCTTTCGCCAAGCCCACGTCTCTAACTTTCTCAACCGCCGACGCGGCCTCAGCCTTGAGGCCATGAATCGCGTCCTCCAGGTCCTCGGTCTCTCCGTCATCGACCTGATCGAGCAGGCCGAAATCAATCGGCGGGCTACCGTTGCCCCACCCGCCGAAGGCGCTTACAGCAGCGTTCTATTGGTCGAACCGCAGGCTGCCATCGGCCAACCCGTCATCACCCGCGCCTTTGTGCTGGAAGTCTTGAAATTCAAACAGAGCTTCCTCCGCCGCCTGCGCGCCGATATGGCCAGCGCACGCCAGGACTGGATTCGCTTCGTCCTCGTTAAGGCCGACGCCGGCAACGGATTGGCCATGTATCCCCGGATGAATGCCGGAGCCACTTTGCTCATCGACCGCCACCACAATTCCCTCCGCCCATACCGGCGCGGCGTGCCCAACATCTACGCCGTTGCCAAAGACGGCGAAATGCTGGTTCGCTATGTCGAGTTACAGGGGTCTCATTTGCTGCTGCGGCCTCAAAACCGGCAGTGTCCTCTCACCGCCATCTACATCGGCGAAGGCACGTCTTTCGCCGACCACATCGTCGGCCGTGTTTGCCACGTCTCATTCGAGACCTGAGGAAATGCCGCCATTTCTCGGGAGCCGGCGAGGGCGGCGAAAATGCAGCAATCTTTCGGCACCCTTCCGGGCCGGTTTTGCGAGGGGTATATCTCATGAGGCAACTTAGCGTTCCGTCCCGATAAGGAACTAAGGTGCCGTTGAGCCGGCTTTTGGGGTCGACAGACGCCTTCTGGCGCTAAAATAGATACAAGTACGAGCACGTACGATAATTCTCGCGATCTGGAGTCATTGATGGCACTCATGTCGGAAAGTAAAGCTGTGGTCCGTTCGGCTTCTTCGGTTCAGCCTCCCAAAAGGCTGTTGTTTGGGCCAGGACCGACCCAAGTAGATGCTCGCGTGTACAAGGCCATGGCGAAGCCGGTCGTCGGCCACCTTGACCCATACTTCTTCACCGTCTTCGAACAAGTTCACCAGATGTTGAAAGTCGTCTTTGGCACCCAGAACCCTGTGACCTTCGCCGTTTCCGGGACCGGCAGCTCCGGAATGGAAACTGCTGTCGCCAACTTCGTTGAGCCCGGAACGAAGGTCGCCGTCTTCGCCAACGGCTATTTCTGCGACCGCATCATCGAGATGGCCCGCCGCCAGGGTGGTGAAGTCGTGCGCTTCGAGAAGCCCTGGGGAGAGGTGTTCGGCGACGACGAGGCTTCCGAGTTCCTTCATCGTGAACGCCCGCAGGTAGTGGCCTATGTCAATGCGGAGACTTCAACCGGCGCGCTGCAACCGGGCAAGGCCATCTGCGCGGCGGCGCATGCGGTGGGTGCCGTGGTCATCGCCGACCTCGTCACCTCCCTTGGCGCCATGCCGGTGAACGTCGACGAGACCGGCATCGACATCGCCTATAGCTGCTCTCAAAAGGGTCTGAGCTGTCCTCCTGGACTGGCGCCGATCACGGTCTCGCCGCGAGCCTGGGAGCGCCTCAAGTCCCGCAAGACCAAGGTGCAGAGCTGGTATCTCGATTTGAACCTGTTGAACGAGTATTACTTCCAGACGCCGCACAAGTATCACCACACCGCCTCGGCTTCGCTGCTCTATGCGCTCCACGAAGCGCTTTCGCTGATTGTGGAGGAGGGTGTTGAGAAGCGCTACGCGCGGCATTACCAGACGCACCTCGCGTTTGTAAAGGGCGTCGAGGCGCTAGGTTTGCGCATGCACGTGGCGGAAGGCAAGCGCATCTGGAACCTGAATACGCCTTGTGTGCCCGAGGGCGCCAACGACGCCAACGTTCGCAAGATCCTTCTGGAGGAGCAAGGCATTGAAATCGCTGGCGGCTTCGGTCCGCTGGCGGGCAAGGTATTCCGCATCGGCACTATGGGCCCGTTAGCTACCGAGACCAACGTACGCTCGTTCTTGCGGCATTTTGCCAACGCCCTCAAGGCAAGCGGCTACCAAAAGGCGAAGGCGGCCGCCAGATAAAGAGAAATCGGGTAGCAGGTCAGTTCCCGACGGGTCAGTTTTCGAAGGTGCCCCACGTTCGCCCGCTTTTGGCTAACGTGGGGTAGTTCTGTCAGATTTCACGGCAAAGAAAACTTCCCCAGGTTAGCGCCGAACCGCACGGCGCGGAACCTGGGCCACCCGCCAAATCGATTTCCAACCGCACTCACCCCGGCAGGCGAATACCTGCTGGGGTTTTGTTTTATCTGGCAACTACAGATAAATCGCCCTGGCGCCTTTCACGGCGGAGATTTTTCCGCGTATCTCCTCCAGCACCGCGTTCGGAACAGCCGAGTCGGTTTGCACGATGGCCATTGCCCGGCGCGCCGACCGCTCATCCCGCGGGCTGGCCGGAACGGGACGCCCGTCGGCCTCGCGTCCCAGCGAGAAACGCGCGATGTTGATTCTGTTCTGCCCCAGGATCGTGCCGATGCCGCCGATCACGCCCGGAAGATCTTTGTTGGAAAAGACCACCAGGTGACCTTCCAGCGGCGACTCGATATCGATGCCGTTCAGCTCGATAATGCGCGGAAACTTCTCGTGAACGACGGTCCCCCGCGCCAGCAGCGTCGTGCCGTTGCCCTTCAGCGAGAGCCGCAGGGCATTGATCTGCCCGGCAGCACTCTCTGAGGCGCTGTCTTCGCGGATGCTGACGCCGCGGGTAGCCGCGACCGTGGCCGCGTTCACGAGGTTGACCACTTCCTGCGACCCACATTGCAGCACACCCGCCACGGCGGAATCGCGAAGCACGGCGGTCTTCCACTCGCCGACATTGCCTTCGTAGCCGACGCGGATCTCCTCCAGGTTGAGGTCGGAATCCATGAGCTGCGCCAGCAGAGAGGCCATGCGGCGCGCCAGATCGAGATAAGGATGAAGCTGCTGGTACTCGACCTCGGTCAAGGAGGGAACGTTCACGGCGTTCTGGACGACGCCATTGTTAAGATATTCGCGGACCTGCTCTGCCAACTGCACGCCCACCGCATCCTGCGCCTCCACCGTCGAAGCCCCTATGTGCGGCGTCGCGATCAGGTTGGGCAACTCCAGCAGCGGCGAGTTCTTGGGCGGCTCCGCGACAAAGACGTCGAGCGCCGCCCCGGCCACCTGGCCCGAGCGCAACGCCGCGCACAAAGCCGCTTCGTCGACCAGTTCGCCGCGCGCGCAGTTGACGATACGCACACCCTTCTTCATCATCGCCAGCGATCCGGCGCAAATCATTCCCTGCGTCTGCGGAGTCAGCCCGAGATGCAGCGAGAGGTAGTCGGCTCCGGCATAGAGGTCATCGAGCGAGCACAGCTTTAGCCCGAGATCGCGAGCCAGCGCGGGAGAGACGTAGGGATCGTGCGCGCTCACCGTCATGCCCAAAGCCTTGGCCCGCTTTGCCACCTCTACTCCAATGCGCCCGAGGCCGAGGATGCCCAGCTCTTTGCCGCGCAGCTCCGTTCCCTGAAACGTTTTCTTTTCCCATTTGCCGGCACGGGTGGAAGCATCGGCGCGCGACAGGTGGCGCGCTAGAGAAATCATCAGCCCGATGGCGAGTTCGGCGACGGCCACGGCGTTGGCCCCCGGAGTGTTCATCACCACGATGCCGCGGCGGGTGGCGGCTTCGACATCGATGTTGTCGACGCCAACTCCGGCACGCCCGATCACGCGCACCATGGGCGCCTTCTCCAGCATGGCTGCGTCAACGTAGACAGCGGAGCGCACGATGAGGGCATCGGCGTCCCGCAGGTGCGCCTCCGGAGATAGCTGGTACTGAGCGGGATCGATGACCTGCCAACCCTTCTCCCGGGCGAGCAACTGCATCCCGGCCTTGGAAATCGGCTCGGCTATAACAATTTTCATCGCTGTCCTCCGCCCGCCTGCGCGCTTCTGCCGGCGACGCACTCTGAAGTGGATCGTCCGCAGGCGCACAGCGCCGGCCGCTTGCCCGCCCGCCACTCGAAGTCAACCCGTTGCGCGGCGGTGAGGCCCGCGCCCAACGGAAACTTGCCGGGGCGCATGCGCTCCAGAACCTGCTCCAGCCCACCGACAATGCCCATGGTGTCGACGTAATCGAGATAGCCTAGATGGGAGACGCGAAAGATTTTTCCCTTCATCTCGTCGCCTTGCCCGTCGGAAAGAATTCCGCCGAAGTCGGCCTTGAACCGCTTGACGATGTCGCTGCTGACGATGCCTTCGGGCGCGAGCACGGCGGTTGCGGCCGCGCTTGGCGCCGTCGGCGCGAACAGTTTGAGCCCAAGCGCCTGCACGGCGGCGCGCGTCATGGCGGCGCAGCGTTCGGCGTTGTCGACCAGCAGACGGCGGCCTTCGGCGACATCGCCGCCGCCCAGCGTGGCGAAGTAGTCGAGCGAGGCGCCCATGGCCGCAATCAGCGCGACCGAAGGCGTGTACGAGGCTTCACCCTTGGCGTTCGACTTGTGTTCCTTGCGGAGATCGAAGTAGTAGCGCGGCTGGTTCGTGGTCTCCATCCGCTTCCAGGCGCGCTCGCTGGCGGCAAGATAGGCGAGCCCCGGAGGAATCATCAGCGCTTTTTGCGAGCCGCCGATGATGACATCGACCGCGTCAGCCTCCAGATGGGTCGTGCCCAAGCCGGTAATGGCGTCGACGACCAGCAGCGCGTCGCTGCCGCGCACCAATTCCGCCAGCGCCGGAATGCAATGGCGCGTACCGGTCGAGGTCTCCGTGGCCTGAACGAAGACGGCGCGCACTTCGGGAGAAAACTGGGCGCGCACGTCCTCGAGCGAAACCGTTTGCCCGTACGGAGCCGAGACCGTGCGCACTTTGCAACCGTAGGTTTTCGTCAAGGCCACCCAGCGCTCGCCGAACTTGCCGGCCGTGATCACCAGCACCGTGTCGCCTGGATTGGTCAGATTGCTGACCGCCGCCTCCATTGCTCCGGTGCCGGATGCGGTCAGAATGACGACATCGTTCGAGGTGCCGATAAAAGCCTGGAGCTGTTTCAGCACCTTCGAAAACAGTGCCCTGAACTCAGCAGTACGGTGATGAATATCGGCGGCCGCCATCGCGAACTGCGACGCGGGCAGCAGTGGCGTGGGACCGGGGGTGAAAAGGCGGGTCTTGCTGATCATCTCTGGCTCCGTTCTGTCCCAACAATCGCAACCACGGGATTGTTTGGGACCAACCCTAAGGCAAGAAGTTTTACTGCCTACCTGCTACTTCAGAAACACTGGTCCAGGTTATCGAGCGTGAGTCCGCTCAACAGCTTGGGATAAAAATCGGTGGATTTCTGCGGCATGACGCGCCCGGCATAGCATAGGTCCCGCATCACCGTCAGCGGAACCGGGTTCAGCAGAAACGCTGCATTCGCTCCATTCGCGACTTGCTGGACGGCCTCGTCAGCCGAGCGGAAATAACGCACGTTTCGCTGCTCGCGCACGGCTTCCGGTGAAATGCCGAGAATCCTGTGCAGCACGATCTCGTGCAACAGGACGACATCGAGCTGCCGCTCCAGCGCTGTCACGTCCGTGAGCAGGTTGTCCACTTTGTCGGGCGGGGTCCCCGGCACGCGCGGTGGTTGCGCGGGCTGGGGTGTACGCACGCGGGCGAGGACGCGGCCGCCCGCGGTGACGACGCCGAAAGCGGTGCCGCCGCGGCCCATCTCCGCCAACTCGGCCAGCAACCCTGCGCCGCTGCTGGTGGTGCGCTTCAGCTCGCAGAATTCCTGCAATTGGCGCGTCAACTTCTCCGCATCGAATCCCTCGACTCCGAAAACGACCCGGTGCGTCGGCAGCACGACCAGGCCGGGAGAATTCATGTTGACCAGCGTCATCATCACGAACTCATGCGGGGCGTTGCGGTCGCTGGAATTGGCACGGCAGGCGTCGCGGTACGCGCTCGCAGTCTCGTAACGATGATGACCGTCGGCGATGATCAGCCGCTTGTTACGCATCGCGCCGACCACTCGCTCGACGACCGCCGGGTCGTCGATGCGCCACAGAAGGTTTTCGACGCCGTATTCGTCCACGACCTTTTCGTCGGCTTCGCGATTCGCCACGGCCGGGCAGATGATGTTTTCGACTTCGTTCGCCACATCTTCGTAGATCATGAAGAGCTGGCCCGAGTGCGTGCGCGTGGCTTGCAGAAGATTGCAGCGGTCTGCCTTAGGCTTGGCCAGGGTCTGCTCATGGCGAAAAACCACCCCGTCTTCGTAGTCGTAGATTCTGCCCAGGGCAATCACCCCGGTTCGCAGCACTGGCTTGTCGGGTTGCACGGGGCTGGCGAACTTCTGCACATAGGCATAAATGCCGGGCGCCGGGTCGCGCCGCAGAACACCCTCACCCTGAACCTGCCGCAGAAAATCAGCCGCCCGCGTGTATACGTTAGACGACGGATTATCTCCAGGTTCGGGCTTGCCGAGTTCGAGGCGGACCAGGTTATACGGGCTTCGGTGGTAATAGGCGTCCTGCATTGCCGGCGTGATCTTGTCGTAAGGCTGCGTCAGCACGTCAGCCAGCTTTACCTTGGACGAATCGAAGCGAAGCGCGTGAAAAGGTCTGATTTCTGCCATCTAGCTAGGTCCCTGTACCCTCTAAAATTAGACCCGTGAAAACCACCGCCGATAAGCTTGGAGAATGAATTGTCGCCCACCCTGGCGGAGATTGTTATTAAGCTGTGCGACTGAGCAGGTTATTTCACCAGCGTGATGCGCAGCTGCGGCAACGGCAGCACGATCGACATCGCGGAACGGCTAAGCGGAGACATAGCCGATGAGAGGAACGCCCCATGCTTAAAATTATCATGGGAAAGCCTTGACGCGCACCACCATTCTGACCCGCGATTCGCGCGTCGGCAATTCACCGTACTTGGCAAATGAAGGTAAGCCGTTCGAACAGAGCAGAATCCAAGCAGGGGCTTGCGAAAAACCGGGAACCAAAATCAAAGAGATGCCGCGGAAAACGGCATCTCTATTGATTGCTCAAGAATAGATCAAGCTACAAGTTTATTTCTCACTCGGAAGTTCGAAACAGTGGCACCGGCTCCGCCACCGCGCTACTCCCGAGGTAAGGCGCACGAACCTCACCCCGGAAAATTCGCCAGACACTCGCTTCGCCGCCTACGATACGTCTGCCTTCTTATAGGTCTCCTCGGAGAAGATTACCGAGATAGCGGTAATAATCACGAAAGAGATCATGTAGAGCGACACAGGCCATGACTTGTTGTGGGCCCACGCCAGCAGCGCGGTTGCGACCGGAAGCGCCATGCCGCCGGCAAAAATCGATGCAAATTGGTAACCGAGCGATGCGCCGCTGTAGCGCACCTTCGCCGGAAACAGTTCAGCAAAAAAGCTTGCCTGCGGTCCGTACATCGCCGAGTGACCCAGTTGGCCGATTAAGATAATGGCGGCCCAGGCCCAATAGATATTCCCGGCAGCCTTGTCCAGCATCCAGAAGAACGGGAAGGACAGCACGCCGCACATGCAAGCCCCCCACATATAGACCGCGCGCCGCCCGATCTTGTCGGAAACCCAGCCGTAGAACGGCATCATGACCAGGCCGATACCATAGTTGATGGTCAAGGCCGGCAGTAACGCTTGCCGGCTAAGCTTCAACACCGTGACGGCGTAGGTGAGCGAGAATACCGTGATGATGTAGTACAGGCCATTCTCGGCGAAGCGCATGCCCATGGCCAGCAGCAGGTTCTTCGGGTGATCTTTAATGGCCTGGATCACCGGCATCTTGACCTCGGACTTCTCGTCCTTGATCTTTTGGAAGGCAGGCGACTCGGCGAGCGTCATCCGGATCCAGATGCCGATGACGACCAGCACTATGCTGAACAGGAACGGCAGGCGCCAGCCCCAGGCGAGAAAATCGGCTTCAGACAACTGCTTGTTGGCCATCCAGAACGCGAACACGGACAGCAGTCCGCCAACCATAGCGCCTGTCTGCGGAAAGGAGCCGAAAAAGCCGCGGCGATGCGCCGGGGCGTGCTCAACCGCCATCAACACCGCGCCGCCCCACTCGCCGCCGAGTCCGATGCCCTGGCAGACGCGCATCAGAGTCAGCAGGATGGGAGCCCAGATCCCGACCTGGGAGTACGTCGGCAGCAGGCCGATGATCGTCGACGAAACGCCCATGAACAGCAGCGTGATGTACAGCATCTGCTTGCGGCCGATACGGTCGCCAAAGTGGCCGAAGACAACGCCTGCGAAGGGACGGGCAATAAAGCCGATGGTGTAGGTGGAAAAGGCGAGGAGTGTCCCCACCAACGGATCAAACTTGGGGAAGAACAGCTTGGGGAAAACAAGCGCTGCAGCCGTGCCGTACAAGAAAAAGTCGTACCATTCGATCGAGGTGCCGATGAGGCTCGCGAATGCCACCTTGGCGAACTGAGGTTTGAGAACCTCCGCCGGCGACCCCACGGTAGATTGCTGTGCCATGTTCATTTCCTCCGAGTGCATTTGGCGATCTTGCGTATGCCACCCGGCCTGAGGGCGGCAGGTTGAAGCGTACTCGCGGACCGGATTTACTGCGCCGTCCAGCCGCCGTCGTTTGCAATAGGAACACCAGTCATGTTCTGAGCCGCGTCGCTGCAGAGAAAAACTGCGATCGCCGCGATTTGCTCGATGCTGGTGAAAGTTCCCGAGGGTTCTTTTTCGATGAGCAGTTCGCGCTCGGCCTGCTGCAACGAAATGGCCTGCTTCTCCGCTTTCATTTCGATCTGCTTCTGAACCAGCGGCGTGAGCACCCAGCCGGGGCAGATGGCGTTGCAGGTGATGCCTTTGCCGGCGTTCTCCAGTGCTACCACCTTTGTCATGCCTATCAAGCCGTGCTTAGCCGAGACATAAGCCACCTTGTTGACCGAAGCCACCAAACCGTGGACGGATGAAATGTTGATGATGCGTCCCCAGCCGCGGGCCTGCATTCCGGGCAGCGCCGCGCGGGTGGTGTGAAACGCCGAGCACAAGTTGATGGCGATAATGGCGTCCCACCGTTCAACCGGAAAGCTCTCGACCGGAGAAACGTGCTGGATTCCGGCATTGTTGACCACTATGTCCACTTTGCCCAGACGCTTCTCGGCATCGGCAACCAGTTGCGCGCACTGTTCGCCTTTGGAAAGATCAGCGCCGTTGTACAGCGCGGTCACGCCCAATTCTTTCTCGATCCCGGCGCGTATCTTCTCGATCTCGCAGGGATCACCAAATCCATTCAGCATGATGTCGCAACCTTCGGCTGCCAGCCCCCGCGCGATACCGAGGCCGATTCCGCTGGTCGAGCCAGTAACGATTGCCACACGTCCTTTCAGCATAGAGATTCTCCTCCGCTCTTTCGGTCGCGTCGCGGTGGAATGTTTGCGCATCTTCGCAGCCGCCTCAAACGTGCTCTCGAAACCGGGAGCGGCCGGGGAAAGATTGCAAATAGGACGAACACCGCCGAGGCCGTGCTACAGGCCGTCGCGAACACGTCGCGAGACCATGTTTTGTGCTTCAGAAAAGCTGCTTGCCTTACCAGGAAGGGCACGCAGGCAAGCAGCGTTTGCTTACTCGCGCCTCAATTAGCCGCCGCCTGGGTGAACTTCGCTTCGCCGCTAATCGGCATGACCGGAACGTTGTTCGGGATAATCAACTTCGCTGCGGTCGCCGCGACGACTTGCTCCACCGTGACGCCCGGCGCCACTTCCTTCAGCACCAGTCCCTGCTCAGTCGGTTCGATCACGGCCATTTCAGTGACGATAAGACTGACCCGGCGCACCGACGTCAGCGGCAGGGTGCACTTTTTCAGGATTTTCGGCTTGCCCTTGGCGGTGTGGGTCATGGAAACAATGACACGTTTAGCGCCGGTCACCAAGTCCATGGCGCCACCCATGCCCGGAACCATCTTGCCGGGCACAATCCAATTGGCCAACTGCCCCTGCTCGTCGACCTCCAGACCGCCGAGCACGGTGATATCGAGATGCCCGCCGCGGATTAACCCGAACGACAGGGCGCTATCGATGCTGGCGGCGCCGGGAATAGCTCCGACATATCCGCCCCCCGCATCCGTCAGCGAGGGATCTTCCATCCCCTGGCCCGGAATCTGGGCCATACCGACAATGCCGTTCTCCGACTGGAAGTAGACTTCCATCTCCGGCGGCAGATATTGAGGCACCATGGTCGGCAGACCAATGCCCAGGTTGACCAGGTTCCCATCCTTCAGTTCGAGCGCCACGCGCTTGGCGATAACAACTTTATCTTCCATATGCCCCCAGCCCCCTTTCAATCAAGTAGTCCACCACGGGAAACGGAGTGGCAACCGCGTCTGGAGGTATTACCCCGACAGGAACAATGTGTTCCGGTTCGGCGATTACCGTGTCCGCCGCCATAGCCATCACCACGTTGAAGTTGCGGGCAGTAAGAGAATAATCAAGATTGCCGCGATAATCGGAGCGATGCGCAGCCAACAGGGCGAAGTCCGCCCGCAGCGGCGGCTCAACCAGAAACTTCTTGCCTTCCACTTCAATAGTCTGTTTGCCCTCCGCCACCACCGTGCCGAAGCCGGTCGGGGTCAATACTCCGCCCAGGCCGAAACCGCCGGCGCGGATGCGCTCGGCAAGCGTCCCCTGGGGAACCAGCAAGACCTCCGTCTCGCCGGCTATCATCTGCCGCCCGGTCTCGGGATTGAGACCGATGTGAGAGGCAATGAGCTTTCGAACCAGCTTGGCATCGATCAGTTTGCCAATGCCCCAGCCTGGTTTTCCAGTGTCGTTGGCGATAACGGTCAGGTTCTTGCGTCCCTGCCGAACCAGCTCGTCGATAATTCGGTGGGGCGAACCAACTCCCATAAACCCACCGATCATTAGAGAAGCGCCGTCGGGAATCATCTCGACGGCGCGTGTGCAGCTGATCGCTTTTTGTTGCATCAGCAAACTCCTCTTAACTATGAATTAGCTTTCCTTATTAAGCCTAAATAAATTATCGGGTCACTATTTATACCTTAACAGCAACTCAGTTGGGGAACTTTCTGGCTCTTAGTCCTCTTGCCGTGACGGACATCACTCAGACGAGTGCGCTTCTATGGCTGCGCAGGGCCAACCCTTGCTATGGCGAGACGCCGTTCGCCGCATCCCGCGGGCGTTGAGGTTCCGCACGGCTTCCAACCTCACGCCCGTTCAAGCGCCATAGCCACGCCCATGCCGCCGCCGATGCACAGCGAGGCGAGCCCCTTGCGCGCACCGCTCCGCTGCATCTCGTACAAAAGCGTTACCAAAATGCGGCAGCCAGAGGCACCGATCGGATGACCAATGGCAATCGCTCCACCGTTCACGTTCACCTTCGCCAGATCCCACCCCATTTCCTTATGCACGGCGCAGGACTGGGCGGCAAAAGCTTCGTTGATCTCCAGCAGATCGAGGTCCTCGATCTGCCAGCCGGCCTTCTGCAGACAACGCCGGGATGCCGGCGCCGGGCCCATGCCCATCACCTTCGGGTCCACGCCGGCGCTGGCAAAAGCCGCAATCCGGGCCAGAGGCTTCAGGCCAAGCTCACTCGCCTTGCTAGCCGACATCACTACAACTGCCGCGGCTCCGTCGTTGATGCCGGAGGCATTCCCCGCCGTGACCGTACCTTCTTTGGAAAAAGCGGGCTTAAGACCACCAATGTCTTCGATCTTCGCGCCGAGGCGAATGTATTCGTCGTCGGCGAACATCACCGGCTCGCCTTTGCGCTGCGGAATCGGCACGGCGACGATCTCCGCCTTGAACTTGCCGGCCTTTTGCGCGGCTTCGGCTTTGTTCTGAGACGCCACCGCAAACTTGTCCTGCTCTTCGCGCGTGATGCTGTATTCCTTGGCAACGTTCTCGGCCGTTACCCCCATGTGGTACTGGTTGTAGATATCCCACAGGCCATCGATGATCATGCTATCGACCACTTTGGCGTCTCCCATGCGGAAGCCGTCGCGGGAACCCTGTAACAGGTGCGGCGTGGCGCTCATGTTTTCCTGGCCGCCGGCAACCACGATTTCCGAGTCACCGGTCATGATGGCTTCGGCTGCCAGCATCACCGCTTTCAGCCCGGAACCGCATACCTTGTTAATCGTCATGGCCGGAACCGTGACGGGCAGGCCAGCCTTGATCGCCGCTTGACGAGCGGGGTTCTGCCCCAGTCCGGCGGTGAGCACCTGGCCCATAATGACCTCGCCCACCTGGGCGGAATCCAGTTTGGCGCGCTGCAAGGCACAGCGAATTGTTAGCGCGCCGAGTTCAGGAGCCGGAATCTTGGCGAGAGAGCCACCGAACTTGCCTACGGCCGTTCGGGTGGCGGATACGATTACGATGTCGCTCATAAATCTCCTCACAAGTATGAATTCAAACTCGAATATTTTTTTCGACTGAAGCTGCTGGCCGTCGCAAGCGGGAATGGACTGTCATGAATGAATGTGTCAGCGTGTGAACTGCGATAATTCGCCAAGCTGCCGCACTGGCATAGGCCTCACCAGGCGGACACTTTGTATCCGCACCTTCCGGCTCACACATCGGCCAACTCACCAGACGACACCAAGTTCGAGCGGAATGCTGGGGCAAAGAAAATACCAGTTTTCTGGAGCGAAGTAAATACCGGCGGCAAAGCTCCCGCCCTGGCCGCGACATCGCATTGTATCGATTGGATTTGGCAGACTCGGCCAAGACTGGGCGGGAACCCGCCAGGAAAGCCGAACCGCATGGCCAGGCCGGCGATGCCGCGACAGGCTTTGCCGCGGACTGACTCAACCCGTCATGCAGAGAACGGTGCAACAGTGTTGCCGCCTTGCCGCCTCTGGTTGCATCTCTAAAGTAGACTCTCTTTTGTCGTCGTTTTGTTATCGCTGTGCTAACTTCCATTCAAGAGTTCAAGAGAAGGAGAATCGGATGTCCCAACCCATTTACATCGCTGCCTACAATCAATGCAAGTTCGGCAAGCTAATGGCGATGACGATCCCCGAAATCGTGGCCAACGCAGTCACTGGAGTTTGCCAGCGGATCGACGTACCGGCTTCGGTTCTGGATGTCGCCTCGGTGGGTTCGGCGTGCAACTTCACCTTGAACCGTCAAGGTTTGCTCGCCGGTCTGGTCGCGTCGCTGCCCGGCATGGAAGGCAAGCCGATTGAATCGGTTGAAAATGCCTGCGCTTCCGGCGGTCAGGCCGTGCTTTCGGTCATCTATAAGCTGCTGGGCGGTCTCGGCGATGTGGGAGTCGCCGTTGGATACGAGAAAATGCGTGACGATGACGGCAAAATGGACGGCAAATTAATTGGCGACGCCCTGGGATACTTCTCGCATCCCGACGATCGCACCGGCAAGGTCTTCGTCTTCCCTCACCTCTTCGCCGAAATCATGCAGTGCTACCTCCAGGCGTACGGCGCCACCGAAGCTGACCTGGCGCAGATCGCCGTCGCCGAATACGGAAACGCAAAACATAACCCGTATGCGCAGATGAACAAAGTTCAGATCACGCTTGAGCAGGCGCTCAAAGTCGAGGGCATCAATCGCTACGTGGTAGAGGGCCTGCCGCTCAAAACCTATGACTGCTCGCAGATCACCGATGGCTATGCCGCGCTGATCCTTGCTACCGAAGAAGGGCTTCGCAAGCTGGGCGTAGCCAAGGCGGACGCCGTCGAAATCGCCGGCTATGCGCAAGCAACCGACCCGCTGACGAAGAACGGGCGCAATATCCTGAGGCCGTCCGGGGCTTACAAGGCGATGCAAAAGGCTTACGCAATGGCGGGCGCCAGCCCGGCCGACGTAAACGTGGCGGAGATTCACGACTGCTTCACCGTGGCGGCGGCGCTTGGCACCGAGGTTATCGGCAAAGCCGCGCCCGGCAAGGGCGCACGCTACTGGGTCGATGGCAAGGCGGCAGTCGATGGCGAATGCGGCATTAATCTCTCCGGCGGACTCATCGCCAAGGGGCATCCGGTTGGCGCCACGGGAATTTCCATGATCGGATTCTCTTATTGGCAGTTGAAGGGCATGGCTCCCCAGGGAATTCAGAAGAAAGACGCCAAGCTTGCTGCCACGTTCAACATCGGCGGCGCGCTGTGCGCGTCGGTCTGCACTGTGCTTCGCCACGCCAGCTAGATGTGCCTTCGACGGCACGCCGCCAGTTGCAGCGCGCTCAAAGGCAATGTATCTTCATGGACGCGCAGTGGAGCAAGCGCCGCACGCTTGCAACTGCGCGGAGGGAAGCTCGCAATGCAGCTTTGTCGATTGACTCGCTGG
>Ga0181533_1001832_pt1 | contig 26284 bp, 22 predicted proteins | sample PEATcosm2014_Bin_45_FD_119772 | JGI IMG/M metagenome (GOLD analysis project Ga0181533, IMG submission 119772) | Peatland microbial communities from MTU Mesocosm Facility, Houghton, MI, USA - PEATcosm2014_Bin11_60_metaG | ecosystem: Environmental > Terrestrial > Soil > Wetlands > Peat | place...
ACTGTTACAGTCATCGACGGACCCTTTAACAGTTTCAGTGGAGTAATTGAAGAGATCAACGAGGAAAAGAAAAAGCTGAAGGTCATGGTCAAGATATTCGGAAGAAAAACCCCGCTGGAGCTGAGTTTCATGCAAGTCCAGAAAGAATAGACGATCCTGGTACCGGAATTCTGAATAAAAACATTTAATTAATTACGCAATGGCAAAAGAAGTTAGTGGAATTATCAAGTTGCAGATCAAGGGAGGCAGTGCCAATCCTTCACCCCCTGTGGGCCCTGCATTGGGAGCAAAAGGGGTGAACATTATGGAGTTTTGTAAACAATTTAACTCACGTACTCAGGATAAAGCCGGGAAAGTTATCCCGGTGATCATCACTGTGTACAAGGATAAATCGTTTGATTTCATCCTCAAGACCCCTCCTGTTGCCGTTCAATTGCTGGAAGCTACCAAACTGCAAAAAGGATCATCGGAACCTAATCGTAATAAAATAGGCACCGTAACCTGGGAACAGATCAAGAAGATAGCTGAAGACAAGATGATCGACCTTAATGCATTCACTGTAGAGTCAGCCATGAAGATGGTGGCAGGAACTGCACGCAGCATGGGTATCACGGTGAGCGGAAATGCTCCGTTTGCCGTTTGATTTCCAATTGTATTCTTAAGCTGTTAGTACAAATTTTATAAAACGAGTGAAATGACCAAGTTGACAAAAAAACAGAAAGAGGCTTATAAAAAGTTCGATAAAAACGCTGTTTATTCCTTGTCAGATGCTGCAGGAATCGTGAAGGAGATCACAAGCACAAAGTTTGATTCCTCCATCGATGTGGATGTCCGTCTCGGGGTCGATCCCCGGAAGGCCAACCAAATGGTTAGGGGAATCGTTACATTACCTCATGGTACCGGCAAGACAGTACGAGTACTCGTACTGTGCACACCTGATAAAGAAGAGGAAGCCAAGCAATCCGGAGCCGACTTTTACGGACTCGACGAATATGTGGAGAAGATTAAAGGGGGATGGACTGACGTGGATGTGATCATCACCATGCCAAGCGTTATGTCAAAGGTCGGCGCATTGGGTAAGATCCTGGGCCCCAGAGGCCTCATGCCCAACCCCAAGACTGGGACAGTAACTATGGATATTGGAAAGGCAGTAAAGGAAATTAAGTCAGGGAAGATCGATTTTAAGGTGGATAAGTTTGGGATCATTCATTCCTCAATTGCAAAAGCATCATTCGACAAGGATAAGATCGTTGAGAATGCAAAGGAACTTTTGCAAACGGTGATCAAACTTAAACCTTCTTCGGCAAAAGGTACTTATATCAAGAGCATTTACCTGTCAAGTACAATGAGTCCTGGCATTCAGGTGGAACCCAAATCGGTTACTGCCTGATTTTATGAACATTTGAGAGAGCCTGATTATGAAAAAAGAAGAAAAAACACAGTTTATTGATGCTCTTGCCGAGAAGTTAAACAATTCGGATAACTTCTACCTCGCAGATATATCAGACCTGAATGTAGAGACTACATCACGTCTCAGGAGGACTTGTTTCAAGCGGAACATCCAACTTAAGATGGTCAAGAATACATTGCTGAGAAAGGCAATGGAGAAGTCGGGAAAGGATTTTGAACCTCTCTACGACATCCTGAAGGGTTCCACGTCGATCCTGTTTTCAGAAGTCGCAAACGACCCTGCAAAACTGATCAGGGAATTCCGGAAGACTGCACCAAAACCTATCCTGAAAGCTGCCTATGTGCAGGAATCAATTTACATGGGGGATGATCAGCTGGATCATCTGATCAACATCAAATCAAAGGATGAAATGATCGGAGTTGTTGTCAGAATGCTGCAATCACCTTTGCAAAATGTACTTTCCGGCTTACAATCGGGGAGCACCAAACTTTCAGGCATCGTAAAAACCTTATCCGATAAATCCGAATAACGACCGGATCTGGTTAACCTTCGTCTGGCCGGAAGGCTGACGCAATAGTAAGTAAATTAACAGAGAATAAATAGTAATCAAATTAAAAACAGAAGTAAAAATGGCAGATTTAAAAGCTTTTGCAGAACAGTTAGTGAATTTAACGGTAAAAGAAGTAAACGAACTGGCAAAGATCTTAAAAGATGAATATGGTATTGAACCTGCAGCCGCAGCAGTATCGGTTGCAGCACCAGCCGCAGCCGCTGAAGTCGTTGAAGAAAAAAACACTTTTGATGTTGTATTGAAATCAGCCGGTCAGGCTAAGCTCGCAGTTGTCAAATTGGTCAAAGAACTGACAAGTCTGGGATTAAAAGAAGCCAAAGAACTTGTTGATGCTGCACCAAAAGCAGTAAAAGAAGGCGTGAGCAAAGATGAAGCTCAGGCTTTACAGAAACAATTACAAGAGGCAGGTGCAGAGGTTGAAATTAAGTAAAGGGATCGTTGCCTGCCCTTTTTCTGGATACAGATCTCTTCAGAAAATGAAGAGGTCTGTACCTTATTGTTAGAAATTATATTGACTCGGATTTCCGCGTTTAGCAAGCGGTCATTCGTGTTTGTTCGCATTAATATCTAACCATTGTTCCGCTCCCGGCGGGACGTAAAACATAAAGACCTTGACATCAACCAAAATCAACAGGATCAGTTTCGCTTCCACAAAGATCCAATACGAGTATCCTGATTTTCTTGATATTCAATTAAAATCATTCAAAGATTTTTTCCAACTGGAGACCAACCCTGAGAATCGTATCAATGAAGGTCTTTACAAAGTGTTCGCGGAGAATTTTCCAATCTCGGATGCCAGGAACAACTTTGTACTGGAATTCCTGGATTATTTCATCGACCCCCCGCGTTATACTATAGAAGAATGCCTTGAGCGCGGCCTGACATACAGCGTACCGTTGAAGGCCAAACTCAAACTGTATTGTACGGATCCGGAACATGAGGATTTTGAGACCATCATCCAGGATGTTTATCTTGGAATGATCCCCTATATGACACCCAGGGGTACTTTCTGCATCAATGGAGCTGAAAGAGTGGTCGTATCCCAGTTGCACCGTTCTCCCGGCGTTTTCTTCAGTACCAGTTTTCATGCAAATGGAGTTCAACTTTATTCGGCCCGTATCATCCCATTCAAGGGTTCATGGATTGAATTCACTACCGATATAAATAATGTGATGTATGCCTATATCGACAGGAAGAAAAAATTACCTGTCACAACATTGCTAAGGGCAATCGGTTATGAAACGGATAAAGATATCCTGGAGATCTTCGGACTGGCGCAGGAAATAAAGGTCAGCAAGGCTGCGTTGAAACGGTTACTGGGTTCTAAACTTGCCGCCCGCGTGGTTCGTTCCTGGGTTGAGGACTTCGTGGATGAGGATACAGGAGAAGTCGTCAGTATCGAACGTACCGAAGTTCTTATTGAACGGGAGACGGCCCTGGAGGAAGCACATGTTGACCTGATCATTGATGCCGGGATAAAAACTATCCTGATACACAGCGAAGAAGCGCAGGCAATCGACTATTCCATTATTTTCAATACCCTCCAGAAGGATACTGCAAATTCCGAAAAAGAAGCCGTCGAATATATCTACCGTCAGCTTAGAAATGCAGAACCTCCTGATGAAGAAACGGCCCGGGGAATCATTGAGAAATTATTTTTCTCTGATAAACGATACGATCTTGGGGATGTGGGACGATACAGGATCAACCGGAAACTGAACCTTGAAATTCCTATTGAGACACGGGTTTTGACAAAGGAAGACATAATATCCATTATAAAATACCTTATCGAGCTGGTGAACTCGAAAGCCGATGTCGATGATATAGACCACCTGAGCAACCGTAGGGTAAGAACGGTAGGTGAACAGCTGTACAATCAATTTGGCGTCGGGCTTTCCAGGATGGCACGTACCATCAGGGAGAGGATGAATGTGAGGGACAACGAGGTTTTTACACCTATGGATCTTATCAATGCAAAGACCTTGTCCTCCGTAATCAATACATTTTTCGGAACAAATCAACTTTCTCAGTTTATGGATCAGACCAACCCATTGGCGGAGCTGACCCATAAAAGAAGGATCTCTGCATTAGGACCTGGTGGCTTATCAAGAGAGAGAGCAGGTTTTGAAGTCCGTGATGTTCACTATACACATTACGGAAGGCTCTGTACGATTGAAACGCCTGAAGGTCCAAACATCGGCCTGATCTCTTCACTTTGTGTGTATGCCAAGATCGACAGGCTTGGCTTTATTGAAACTCCCTATCACCGTGTAGACGATGGCAAAGTGGTGCTGGAGGAAGAACCAACTTACCTGACAGCTGAAGAGGAAGAAAAGAAGATAATCGCACAGGCCAGTACTCCCATGGAAGTTGATGGCAAGATTTCTGAACCGAAAGTGAAGGTTAGATATTTGGCTGATTACCCGATCATTGAAAGGGAAAAGGTTGACCTGATCGATATTGCCCCTAACCAGATTGCATCCATTGCTGCATCATTGATCCCCTTCCTGGAACATGACGATGCAAATCGTGCGCTCATGGGATCAAACATGATGCGGCAGGCTGTTCCTCTTTTGAATCCGGAAATTGCAATTGTTGGTACAGGCATTGAAAGTCCCGTCGCCCGCGATTCACGTGTTCTTATAAATGCCGAAGGTGATGGCGTGGTTGAATATGTGGATGCCAGGGAGATCGTCATCCGATATAAAAGGGATGAGAAGGAAAGGCTCGTCAGTTTTGATGACGATATTCGGACATATCATCTTACAAAATTTGCGCGTACTAACCAGAATACCTGTATCAACCTCAGGCCTATCGTCAGGAAAGGCGATAAAGTCATCAAAGGACAGGTTTTATGTGAAGGATATGCAACAAAGGATGGAGAGCTTGCCCTCGGCAGGAACCTGATGGTTGCCTTCATGCCATGGAAAGGATACAATTTTGAAGATGCCGTTGTCGTTTCCGAGAAAGTCGTAAAGGAAGATGTTTTTACTTCTATTCATATAGAGGAATTTACGCTGGAAGTAAGGGATACCAAACGCGGAGTTGAAGAATTGACCAATGACATTCCCAACGTCAGCGCTGAAGCCACAAAAGAATTGGATGAAAACGGGTTGATCCGTATCGGCGCGGAAGTCAATGAAGGAGATATCCTGATCGGGAAGATAACGCCGAAAGGCGAAAGTGATCCGACTCCGGAAGAAAAATTGCTCAGAGCAATATTCGGCGATAAGGCCGGTGATGTAAAAGATGCATCCTTAAAAGCACCCCCATCCATGAAGGGTGTCGTTATTGATAAAAAGCTCTTTTCACGGGTTATTAAGGACCGGAAGGCCAAGGCAAAAGAAAAAGATGACCTTAAGAAGCTGGAAGATGACTATCAGAAAGAAGTCGACAAACTGAAGACAAAGCTGATAGATAAACTGATATTCCTTGTTAATGGGAAGATATCACAGGGAGTGTACAATACATTCAAGGTAGAGATTATTCCCAAAGGAACAAAAATTGCTCAAAAAAACTTGGTAGACATTGATTATCTGTTGGTGAATCCGAATAAATGGACGACTGATAAAGAAAAAAACGAACTGGTAAAGATCCTCATCAATAATTACATAATAAAGTATAAGGAACTGATGGGGATTTTCAACCGGAAGAAGTTTGTTTCTGTTGTTGGAGATGACTTGCCTGCCGGTATTGTACAGATGGCAAAGGTTTATATTGCCAAGAAACGTAAGCTGAAAGTTGGCGACAAGATGGCTGGACGTCATGGGAATAAAGGTATCGTCGCTAAGATCGTAAGGGAAGAAGACATGCCCTTCCTGGAAGACGGGACTCCGGTCGACGTGGTGCTGAATCCATTGGGTGTGCCTTCACGTATGAACCTGGGCCAGATCTATGAGACCATACTTGGCTGGGCAGGCAAGAAGCTTGATATGCATTTCACCACACCTATTTTCGATGGGGCACGGCTGAGTGAGATCAACGATTATCTTGCAAAGGCTGATCTGCCCAGGAATGGTAAGATATACCTGTATGATGGTTTGACAGGTGACAGGTTTGATCAACCTACTACGGTAGGTTTCATCTACATGATGAAACTGCACCATATGGTGGATGACAAGATGCATGCCCGTTCCATTGGCCCGTACTCATTGATAACGCAACAGCCCCTGGGTGGGAAAGCTCAGTTTGGTGGGCAGCGTTTCGGTGAAATGGAAGTGTGGGCGCTGGAAGCATTTGGCGCCGCCAATGTATTACTGGAGATACAGACAGTAAAATCTGATGATGTGAACGGTCGTGCAAAGGCATATGAAGCCATTGTGAAGGGAGAGAACATGCCGAATGCAAGTATTCCGGAATCGTTCAATGTGCTGGTCCATGAATTACGAGGATTGGGATTGAGTATTAGCTTCGACGCTTAACCTCAGGGAAGGCGTTTGGTTATAATAGTTTATTAATTAGTTTTTTTATTCTTCAATCACATATATATGGCATATAGAAAAGAGGCTCCCCTGGTAAGTAGCTTTTCGAAGATCACGATAAGCCTGGCTTCCCCGGAGAAGATCCTTGAGATGTCGAGTGGCGAGGTGCTGAAACCTGAAACCATCAATTACCGGACTTATAAACCCGAACGGGACGGATTATTTTGTGAACGGATATTCGGACCGGTAAAAGATTGGGAATGCCACTGCGGAAAATACAAGAGGATACGTTACAAAGGGATTATCTGCGACCGGTGCGGTGTTGAAGTGACGGAAAAGAAAGTGAGAAGGGAACGGACAGGACACATCCAGTTGGTGGTTCCTGTTGCACACATCTGGTTTTTCCGGTCATTGCCCAATAAAATAGGATCCTTGCTTGGCCTGCCTACCAAGAAACTGGATTCAATCATCTATTACGAAAAGTACGTTGTCATAAATCCGGGAATAAAGAAAGCGGATGGGGTCAATTTTCTCGACTTTCTGTCGGAAGAAGAATATTTTGATATCATCGAAAAACTTCCCGCTGACAATCAGTACCTGGATGATTCCGATCCTAATAAATTTGTAGCACAGATGGGAGCTGAGGCTCTGTACAATCTTCTGGCAAAGCTTGATCTTAATAAGGAATCCTTTGACCTTCGCCATAAGGCAAGTACCGAAACCTCCCAACAACGCAAAGCTGAAGCGTTAAAACGCCTCCAGGTTTTCGAGGCCTTCAGGGATGCACAGAAAAGAACAGAGAACCGACCTGAATGGATGATCGTTAAGGTTGTACCCGTCATTCCTCCTGAATTGAGGCCATTGGTGCCTCTTGATGGAGGGCGCTTTGCAACTTCCGATCTGAACGATCTTTACCGCAGGGTCATTATACGTAATAACCGCCTGAAGAGGCTCATCGAAATCAAGGCACCGGATGTCATTATGCGTAATGAAAAACGTATGCTCCAGGAGGCTGTCGATTCGCTCTTCGATAATTCAAGAAAAGCAAGTGCTGTTAAAACCGAATCAAACCGGGCGCTGAAATCGCTCAGTGACAGCCTGAAAGGAAAACAAGGCCGTTTTCGTCAGAACCTTCTTGGAAAACGTGTAGATTATTCCGGCCGATCTGTCATCGTTGTTGGTCCTGAATTGAAACTTAATGAATGCGGCCTTCCGAAAGAAATGGCCTCCGAACTCTATAAGCCATTCATCATCCGTAAGATGCTGGAAAGAGGCATCGTGAAGACTGTCAAATCGGCAAAGAAAATCGTTGACCGTAAGGATCCCGTAGTATGGGATATCCTTGAAAATATCCTGAAAGGTCATCCTGTAATGCTGAACCGCGCACCTACATTGCACCGTCTGGGAATACAAGCATTTCAGCCGAAACTTATTGAAGGTAAAGCAATCCAGCTGCATCCGCTTGTATGTACTGCATTCAATGCCGACTTCGACGGAGACCAGATGGCTGTGCATGTCCCGCTGGGGAATGCTGCAATTCTTGAAACACAGCTCCTGATGCTGGCATCACATAACATTCTGAATCCCGCCAATGGTGCACCAATTACCGTCCCCTCACAGGACATGGTACTTGGCTTGTACTATATGACAAAAGCACGCAAATCACAGGGTGAGACCAAAGTTGCAGGTGAAGGGATGACATTTTATTCACCGGAAGAAGTCATTATTGCTTATAATGAAAAACGTGTTGCCCTTCATGCCATCATAAATGTGAGGATAAAAGTGAAGACCGAAGAGGGGCAGATCAGCCGCATGGAAGAGACTACAGTCGGCCGTGTATTGTTTAACCAGGTTGTTCCTGAAGAATACGGATATATCAACCAGGTATTGACGAAAAAGACACTTCGTGACATCATCGGCGATATCCTGAAAAGAACAGGGACGGCTAAGACAGCCCAATTCCTGGATGATATAAAAGATCTTGGATACAGCATGGCTTTCCAGGGAGGACTTTCTTTTAACCTGGACGATGTGATCATCCCTGAGATCAAGGAGAAACTCATCAGCGAAGCTGCAGCCGAAGTCGATGAAGTTGTGAACAACTACAACATGGGTTTTATTACAAATAACGAAAGGTATAACCAGATCATCGATATCTGGACTCATGCGAATTCACAGCTGACGCAGCAGCTCATGACCACTCTGACAAAAGATAAACAAGGCTTCAATGCGGTATATATGATGCTGGATTCCGGGGCCAGGGGTTCTAAAGAACAGATCCGTCAGCTTTCGGGCATGCGTGGTCTTATGGCTAAACCCCAGAAATCCGGAGCTTCGGGTGGTGAGATCATAGAAAATCCTATTCTTTCAAACTTTAAGGAAGGATTATCCGTCCTTGAATATTTCATTTCTACGCACGGTGCACGTAAGGGACTTGCCGATACTGCTTTGAAAACAGCAGATGCCGGTTATCTGACGCGGCGTCTCGTGGATGTTGCCCAGGATGTGATCATTTCCGAAGAGGACTGCGGGACATTGAGAGGGCTAACTATTACTTCCCTGAAAAAACAGGAAGAAGTTGTGGAATCTTTATACGACAGGATACTTGGACGTGTGACTCTTCATGATATTTACCATCCCCAATCGGGTACACTGATCATTCCGGCTGGTGCTGAGATCACCGAGGAGATAGGACAGGTCATAGAAGATTCACCGATTGATTCAGTTGAAATCCGTTCGGTACTTACCTGTGAGTCGAAAAAAGGAGTTTGTGCCAAGTGTTACGGCCGTAACCTGGCCACAGGGAGAATGGTTGAAAGGGGAGAATCTGTCGGTGTCATCGCCGCTCAATCAATCGGGGAACCGGGTACCCAGCTGACCTTACGTACATTTCACGTCGGGGGTGTTGCCGGTGCCCATATTGCAAGTACCTCCCGTATTGAAGCAAGATATGATGGGATCCTGGAGATAGATGAACTTCGTTCAGTTGAGTCTACGACTGCCAGCGGGGAAAAGATCGATATCGTTATCGGACGTTCTGCTGAAATGCGCATCGTGGATAAGAAGACACACATTGCCCTGAGTTCGGCCAATATCCCTTACGGTGCAAACCTCTATTTCAAAGATGGGGATTCCATCAGTAAAGGGAATATAATCAGCGACTGGGATCCTTACAATGCGGTCATTCTTTCTGAAGTTCCGGGTAAGATTAATTTTGAGAACATCACGGAAGGGTTTACTTATCGTGTGGAGTCAGATGAGCAGACCGGGTATCACGAAAAAGTGGTCATTGAATCCCGCCAGAAAGTAAAAAATCCTTCTATAAATATTTTAGATGGTTCAGGAGAAATAAGCCGTACATATGACATTCCCGTCGGTGCTCATATCGTCGTTGAAGACGGAAACGTAATAAAGGCAGGCGAGATCCTTGTTAAGATTCCCCGTGCTATTGGAAAAGCAGGCGACATTACGGGAGGTTTGCCAAGAGTGACCGAGTTATTTGAAGCAAGGAACCCATCTGATCCTGCCATCGTATCTGAAATAGATGGAGTAGTATCCTTTGCCAAGAAACTGAAGAGGGGAAACCGTGAAATCATCATCACGTCAAAGACAGGAGAAGAAAAACGTTACCTCGTACCTACCACAAAACAGATCCTTGCACAGGAGAACGATTATGTGAAAGCAGGCACTCCTCTTTCAGAAGGTGCCATGACGCCCAGTGATATTCTTGCCATTAAAGGCCCTATGAAAGTCCAGGAATACATCGTGAATGAAATCCAGGAAGTTTACCGTCTCCAGGGCGTGAAGATTAATGACAAACACTTTGAAACGATTGTCCGCCAAATGATGCGCAAGGTAGAAGTGGAAGATCCGGGTGATTCTAAATTCCTTGAAGGAGAATTGGTCAATAAGATCGATTTCCAAGATGAGAACGACTGGATCTTCGGGAAGAAGGTTGTGACCGATCCCGGTGACTCACCAACACTGAAATCCGGCCAGATAATCAGCGCCAGAAAACTCAGGGATGACAACTCGATGCTGAAGAGAAAAGATAAAAAACTGATCGAGGCCAGGGATGCCCAGCCAGCCACTGCCCGCCAGGTGCTGCAGGGAATCACCAGGGCTTCCTTGCAGACCAAGAGCTGGATCTCGGCAGCTTCCTTCCAGGAAACGACCAAGGTACTCACCCAGGCTGCAATCAATGCACGCCAGGATGAACTTCTCGGATTGAAGGAAAATGTGATCGTGGGTCACCTTATCCCCGCAGGTACAGGTTTAAGGGATTACGACAACCTGATAGTTGGAAGCAAGGAGGAATATGAAACACTTTTGGCATCAAAAGCCGAAGAATAAAAATCAAACCCATGCAAGAAAATAAAAATAACCAGAATCAGATCAATATTGAATTGCCGGATGATATCGCCGAAGGAATATATTCCAACCTGGCCATCATCACTCATTCTCCCTCGGAATTCATTGTTGATTTTATCAAGATGATGCCGGGGATACCCAAGGCAAAGGTGAAATCACGCATCATTCTGACCCCGCAACATGCAAAACGACTCTATAAAGCGTTAAAGGAGAACATTGCGAAGTACGAGTCAATGCATGGAGAGATCAAAATCACCGAGGGTGAGATTAATTTCAATCTTGGGATGCCTCCCGCACAGGCATAAACAATAAAACAGTCTTGAAATAAGGGCCTGGTATGGAAATCATATCCGGGCTCGTTTTATTTGGGCTCCTCCATCTTCTTCAATGCTTCCTCATAAGGCGCGGCAGGGAAATTATTCTTCTTAGCGAGGGCAATCGCTTGTTTTTCCTTTTCTATAGCTTCATCCTTATTCCCCAATTTGAAGAGGATAGAGGCATAAATGTTAGTATTGAACGGTTCTTCCCTGATAGATAACGATTGCTTTGACCAGGAAAGCGCTTTCTCCATGTATTTTGATTCATTGGTCATCGATGCCACGATCCATGAAATATTACTGAGCATATTGTAATCGTTAGCATAATATTTGTCCAGGTCATTGAATGCAAGTTCCAGGAATTCATTATTCTTTCCTCTCATCTGCAACCATTGAAGGTCAGAAGTGAAGATCACCTTCCCGGCACCTTCAAAACCCGATCCTTTTACTTTCACCTTCATGGCATTGTAAAGCGAATCGGCCAGCTTTATTTTTGGGTTTTGAAGGGCACTACGCAAAGCGTAAAGGAATACATCAGAGATCTTATTGTTCACAGAGTCTTTTGAATAGGCTGCAGCATATTCGGCCTGGTGTTTGAGAAAAAAAGTGAAGACGGGATCATTTAAATCACTGACAAAGCGGTATATTATATTCCAGTTCACCCGGCTAAGCAAGTCACTCTCTTTCTGAGTCGCAAAATATTTTTGTATCACGGAATTTACCGGGATGTATGCCTCGGAGAGCCTCGTGAGATAAGTCTGGATGAATTGCGGAGAATTGTTCCCGGCTTCATACCTTTTTTTATAGCCGGCGAGACCCTCATCAGGGTTCCGGGCTATTCTGGCCATGTCAATATAATCCCGGACCCTTTGCGGGGCACCGACTCTTTCATGGACCATCTCCCCATCCTGATTGATGAAGATAAGGGAAGGATAAGCCCTAACTGCATACTTCCCCCTCAGGTTCGGGCCTTCCCCTTTTTCCATGTCGATACTTGTACAGATAAAATTCTTATTGTAGTAATCGGCGATGCTATCATTGGTGAACATGTTTGCAGCCATCCATTTGCATGGGCCACACCAGGAGGCATAGGCATCAAGAAAGATGATCTTGTTCTCCTTTTTTGCAATAGCCAGGATCTCCTGCCAGGAACTGTCAATAAAAACAATGCTCCGGTTTTGGGAATATCCGTCAGAAACTGAAATACTTATGACCAAAGTGAATATCAGGATGAATTTTTGCATGGGATTTGATTTATCATCTGCAATAATACGTAAAAAGTAAACGGCTATTGCCCTATCTTTGTATTTTCATGCAATTGTTGAGTTGATGTTAAACCCTGGAATCCGTAAGATCGTTATCATTGGCGCCGGAAGGGTGGCAGTAAATCTTTCTGTAGCCATCCGCAAAGGAGGATATAAGATCATTGAAGTCTGTAACCGTACAGAATCCAAAGGTCAGCACCTTGCCGGGAAACTTAAGGCAAGATACGTCAGGGAACCTGAAATGATCAATCCTGATGCAGATCTTTATATCCTGGCAGTCAGTGATGCTGCCATACCTTTAATGCTTAAACGTTTGACCACGGGGAATGGCATAGTCGTTCATACCTCCGGTTCTGTCAGCATGGATATTCTGCAGGTGGCATCACCAAATTTCGGGGTCATCTATCCCCTTCAGACATTTACATTAAAAAAAATGCTTCCTTTCCGGAATGTGCCTCTTTGCATTGAAGCCAGTTCCGGGGAAATTCTTCTCCGGATCAGATCTTTCGCGGATTCACTATCACGAAAGGTTTATATGATCAATTCCGGACAGCGGAGAATATTGCATCTTTCTGCAGTATTTGCCAATAATTTCACCAATTTTATGATTGCCATCTCACAGGAGCTGTTAAAGCAAAACAGCATTGATTTCGGTATCCTGGAACCCATAATCCGGCAGACTGCAAGGAATATGGTGTCAGGTGATGCCTTTAAGCTGCAGACAGGGCCGGCAATCCGTGAAGACATGGAGACCATTTCATTGCACCTCGACCTTTTATCTTCACATCCTGAGTATAAGGAGATCTATGATCTGATCACACAGAATATCATTCAGCATAAAAAGAAATTATGACCAATTACAAGCCATTACTGAAAAACATCAACACCTTCATCTTTGATTATGACGGGGTTCTTACTGATGGAAGTGTCATCACCCTGGATGACGGGGAAGCCTACCGTACTACAAATGTTAAAGATGGCTATGCCTTGCAGCTTGCTGTTAAAAAAGGATACCGGGTGGCGGTGATATCCGGTGCAAAAGCCGACTGCATGCTTCACAGACTGAAAGCGCTGCAGATCAAAGACGTCTTCCTGGGCACTGAAAACAAAGTGGAAGTATTCGACAACTATTTGTCGGATAATGGCCTCAAGGCAGAGCAGGTCCTTTTTATGGGTGATGATATTCCTGACTATGAGATCATGCTCAGGGCCGGCATTTCAACTTGCCCTGCCGATGCTGCCGAGGAGATCCGTAAGGTTTCCAACTACATCTCTAATCTTCCCGGCGGAAAAGGTTGCGTGAGAGATGTAATTGAACAGGTGCTCAAGATCCAGGGAAAATGGATGAATGACGACGGTTATCATTGGTAAAAAGAGATGCATATAAAGAAACTTAAGGCTTTCTTCAGGATCGTACGGCTGCCAAATATTCTGATCATCATCCTGACACAATATTTGCTGCATTATGGGATACTGAGTAATTTTCTTTTTCCTGGTCATCCGGGCATGATGTCCGGGGTGCTTGATTTTTCATTTCTTGTGCTTGCAACCGTATTACTTGCTGCGGGGGGATATCTGATCAACGATTATTTTGACACAAGTATTGATTCTGTGAATAAACCGCACCTCAACCTTGTCGGAACTTCTATCAGCCGTCACAGCGTGATCAGGGTACATATCATCCTTAATGGAATTGCCATTCTCACAGGGTTTTACCTTGCTTATCGCTTGCGCTCGTTGAATTTCGGCCTCATTTTCCCGTTCATCTCAGTATTTTTATGGCTCTACTCTGCCAGGTACAAACGTATGCTGGCATGGGGAAACCTCATAGTTGCACTCCTTTCGGCCATGGTGGTCTTTATGGTCTGGTACTTTGAGTTTCTTCACCTGAGGCTTTCTCCATCTGATTTTTCACAGTTAATTCCTGAAATGAAAGCGACAAACCGTTTTTTTATTGTCTTCGGTTTGTTTGCATTTCTCATATCCCTCTTCAGGGAAATAATAAAAGACATGGAAGATATGGCGGGGGATAAAGAATGTGGCTGCCGTACTATTCCCATTGTCCTGGGGATCAACAGATCAAGATACATTGTGACATTTCTTGCAGTGCTGACAATGGTACTCATGGCTTTCGTGCAATGGACATTTATTAACCGGGGATGGATGCTGGTTTTCTGGTATTTCCTCATAATCATCCAATTCCCTATCCTCTGGCTGCTCTATAAATTGTACCGGGCAAAAGAACGGGAAGATTACCATTTTCTGAGCAACCTCTGCAAACTTATCATGTTTGCCGGTATTTTATCTATACAATTAATAGCATCCTGTGCCTGACTTTATATTGATGGACCAGAAATTTAAGGGTAAAAACCTTATCCTCGCTTCGGAATCTCCCCGTCGGCAATACCTGCTGAGAGAACTGGGGTTGGACTTTAAAATTTTGATTCCAAAAGTTGAGGAAAAATACCCGGACAACCTGTCACCTGCTGAGGTTGCAATTTACCTGGCTGAGCTTAAATCCGGTTATTTTGATCCGTCAATATTTCCTGATGGGACAATCCTGATCACGGCTGACACAATTGTTTCGATCGGAGATGAAATACTGGGGAAGCCTGGGAATTCAGGGGAAGCTGTTCTTATGTTGCAGAAGCTGTCTGGTCACAAGCATGATGTGATAACAGCAGTATGCCTGAGATCGGGAAGCCAGAAAAGAACTTTTTCTGTTCTTTCCTCGGTTTATTTTAAGGAGCTGAGCATGGAAGAGATCAACTATTATATAGAGAATTTCCATCCATTCGATAAAGCAGGAAGCTATGGCGTCCAGGAATGGATCGGGTATATCGGGATCACCAAAATTGAAGGATCTTTCTTCAACATCATGGGATTGCCGGTCAGGGAATTATATGAAGAGCTTCTGAGGTTCTGAAGCTGAATCGGGATACCCATGTAGCCAGGACCGGAATGGAGATCTTCCCGTCCCTGGAGTTAAATCCTGTCACATCCTCCGATATATGACTGCAATCATTTTTCCCTGAGCGCAACCCTATCGGAATTATTGCTAATTTTGAAACCGGTAATTAATAAGGAAGAAGCTTTTGGCAAAGGATATTAATAATGACGGACCACTCATTTTTGTGACTAATGATGATGGTATCCATGCATCCGGGATCAGGATGCTGATCGACCGGATGAGAAAGATCGGAAATGTAGTGGTTGTCGCTCCTGACAAGCCTCAGTCCGGAACTGCCCATGCCATTACGACAAATACTCCGCTCCGGTTGAAATTTCTTGGAGGTGAACCCGGTTATGAGGAGTATACGTGTAATGGAACTCCGGCAGATTGTGTGAAACTGGGTTTCAGAATTGTAATGAAAAGGAATCCCGACATTTTGGTATCCGGAATTAATCACGGGTCTAATTCTTCCATCTCCATCATCTATTCAGGAACTATGGCTGCTGTGTTTGAAGGTGCAATGGCTGGCGTCCCTTCAATCGGATTCTCCTTCAATAATTATTCCCATGATGCGGAGATCGGGGCTTGTGCAAACATTGTCAGCACGATTACGCAAAAAGTCCTGGATGAAGGGTTGCCCGATGGAGTCTGTCTTAATGTCAACATCCCGGATGTTCAGGAGAGTGCCATAAAAGGGATCAGGATTTGCAGACAGGCAAGGGGAGTATGGCAGGAAGAGTTTGATGAAAGACTTGATCCTATTGGACGGAAATATTTCTGGTTAAAAGGGATGTTTGTGAGAAATGGGAATGGAAATGATACTGATGAGTACGCTCTGGAAAATAATTTTGTTTCTGTAGTACCTGTTCACTTTGATTTTACCTCTTACAGTACAATGAACTTATTGAAATCATGGGAGACCAATGTTTAGAAAAGATTCATTTTGGTTTGGGATGGTGATTGGACTGCTTGGCCCGTTGATCCTTTTCGGTATCCTGTACATTATAAGATTATTGATAGGACACCTGGCACTTGATAAGGCCATGTTTGTGTGTGTGGCCCTGAATATCGTTCCTATCCGGTATTATTTCATCACAGCGGAGATGGATCGTACAGGAAGAGGGATCCTTTTAATTACTGTTATCCTGATCATCGCAGTAACCATTTTGCATATATGAAGTATTATTTGATTGCAGGAGAAGCATCAGGTGATCTTCATGCATCCAACCTGATGAAAGAGCTGAAGAAACTGGATGCCAAAGCGACATTCCGCTGCTGGGGTGGTGATCTCATGGCAGAACAGGGTGCCGAACTTGTACGTGATTACAGGGATCTCGCTTTCATGGGCTTTTTTGAGGTCCTGGCACATATGAATACAATCAGGAAAAATATCCAATTCTGCAAGACCGATCTCCTTGAATATCGTCCCGATGTTCTGATCCTGGTTGACTATCCCGGATTTAACCTGAGAATCGCCGGGTTTGCCCATGATCATGGAATCAGGGTCTTTTATTACATATCTCCCCAGCTCTGGGCCTGGCGTTCTTCGCGCATTAAAAAGATCAAAAAGTATGTCGACCGGATGTTTGTCATACTTCCCTTCGAGAAAGATTTTTATGCACGGTATGGCTATGAGGTCGATTTTATAGGGCATCCTTTGCTGGACGTCATCAACAGTGACATGATCTGTACTGACAGGATGACATTTCTTGAGCGTAATCATCTTCCTGATAAGAAAATTATCGCTTTGTTGCCGGGAAGCCGCCGCCAGGAAATACGCCTCATGCTTAAGGCCATGCTTAAGGCCATTCCTTATTTCAGCGATTACCGTTTTGTCATTGCAGGTGCACCATCAATAAAACCCGATTTTTACGCACATATAATCGCGGGGGATCAGGTCTCCGTCGTCACCGGTCAGACCTATGACCTTCTTCATCATTCTGATGCCGCCCTGGTCACCTCAGGCACTGCCACTCTTGAAACAGCTTTAATGGGAGTTCCCCAGGTCGTATGCTATAAAGGGAACGCCCTTTCTTACCTGATAGCCAGGCTGGTGATCCGGGTGAAATATATTTCCCTGGTCAACCTGATTATGAATAAAGATATCATTGCAGAACTTATCCAGGATGATCTTTCCGTTGTCAATCTCAGGGATGAGTTGAAGAAGATCCTGGAAGGCCCGAAAAAGCAGGAGATTATACAAAACTATGCACAGCTTAGAGAAAAGCTTGGCAGGGGCGCCTCTGCTAAGGGAGCATGCCTGATGATACAATACCTCATGAAAAATTAAGTTATTAAAATAAAAATTATTGCCACATGAAAAGATTGAGAAGAACCTTTACCTGTCTCTTCCTGTTATCACGCGTGTTTGGAATTGCTTCCATCACTGTCTCCTCTAACCTTCCCGGAAATAAGCAAGATCAGAAAACTATAAAAGTCACCCAGACCAGTCAACCGGTGACCAGTCCTGTAGTTCAGAATGGTGCACCGGCAATGGAAAAGAGCTTGAGTGACAAGGTCGTCCGGGAGCCAGCTCCTGCAAAGGATACCAATGATAAAAATGCTAAGAGGTTGAATGACTTTGAGAAGAGAAATGTAGAAGACCTTGGACCGGTCAGAAGAGTAAATATGGATAACGACCAGAAACAAGCCCTGGAACTTTACCGGAAAGGAAATAAAAAATTGAAAAATGATGATAATAAAGGCGCTATTGACGATTTTGCAGAATCCCTCAAATTGTACAGGGCGCCTGAAGCTTATATGGGGAAAGCAACTGCTGAATTATTATCCGGGGATTACATGGGTGCTGTTAACGACCTGAATGAAGAAATTAAGTTGAATTCCCATATAAACAAAGCATATTTCGACAGGGGGGTCTGTTATTTTGAGTTGAATCAATTCCAGGCAGCAGAAGATGACATGAAGAAATATGTCGAAAAAGATAAAACCAATCCAATGGCTTACAATTATATTGCAGGATGCATGTACCTGCTGGATGATATTAAAGGCGCTCTTGAAAACTATAAAGAGGTGGCCAGGCTGGATTCAACCTTTCCTGATGTTTACACCAACAGCGGGATGATGAAACATTACCTGAACGATTTACAAGGTGCCATAGAGGATTACAACAAGGCATTAGCCCTTGATCCGAAAAATGCGACTGCCTATAACAACCGTGGTGCCGCTAAACTTACCCAGGGGAACGCGAAAGATGCCCTTGAGGATTTTAACAAAGCGATTGAGATCAAGATTGATTATGCTGAAGCTTATGATAACCGGGGCAAGGCAAAGTTGAATCTGGATGACAAAACCGGGGCCTGTGAGGATTTTCAAAAGGCAGTCAGTCTGGGACTTGAATCCACTAAAGCCCTGATTGATAAATTTTGCAGATAGGGCCACAAAGTCACAATATTATTAATCAACCGGTCAAATTCTTATTAATGCCATTCCGGAATCCTCTGATAATATTTTTGTTCTGTTTTCCTTTCTTCATGACTGCTCATTCCCAGCCAACGGTCAGCGATCTTGTAAAGGATGGGATCCTGAAAGCGAAATTTGGGGATTACAAGGCTGCGATGGCTTCTTTCGACAAAGCCATCGCGATGGACTCGACACACATAGAAGCCTATTATAACCGGGGAATAGCCCGCAGTGAACTAAAAGATTATACGGGCGCCATTAAAGACTTCTCAAAGGTCATCACGCTGAAACCCGCTTATCCCGAGCCATATTTTAACCGGGCCCTTGCAAAAGATTACCTGAAAGATTATTATGGCGCTATTGATGATTACAACAAGGCCATCAACCAGAAGGCTGATTATGTTGATGCATACATGAACAGGGGATTGGACAAGTTTGACCTGCAGGATTTTAAAGAAGCCGTCTATGATTTTTCGAGGGCATTGCAATTTCGTCCGGATGACCCGGCTGCCTTTTACAACCGCGGCCTCGCCCGGTTTAACATGAATGACTATAAAAATGCGATCTCCGATTTTAACCAGGCCATAAAATATGATACCGCGTCACCTGAATATTTCAGCAGCCGTGGAGCGGCGAAAGCTGCGGCAGGTAATTTCGAGGACGCCGTGCTGGATTTCACCATGACAATAAAAATGATGCCTTCAGATACCAATGCCTATATGAACCGGGCACTTGCCTATCTTTACCTGAAAAATTACCAGGCTGCCAGCGACGATTATTCCAAGGTGATTGAGATTGATCCAAACAATGCAGACGCACTCCTGAAACTCGGGGTCACCCTCCAGTACATGGAAGATATTACGGGTGCCTGTGAGGATTGGAAAAAAGCAGAAGAACTGGGCTCAGCCAGGGCACGTACCTATATCGATAAATATTGTTCCCATTAAACCTGTTACCTTTTTATTTCCGGACGATTAAGGAATTGATTTTACCCATGGGTATCAATGAATTCCTGGCGACAATTTCCACTGGTCCGGATCATCCTGCCTTTCATCCTTGGCATGGCTCCCGGCATATTCTGTGAACCCTGGCTGAAGGTTCCGCTAAGCATTACAGGCATCATTTTCTTCTGTTTAGGATTCCTTGTATTATTCCCCGCAAACATCCTCACGTATTCATGCAGGTGGATCTCGGGAATCTTACTTTTCATCCTGATAATGATGCTCTCTTACAGGATAATGTTGATTGGGAAAGACAACCTGAGAAATGATTACTATGGTAACTTTAAACCTGTTCAGAATGTTTGTGTCGCGGAAATCATTGAACCGGTGATCAGGAAGGAAAGAAGTACAAAGGTTGTTGTGCGGGTCACTTTCATAAAAGAAGACGGAAAATGGATAAAAACAGTGGGAAATGCACTTGTTTCTATTGAGAATAGTCCTGGTTCCCAGCTACTCTGTTACGGGGATCGCCTGCTGATGAAAATGCAGTTTGAAGAGCCTCAGGGATCCCTTAATCCCGGTGGTTTTGACAACAGGAGGTATCTGCGGCTCAAAGGAATTTACTTTCAGGCTCATTTGAGGCCTGATCACTGGCGGCTTATCTCGCGGGGAAACAGGGATCCTGTATTCCGGATGGCCCTTTCCTGGCGGGATAAAATGCTGATGTTACTCCGGAATAATGGCATTAAAGGCAGGGAATTTGCAGTGGCAGGAGCATTGCTTTTAGGATATGTGGATGAGGTTGATAATGACCTCATGAAAGACTATGCGGCAACAGGTGTTATTCATATACTTTCTGTTTCCGGCATGCATGTCGGAATGATCTTCCTGGTCTTTGAGAAATTGCTGGCATTTATTGAAAAGCGGAAAAACGGGATTTATATAAAAGCATTCCTTATCATCGGTTTTATCTGGCTTTATGCCTTTATTACAGGTCTCTCACCTGCAGTAATGAGGGCTGCTGCAATGCTGAGCCTGGTGGTATCAGGAAAAGCCATGAAACGTCATCCCCACATCCTCAATATTCTTGCAGCATCGGTCATATTTCTTTTAGTACTCCAGCCTCTTATGCTGGCTGATCCGGGATTCCAGCTTTCCTATCTTGCCGTGGCCGGGATCGTGCTTTTTTTCAGACCGGTCCGGAGTCTTTATTTAGCCGGAAACTGGATATTGGATAAAGTATGGTCGATCGTGGCTGTATCGATTGCTGCACAATTTGTGGCACTTCCTCTCTGTCTCTACTATTTTCATCAGTTTCCCGATTATTTTATGATCACGAATATCATAGTGATCCCGTTATCAAATCTGATCATTTACACCGGGATACTTGCCATTGCACTTGGAAATATTCCATGGGTTTCCTGTTTCATTGCCAGGATGCTATCTCTCATGGTCTGGTTCCTGAATGCTTTTATTCATTGGATAGGGGCACTTCCATTTTCCGTGACCCGGGGAATTGTCATCACTTTTCCCCAAACCATTGTACTTTACATGGTAATTATCACCGGGACTGTTTTTTTCTCATTAAAGAAGAAAATATGGCTATTTGTTTCACTATCCTTGATGATCCTGCTCTCCGGAAGTTTTTTATGGGAAAGGTACAGGCAAATGACCATGAGTAAATTTACGGTTTATGATATCAGGGGAAAAGGTCTGTGCGATTTTATTACAGGAGGTAAGAGCATTCTTGTCGGGAGGTTATCAGCATTGAAGGATCCATTTTTCCGGGATGCATTCATGAAATCCCGGTGGAACGATAAAGTGACAGGATTGTTCGAGTTTCAGGATCCGCTGCCATCACATGATGACAGACCTTTTCATTACGGAGGTTTTTTTTACAGGAAAGGAAATTTTATAAATTTTGGCAACAAGAGGATCGTGATCATCAATAATAAGATTCCGGGTAATACGGACTTTAAATTGAATGTGGATTATCTCATTATTACGGGAAATTTAAAATTCAGCCTGAAAGAGGTCACTAAACATTTCAAACCCGGATTGATCATTTTTGATGCCTCAAATTCTCAGCGAAAAGTGAAAGAATGGATGAAAGAGGCCCATGGATCAGGATTACCTTGTTACTCTGTTTCAGTGTCAGGTGCTTTCACATCTGAGTTTTAGAAATTGAAGAGAGTCAGAGAAAAAGAGCTTGATTATTTAAAATAATCACTATTTTTGCTCTTTAATTGAGGATCGGTAGTTCAGCTGGTTAGAATGCCGCCCTGTCACGGCGGAGGTCGCGGGTTCGAGTCCCGTCCGGTCCGCTTGATCTTCAAAAACAAACTTCTCAACGCTGATTCAGTCATCGAATTAGCGTTTTTTCATGTTGAATGATTTAAAAATAAGTTATATTTGCCTTATTGTTAAAAATTACATTCAAAATCTAATACCCCACAATATACCCATTATTTATATTCTACTTGCCCGATGAGAACCCATGCACTCTTCAGACTGAACTTTAACCCTTTTAATCTTGCCCTTAAGCCGGATGAAAAAGCTTTAGTCCGGCTTGAGATCAGATTCAGTGACCACGGAAGAATGTACTTGAATATAGGTACATACATTCATTCTGAAAATTGGGATAAAGACCGTCAGTGCATTATCAACCGTCCGGATGCCGGGGTACTGAACAAGCAATTGCATGATCTGATTTCCCACATCCAGGCATACGAACTTAAATTGAATGAAGTTGGATATCCGCTGACAAAAGAAGCGCTCAAAGAATACCTTGTAAAAGGGCGGGATATACAATATTTATTCAATGGCTCAAGGGAAAAATAAATTGAGGATAGAAAAGATATTACACCCCAGACCAGGGAAAATACCTGGAAGAAAATGCGGCAAGTATTAAAATCCAGTTGTCAGAACAAACCCTGGCGGAAACAGAAACCGTACTTAAAATGGATCCTGATTCAGGATACCGTTATGATCCCGATAACATAAGACTGGCAGATAAGAATTGAATCTGATCTGCCTTACTTCGCGTAGCTGATTGCTCTTGTTTCCCTGATCACAGTGATCTTTATCTGTCCGGGGTAGGTCATTTCGCTTTGGATCTTGCGTGAAAGGTCAAAGGCAACCTGGTTGGCTTCGGCATCGGTAATCTTATCGGCGCCGACGATCACGCGCAGCTCACGGCCTGCCTGGATGGCATAGGTCTTAACGACGCCCGGGTAGGTCAATGCCAGCTCTTCAAGGTGTTTGAGGCGCTCAATGTAAGCATCCACCACCTCCCTGCGTGCTCCAGGGCGTGCCCCTGAAATAGAGTCACAAACCTGGACGATGGGGGAGATGAGGTTATCCATCTCGATTTCATCATGATGTGCGCCAATGGCATTGCAGATCTCCGGCTTTTCCTTGAATTTCTCGGCTGTCTTCATACCCAGGATGGCATGAGGCAGCTCCGGCTCGGTATCAGGAACTTTCCCGATATCATGAAGCAAGCCGGCCCGCTTTGCTTTTTTCGGGTTAAGCCCCAGCTCGGCAGCCATGGTTGCAGATAATTTTGCCACTTCAATGGAGTGCTGTAAAAGATTCTGTCCATAAGAAGACCGGTATTTCATCTTCCCGATCATCCTGATCAGCTCATGGTGAAGGTTATGGATTCCCAGGTCGACGGTGATCCTCTTCCCGGTCTCTATGATTTCCTGCTCGATCTGCTTCTTTGTCTTTGCTACCACTTCTTCAATACGGGCAGGGTGGATACGGCCATCGGTGACCAGCTTATGCAGGGATAGCCGGGCAATTTCCCTTCTTACCGGGTCAAACCCCGAAAGAATAATGGCGTCGGGGGAATCATCAATAATGATCTCGATGCCGGTCAGTCCTTCCAGTGTGCGGATATTTCTTCCTTCACGGCCTATGATCCTTCCCTTGACCTCTTCATTCTCGATATTGAATACCGACACCGTGTTTTCAATGGCATGTTCTGTTGCAGTGCGCTGGATGGTCTCAATGACGATCTTCTTGGCTTCTGTGTTTGCCGTTATACGTGCCTCGTCGATGATATCCTTAACCTGGACCAGGGCTTCTGATTTGGCATCTTCTTTCAGCGTTTCGATCAGCTGTGTCCTGGCTTCTGCTGCAGAAAGATTGGAGATGGCTTCCAGCTTCTCGATCTGGACTTTCTGGCTTTTTTCAAGATCCTGCTGTTTCTTATTCACAATATCCATCTGTGTCTGAAGATTCTGCTTGATGACGATCGTCTCTTTTTGTTTTTTCTGAACCTCTTCAAATTTCTGGTTTATGATACTCTCCTTCTGTTTTAACCGGTTTTCATTTTTCAGTACCTCATCATTCTTCTCATGAATATACTTTTCATGTTCTGATTTCAGCTGCATGAACTTTTCCTTTGCCTGGAGTATCTTATCCCTCTTGATCATCTCAGCCTTTTCCATGGCTTCTTTCAGGATCAGGTCCCGTTTACGGTCCATGGCCTTGCGCAGGATCGTTCCTGTGATCAGCCCGCCAACAATGATCCCCGATACCCCAACGATAAGTATGGTCAGCGGATCCATTGTCTGTGCAATGCTTAGTATGGTTAGGATTTCCATCTTTGATTGTGTTTAGTTAGTTATTTTAATGGAAGGAGTAGGAAACAAAAAACCCGCACTATCCCAGAGGTATTGATAAACCTCAATCGATATGGTTAGGGCTGCCAGCCATTTCGGGCTTCCACTGTCGCTGCCGTAGCTGCGATTCCCGCCGAAACGGGATGAGGCCTGTCCTGGATGTCTTGAGCTTACGCCCTAATGTTTGTAATGTTAGGTTTACAAACTGTTTGGGATGAATGCGGGTTACCTTAAAGGTATTGTCAAAGAACGTTTACGCTGACGGGCTTTTCAGAAGTTCGTTCAGGGCATCGTCTATTCCTGCCAGTCTGTCATTTAGCAGAAGTTCTGATTCTTTCATTGTCTGCTCTTTTTGAAGAAAACTGACCGTATGTTCGAGCGCTACCATCGCTAACAGGTCCTGTTTGTCTTTGAATGCATAACTGCCGGAATATTCCTTTATTCGTTTGTCAATCAGCTTTGCCGAGTTCCTGAAAAGCTCTTCCTCCTCTTTTTCTATGACCAGCTTATATGAACGGTCGGCAACATTTACTGATATTGAAAACTCACTCATTTGCTATGAACTTAACTTCTATGTATTTAGCAACCCGATGCAGTGATCTATTTCCCGCACTAATCTTGCAATCCTCTCTTTAGCTTCTACTGCTCCTTCTTTGGTTTCTAATGTTTTGGTTATTTTTAATGTGTTTATTTTGTCTTCAAGCTGACGGATGATTTTTTTATTTTCTTCATGGATTTTTTTTAGTTCCTGGATCTCTTTTTGATACTCATCTGTTCTTTCCCTGAGTTGCTTCTGCTGGTCAGTTAGTTTCAGCAGCTTACTTTCAATGCTTTTTACAAGATTTAATGCATCTGTCATTTAGCAAAACAGGAAATACTAAAGGCAAAGATAAGAAATAACCTAATGTGATGCAAAAAAATCATTTACCTGTTTTTTATTTATAATTAAGATTAAAGTACAATATGGGATGGGATGTTCTTTTAAGACAATATAAACATTGCAAATCTGAAAGACCCTGTGACCAGTTCACCTCATGATCTTGTCACTTTTTCACTCAAAAAAGTACCCTGTTTTCCTATCAAAACATCTCCATCAACTGACCTGAACCTTAATGATTATTCGTACTCCTTTCGTTTTCTATTTATTTGGAACTCTTCTGAAACTTAACCAGGCATAATGATCAGATAATTCTCACTTCCCCTACCCAAAATCCCCAAAAACCATAAAAATCAACCTGATTTTTAACAAAAAATTCCCAACCAGGCATACCTCACCCCCGCTGAGAATCTTAACTTTAAAAAATTAACCTGGATTTTACAATGCGGACTTTTTCAGACTCTTCACTCTTCACTCCTCACCCTTCACTTGTCCGCGTCACGCGTCACGAGTTACGCGTCACGATTGTTCTATGTACTATCAACTATCACCGTCTCCTGAACCACATTCCCCACCAAATCAACCACCCGTACCACAACCTTGCTGCCCTTATAGGATGGATTCATTACAGTCGTCTTATACACCCATTCCATATCTCCCGATGATGGCATTGCAGAAGCATGGCCACTCTCAATAACATGCCCCAGAATATTCAATATGGTCACAATGACTGTCACCAACTTAAACTTATCCAGGGCCGAAATTCTTATTTCATTCCCCGGAACTCCCTTGTAGTCCTTCACGTCAATAGTTTGAATCTTTGGTTTCGACATGAAATCCGAAATCGCCGCATTCCAGATACTCTGGTACATTTTCTTCTTCTTTCCGTATTTCTCCCTGAGCATTGGATCACTCAGGACCTTCTTGCCATAAATAGTAGCAGCGGCAAAGCGTTTCATGTTAGCTTTCTGTGCCTTGGTTTTCACCACTCTCGAGCAATCCGGCATCTTTGACAGGATCGACTTCCCTCCGCGCCACCTTAAAACGGCATTGCCAAATCTTCCATGGTACCTTGCAGTTAATTCATTGTCATAAGAAATTGCCAT